>ENA-OUOG01003821-OUOG01003821.1-marine-metagenome-genome-assembly--contig:-NODE-3821-length-13622-cov-2.724991_pt1 | contig 13622 bp, 15 predicted proteins | sample MGYA00248635_ERZ508505 | MGnify/ENA primary metagenome ERZ508505 (study PRJEB26176, sample SAMN06267871) | marine metagenome | isolation source: Saanich Inlet, British Columbia, Canada | place: Pacific...
GAAACGATGTCTCGCCTGCGAGCTGCCGCTCGAGATCTGCTTCAGGAAATGGGTCGAGAACCATCTGTTGATGAAATGGCCGAACGAGCCGATGTACCGATCGATGAAGCTCGTCGAGTCATGAGAATCAGTCGTCAGCCAATCAGTCTGGACAAACCACTGGGCGAAGGCGAAGACAACAGCTTCGGAGAATTTGTCGAAGACAAAAGCAACGACAGCCCTTTCAGCAACGCTGCATCAGAAATGTTGAAGGACAAGATTGATTCTGTTCTGAAGACGTTGACTTATCGTGAACGTGAAAACACATCCGCAGTTTCTGTTCTGAAAAAGGGCAGTGTGTATGTGGACCAGGCCCGCTGGACACGCGGTCATACAATGGTGCTTTATCATGCAGCAACTTCGCCAGGTGTGGAAAGAGTGCTTGTTCACCCCGGTGTAAAGAAGCAGCTTTGTGACACCGTGAAGGGTGACCGGAAATGGCTGAACAAGATAAGGCCAACCTGGGGCCATCACTATCATTTTCACATCAGAATGGGCTGCCCCTCAGGATCGCCGGGATGCAAAACACAAAACAGCACCGGGACCAAAACGGGTTGTAATGACGGTTCCCTCGACTGGTGGTTCAATGTGGAATTCAAGCCGAAGAAAAAGAAACCAAAGCCTAGCAAGCCAACCAAAAAACGGAGGGAACTGGCTTTGAAAGACTTGCCCAAAGCATGTCAGGCTGTTCTTTCAGCATCAGCGCCTACGCTTGAAGCAGCAACTTATGAACCGATCAATACCGCATTTAAAGCACCCGAGATTGTGCTTCCCGCGTATTCTGCATCGCGTGTATTGAATGGAAAACCCATTGAAAAGGCCGGCGCCGCGATTACTTCGATTACAGGCAATGTGATACCCGAGCGCGTTACAATTCCAACTCCAAGGCCGCGCTAGTCCCGTTCGGGATTAGGCTCTCTCTTCAAGTACCATAGCCTTCTCACGCCGGCGCTGGACCGAAGAAGGGATGCGCATTGCTTCACGATATTTTGCTACTGTTCGACGTGCAATCTCAATACCTGTATCCTGCAGTAATGTAACCAGCTTGTCGTCTGACAAAATTTTCTTGGGCTCTTCAGCATCAATCAATTGCTTAATCTTGAATTTCACGGTTTCTGCCGAACAGCTATCTTCTCCATCATTGGCGGAGATCGCTGATGAGAAGAAGTACTTCAACTCAAAAATACCCTGATCACACATGAGGTACTTATTGGCCGTGACACGGCTAACAGTTGATTCGTGCATTTTAATTTTGTCAGCCACTGTCTTTAAGTTCATCGGTTTCAGGTGTTCAACACCATGCGCGAAAAACATATCCTGCTGCTTCACAATCTCTACAGCTACCTTAAGGATCGTTTGTGCTCTTTGGTCAAGGCTGCGTGTAAGCCAGCTTGCATTAGCCATGCATTCACTGATAAACGATTTGCCTTCTTCAGATGAAACAGCTTTCTCAAGTTCAGCATGATATCGATGATCTACCAAAACTTTTGGCAATGTCTCAGGGTTCAAATCAATTGACCAACTGCCATCATTCCTTTGTTCGATCAGAACATCAGGTACAACCGGTTCCGCCAACACAGGCTCATATTTCAATGCCGGGCGAGGATCCAGCGCCTTGATCTCTCTGATCATGTCATTGAAGTCTTCTGTGCTGACATCGCAAAGGCGCTTCAGTTGTTCGAACTCACGCTTTGCAAGCAAGCTGAGGTTGGCGACAAAAATCTCCATCGCGGGGTCAAAGCGATCCAGGTCTTTCAGCTGACTTGACAGGCATTCGACCAGATTTCGTGCCCCAACCCCAACAGGATCCATCATCTGGAATTTTGTCAGTACATTTAAAAATTCTTCTTCTGCGGTTTTTAAGCGCGCAGCGGTTTCAACCACGTCTTCTCTGAAGTAACCATCATCATCCAAAGCATGGGCAATATATGTTGCAATCTTGCGGCGCTCCGGATCCTTAAACGTTACGCCAATTTGTGATTCGAGATGTTGGGCAAGTGAAACGTTCTGGCCCAAATGCGCAATTGCATCAAAATCTTCATCTCCGCCACGCGATGAAGACGATGTTCCGGAACCACTGCTGCCAGTTTGTTTCTGGTTTTCGGCACCCGCGATGCCCCCGTCATAAACGTTTTCAAAGTTGGCATCGATGTCTGCTACCTTCTCGCCGGCATCGACAGTCAGATGATCGTTTACCTCTTCCCGAATATCTGGTGCTTCAGCTTCCACCTTCGATTCATTTGCAGATTTTGTTTCCGTAAACTGATTGTCTGAACGTTCGGAATTGTTATCAGACCCCACTTCGAGCAGCGGATTCTTTTCCACTTCATCACGAACGTAGTTCATCAGGTCTATATGACTTAATTGAAGAAGCTTGATGGATTGCGCCAGTTTTGGCGTCATCACAAGCGATTGCGATTGTTTTTGATGTAACGATTGAGCGATCGCCATTTTTCTACCTACCCGTGTAATTGGACTTCTATTTGGTCCGATAATTGCAGGTAGGCTAACAGCAAGTTGTTCCTAAAGTGTAAATTGCTCTCCAAGATAGAAACGGCGAACATCCGGATTATCGATGATTTGCTGTGGGCTGCCGTGCGTCAATACGTTACCATCGTGAATGATGTAAGCACGATCAATCAAGCCAAGCGTCTCACGAACATTGTGGTCTGTGATCAAAACACCGATGCCTCTTTGGGTCAGATGTCGGACCAGATCCTGAATGTCTCCCACGGCAATTGGGTCAATGCCTGCAAAAGGTTCATCAAGAAGCATAAAGGAGGGTCGTGTTGCGAGTGCACGAGCAATTTCACATCTCCGACGCTCACCGCCGGAAAGCGCAATTGAGGGTGATTTTCGTAAGTGAGTAATGGAAAACTCTTCAAGTAACGCATCAAGTTGCCGTTCCCGTTCCTTTCGATCCGGTTCCACAACTTCCAGCACGGAACGAATGTTGTTTTCCACGCTCAAACCCCTGAAAATAGAGGCTTCCTGAGGCAAATAGCCAATTCCCAAGCGCGCTCTGCGATACATCGGCGTAGAAGTAATATCATGGCCATTAAGCTCAATCCGACCCGCATCGGGACGCACAAGTCCAGTGATCATGTAGAAGCTTGTGGTTTTGCCAGCACCGTTTGGCCCAAGCAGGCCGACAGCCTCCCCACGGCGCACACCAAGTGTCACATCTTTTACGACCATTCGGCCCTTATAGCTCTTTTGAAGACCCGAAACGAGTAGAACGCCATCACGCGAACGCGGCTGCCGCGCGGACTGCGCCATCGTTGCCGGCGGCTGCATGGTTGATACGCCCTGCAACAGAGGATCGTCCGCCCAACGAACCTTTTTTGAAGGCTGGCGTTTGACCCATCGATTTACAAGATTTTTCAGTCTCAAGTTCAAACTCCCTCATAGGCAGAAATACATTCTATGGTTAAGGAAGTCTAACCAGAATGGTGATGTGTTCTCACCAAATACGGTCCTTAGTTCGTTTTTCTCGATTTCGGATCAAGTAACAGCTTGATCCGGCCGTTTCCGGACGATGCTCCACCACACGGTTTAACATTTGAAACATTTCGCTTGAGATCAACAGTTACGATACAACCCTTCACGATGTTCTGACCCTGGCTGATCAGCACATTGCCAGTCAGTGTGACAAACTCTTTGACCATGTCTACGCTTGCATTGTCAGCGGTAACGTGATTGTCCGCTGAACGAATGGCCACTTTGCCGCTCGCATCGATCTGGCGAATGCCACTGTTGGTTTTACTTTCCTGGTCGCTGCGCAAATAGAACACCTTGATTTGCCTTGCCTTGAGTATTGTCGCCCCTTGCACAACACTCACGTTTCCAGTCAGCAATGCTGTATTCTGATTATCAATGATCTCTAACTTATCAGCTTCAATCTGGATTGGTTCGTCATTGTTACCCATGCCCTTGAATGCATTACCAGCAGACTGTGCTTGAGCCCCGGTGGCGAAAATCAGGGCAACACCAATTGCGAGTAAAATCCCGGAAAGCCGTTTCTTCATTGGTTTGCCTCTTAGTTTTTCTCAAGCTCTTTAGGCCTTAAGGTCATCCGCACTTTACCTTCAAACACCAAGCGGTCACCACCTTCTTCAACCAATAAACTGGAGGAGGAAATATCTGCTTGTGCACTTGTTGCTGTAATGGGGGAAAGTGTCATTAAGGTGCCCTTGTCTATGTCCACATCTGCATCCTGAAGATGGATTTCCATACCATCAGATGTCTTCACCTTGACTTCACGTGATAACACCAATGTCTTTGCATCTGAATCGTAAATACCATTTCCTGCAACAATATCGGCAGAAAGCTTATCATCCATTGGTAGTGTTGCGATGATTGCCTGCAATTCTACCACGGCCGGGTTCTCCGCGTCCTGAATAGCTCGATCTGCCCTGAGACGATAGGGACGTTGGTTCTCATCCATCCCATTAAGATTTGGATTTTCCATAACCAGTTTGCCGTCGTTCACTTCGATGTTGGCAATCTCGAGATCCGGCAATAGCATCTTCTGGAGAAGCAATGTCCCGGCAACCCCCAAAATCACGACCACTCCAACAACCGGAAAAAGTACACGTAGGAGTTTAACCCTGCGAGAATGACGCGCTGCTTTTTCAAACTCTGCATCACTTCTTATACCAGACAAAAAGGACAGATCATTGCCATTATGCTGGCCGCCTGCAACGTGCGTTGCTGGTGGTGTTCTGGGCAATGGTTGAACTTGCTGGCCTGTTGGGTTGGGTTGTTTCACCGGATCAGATCACAATATTTCAGACGGTATACACTGCGTTACCAAGTCATAGTGGCCATTTTCAGGCCAAGTTTCAACTATGTGCGAATATGTCTGTTTCCGGCCAACCAGCCAAATCCAACCTCGCGCGCGTTGGCAAAAATTCGAAACAGGCTTTCGCGAGTTCGGTGCGCTCTTCCCTTGCCAGGCGCTGATCAAGATGTGCTCTTAGCTCATGAAGATGCAGAACATCTGACGCCGCATATTCGAGTTGAGCTTGCGAAAGGGTCTCTGCAGCCCAATCCGAACTCTGTTGTTGTTTGGATATGTCTACGCCAATCAGTTCCTTGACGAGGTCTTTCAAACCATGGCGATCCGTGTAGGTTCGGGTCAAGCGCGATGCAATTTTTGTGCAATATATCTTTGCACATGAAATTCCCAACGCATGCTCCAAGACGGCTACGTCAAACCTTGCGAAATGGAAAATAATGGTGCGGTTTGGATCTTCCAAAAGTGCTTTCAAATTCGGTGCTTCGGTCTGGCCTTTTGCGATTTGAACAACATCCGCAGTGCCATCGCCCGGTGACAGCTGCACCACGCACAATCTGTCCCGCAATGGATTGAGACCAAGAGTTTCTGAGTCAACTGCTACGCTATCCGCGTATCGATTGAGGTCTGGTAGATCACCTTTATGGAAGCGTATTGTCACTGCAAGGCCCTTTGTTGTGATGTTTTAGTACGTTTATAGTACGATTTGCTTTTTTGTACCATACGGGACAAAGGTCCGGTTTATGGATTGTTAACCTAGAGGGCCCAACTTATGTCATGGCGGTGATATAGGTACCGAGATGACCAGCGAAATCGACAAACCAAAACTTGAAGAAACCACTTTAGACGGTGCAAATAGCGATAACGAACGGCGTATCGCCCCACGAAAGCATACTGAAGACCTATCGAGCATAGTCGTCAGTGTCGATGGCCGGACAATCACTTGCCTCGTACACAACATATCCGCCACGGGAGCAATGATCCAAACTTCGACAAGAGATCTGCCAAAGCGTTTTGTACTGGATAATCCAAATGAAGGCATTCGCCGGGCGTGCCGCGTCATATGGGAAGAAGGCGACATGACGGGCATCGAATTTGTGAAAACCACTCGTATGAAATGATGACGCAAACGCTACACTCAGGGCGCGGGTGGATATTTGGTTGACCCCCTTTCGAACTTAGGCTGTCTTTCCATGTAACCTGGAGGTAAACCATGAATGTAGAATCTGCGTTTTCTATTCAAAATCGAAAGATTGACCCGGACCGTAAACCTGCAACGCGACCGGATGGTTCTCCACTTGATAATGACCGCATTGAAATCGGCCCTACCCCTTTGGCGTTTTATGAATGGGAACAAGCCGGCATAAACGCACCTAACCTGATGGAAATGCGCAAGTATCGTCATATGCGTTTGCTCAATGAGATTCGCAAACGCGACTATGGAGCAGTTTTGATGACTGATCCTTTGAACATACGATATGCAACTGACAGCACCAATATGCAGCTTTGGAACACACACAACCCGTTCAGGGCCTGTGCACTGTTTGCTGACGGCTACCTGGTTTTGTGGGATTACAAAAATTCGATGTTCCTCGCTGATCACAACCCACTTGTAAATGAGGTCCGATCCGGCGCCTCAATGTTCTACTTCGCCAATGGCGATAAGGTGGCAGATGACGCAGGCGTGTTTTCACATCAAATCGCGGATCTAATGAGAGAGCATTGCGGGGACAATAATAGAATCGCTGTCGATAAAATCATGGTGGCTGGTCTTCGCGCCCTTGAAGCACGAGGCTTGGAGGTTCATGAGGGCGAAGAGGTAACGGAGAAAGCCCGGGTCATAAAGGGGCCTGATGAAATTGCTGCCATGCGCTGTGCGGTTGATGCGTGCGAAAAGTCAGTCAAGGCTATGGAAGATGCTTTATCGGTTGGCATGACAGAAGACGACGTTTGGGCGGTTCTTCATGCAGAGAATATCAAGCGCGGCGGAGAATGGATTGAGACCCGTTTATTGGCCTCGGGCCCGCGGACATTTCCCTGGTTTCAGGAATGTGGTCCTCGCGTTATTCAGAACAATGAAATTCTGGCATTCGATACAGACCTGATTGGTTGTTATGGCATGTGTGTTGATATTTCACGCACATGGTTTGTTGGCGACCAACAGCCGACCAACAAGATGAAAGAGTATTACAAGATTGCTCTTGATCACATCACGACCAACATGAACCTGCTCGCCCCAGGCGTTTCTTTCAAGGAACTCACCTTTGGTGGACATCAGCTGCCGGAAGAAGTTGTACCGGGTCAATATAGTTGCCGCTTCCATGGTGTTGGACTTTGTGACGAATGGCCTTTGATCGCATATTCGCGAGAGTATCGGGATGGCGCATTTGACTATGAACTTGAGCCGGGAATGATGCTGTGTGTTGAAGCCTTGGTTGGATCCAAGGAGGCAGGTTTCTCGATAAAATTGGAAGATCAGGTTCTGATCACAGAAGACGGATTTGAGAACCTGACCACCTATCCTCATGATCAAAGGTTTCTTGAAGGATGATCAGGCGTTTACAGGATGAATTTTGAGCAAAATTCACCAAAATACCATTTTTAGGCCATGGTTTGCGTTCAGGCTTTATTCAGCGTGTAGGGACCACATTTGGTGACGTATCTATTAACGATATCTTTACCAGAATGGTAGAATCTTAATAAAGTTTTAAATCAAGGGGAATTTCCATGAAACGCGGCGCAATCTTGCTAGCAGCATCACTCGCTTTGGCGTCTTGCTCAAATACAACCGATCCATTAACTGGCCGACCACAAGTCAGCAATACAGCTGCTGGCGCAGGCATCGGCGCTGCCGTTGGAGCACTAGGTGGTCTTTTGATCGCCAAAGACAAAAGTGGTAGTGATCAGCGCAAGTCTGCCCTGATTGGTGCAGGCGTTGGTTTGCTTGTTGGAGGCGGCATTGGTGCCTATATGGACAAGCAGGAGCAAGAGTTACGCCAGCAATTGATTAACACGGGTGTAAGCGTTTCCAGAAACGGCAATGAAATTGTTCTCAATATGCCTTCGAATGTTACGTTTGCCAGTGGGCAAGATGCGTTGAATGCAAATTTCTTCCCTGTTTTGAATTCAGTCGCGATCGTCTTGAACAAATATCCCCGCACTTTGCTGGATGTTGATGGTCATACTGACAGCGTTGGTGATGATCTTTCCAATCAGGCCTTGTCTGAACGACGTGCGGTTTCTGTTGCGCGGTATCTGAATTCTCAACAAGTCGACAGTCGACGCTTGCGCATCATTGGATTTGGTGAGACCCGACCAATTGCCGATAATGCAACCGATGCAGGTCGTGCAGCAAACAGACGGGTGGAAGTTCGCATTTCCCCACTTACATAAACAAAAAAAGTCTCCGGTCGCGAATATTTGAGTTTGCGGCAACATCGAAAACGTTTAGAGCCGTATCCAACCAAGGGTACGGCTTTTATGATTCAGCAGCAAAAACGACTAGAGATAAGCCTCTTTATTATTCGCATTACAGCGGCAATTTTTTTGGGGCTTTGGGCAACGCTGAAGTTTCATCGCCCTTCATGGACGCAGAATATTTTCAAAGGATCTTATGGTCTTGAATCCCTTGGATTGGAAACATTACCCCCAGAGGTATCATACATGCTTGGTGCAATTCAGATCGTGATCGTCCTTGCATTTGCACTCGGACTTTGGCGAACCTGGACTTATGGGTTAATGATGTTGATGTCTGCTGCAGGTGTATTGGGTTCAATTGGATCTTATGTTGGCTTCAATGAAGCCGGTGAAATCGTTGCAAATTATACAAAGTACCCGCGAAATCTAATGCTCACTGCGATTCCGACTTTGGGTGCTCTAACCGCTTTGTTTATAATGCGGGATTCAGATAACTTTCTGTCACTTTCCAAAAACAAATAGCACATCGGGTCGCATTCCTTTGTTTCACAAAAGCTTTACAAATCTGTCATAGAGACACATTTAAACACAGGCTTTGCCGCAGGATTTTGGAAATGGCACGTACATCTGCAAAAAGTACGATAGAGTTCACTTACTCAACTCCACAGCACAGTTTGCCACAACGCAGCTTAATCAGAACCGTAGAGGCACTTGGAGGTCAACGTAAACTGCGTGGTTTGTATGAGCAGTTTCTCGTAGAAGATGGCGAAGCAAGAGACTTTTTTCAGTCCGCGATTGATTTGTTGTGCCTGGAGATTCAGGCAAATGAAGAACCTTTGAAAAAAGTTCCAAAAGATGGCCCAGTGTTGTTCATTGCAAACCATCCTTATGGCGTACTTGATGGTATTGTTCTTACGTGGCTCGCCCGCAAGGCCAGACCTGATGTAAAGGTTATGGCGAACCATGTTCTCTGCCAGGCGCCTGACGCGCAAGGTGCTTTGTTGCCTGTGGATTTTTCTCACACAAAGGAAGCCCTTGAAACGAATATGGCGACACGGAAAGAAGCACTTGATGCGCTCAAGCATGGCGGATCGGTTGGCATTTTCCCAGCTGGCGGCGTGGCCGTGAGCCAGAAACCGCATAAAGGGCCAGCGGTTGATACAAACTGGCACCCATTCGCAGCCAAGCTTGCGAGAAAAACAAAAGCAACCGTAATTCCGGTCTATTTTGGCGGGCAGAATTCAAGACTTTTCCAGATAGCCAGCCACTTTAGTGCGACGCTTAGATTAGCGCTTTTCTTTTTCGAGACCGCACGGCGAATAGGAAGCGAGCTGGAATTCGTGGTTGGAGAACCCATTACACCACAAGAGATTGCTTCAATATCGGACCGGGACGAATTGATGCGCACGTTACGGATGCGTACCTATAATCTTGCAACAAACCTCAAAACACCGAAAACTGGTCATCCCACCTATGACCGAGAGTTCCAGTTTCCGGATCGGATGAAGTTCTAGAGAATTCAGGTTCGATATCACATTCCGATGACGGCACCCTCTTACTTGGTAATCACGGAAGGGTGATTTTCCAATAACACCAATACTTCTTCTGATGGTCGGCAAAGCCTGATGCCTTTGGGACTACAAACAAACGGGCGATTTACCAGTATCGGATGTTCTATCATCGCGTCCAGCAATGCATCGTCCGGGACATTTTCATCCAATAGCCCCAACTCGTCAGCAGGCGACTTGCTCGTCCGCAATGCTTCGCGCGCTGTCAATCCTGCAGCAGAAAACAGGCCGAGCAACTGAGGCTTGGTCCAACCCTCTTTCAGATACTCTACGACTATGTATGCTTCGCCAGATTGCCGGATAAGGTCTAATGTGTTTCTTGATGTGCCACAATCAGGATTATGATAAATAACAGTGGTCATTCAGCATTCTTCCCAAACTGCCAATTACAGTACAAAAATGCTGCAATTGATCCAGCAATTTGTGAAACAATGAACAAGGGCATGTTTGCCGGCATGATCCCCGCAAACGTATCCGACAAAGACCGGGCGATTGTTACGGCAGGATTTGCAAATGAAGTTGATGCCGTGAACCAATATGCGGCAGTGATGTACAGACCAACGGCCGATGGTACAAAATCCGGCTTAAAACGAAGAGTGCCCAATATTGTTGTCACTAACCCAAACGTGGCAACCATTTCAGCGAGCCATTGGTCAGGACCAGCCCTGACTTTTTCTGACAGTTGAAACAGGTCCAGATCAAACATCAGATGCGCTACCCAAACGCCAAAAATACCTCCGATTACCTGCGAAATCACAAAAAGGAATGAATCGCCAGTATCAATTTCACCCCGTAATCTGAAAACCAGTGTAACTGCAGGATTGAAATGAGCGCCGGATATCGGGCCAAACAATGTGATGAGAACTACAAGTATCGCACCTGTTGGAATGGTGTTGCCAAGTAAGGCGATTGCGGTATTTCCACCAGCCAACGCCTCTCCCATAATCCCTGAGCCAACTACAGTTGCCAACAAAAGCGCAGTGCCAACAAATTCTGCGCCCAACATTTGTGCTTTTGAATATGCAGGCATTCCGTCTCCATTAATTGTGCACACAACTCATAGTTCACGTTATGTGACAGGTTCATGACAACGAATGCTCACAGTTCGCCCGCTTCCTCCAATACCTTGCGTGCGACGCGGAAACACTCAAGTCCCATTGGAACGCCGCAATAAATCGCAACAACGTGAACAATGGCCCGGATTTCTTCTTTGGTAACACCATTATTGAGTGCGCCTCGGCAATGGATTTCCCACTCGTGCATTCGGCCCAACGCACCCAGCATGGAGAGATTCATCATTGAACGTGTTTTCGGTTCGATTACATCATCACCCCATCCAAAACCCCAGCACCAAGCAGTCATTGCTTCTTGAAACGGCCTCGTGAAATCATCAGCCGCAGCCAGGTTTTTCTCCACATACTCGCCACCCAAAGTGGACTTGCGTTGCTCAAGGCCTTTGAGAAAGAGGTCTTCATCAAAAATTTTGTCAGTCATTTCCGTGTTCCTGTAAAAAGGGATTGCGCTTCAAGAACGCAGCGATTTGGTGGACTTCAACATAGCGGTAATGAGCACATCTCGTGTAGCAGAAAGTTCTTCTATCGTTGCATTTCCTGCTTCTTCCCGAGCACCTCTAGCAAGTTTGCTTGCAATATCCGGATTAAGTCTAGGGTCGCCCAAATCGTCCCACCACCGATTAAAACTCTGAGTATACCGTTCGCAGAAGGTGTCTATGCCACCTTTACCCGCACCCAGATGAAACAACATTGTTGGCCCCATCGCCGCCCATCGGAGACCAGGGCCTGACCAAATCGCAGTATCCACATCTTCCACCGATGCCACACCCTCATTCACCAAGTGAATGGCCTCACGCCAAAGAGCAGCCTGCAACCGGTTTGCCACATGGCCAGGCACTTCCTTGTTTACCCTTATGGTGACTTTGCCCACGTCCCTGTAAAATGCTTCAGCAATCTCCAACACATCTTCATCCGTCTTTTCATTCGCCAGCAATTCAACCAACGGAATGAGGTGAGGGGGATTGAATGGATGACCCAGTATAAAACGCGAGGGGTTCTTCCAGCCTGCCTGCATTTCCTGAACCATTAAACCCGAGGCCGATGAGCAGACAATCGCTTCCGGTTCCAGGTTTGGTTCAATTTCTGAAAATATTTCATGTTTTAGCTCAATCTGCTCAGGCACGTTCTCCTGGACAAATCCGCAACCTCTAACGGCTTCACCTGCGCTATCAAAGAATGTAAGCGAACCCCTTCTTTCTTCAGTGACAAGACCCAGTTCTATTAGTGTCGGCCACGCCTTGGCTACATAACCCTCAACATCTTCTCTTGTTGTCAAAGAAACATCAAACACGTTTACATCCTTGCCAGCAGCAAGAAACAAGGCAGTCCAACTCGCACCTATGACACCGGCCCCAAGGACTGCGGTCTTGGTAATATCGCTCATTAAAATAATCCTGGATTAAGTGGGGAAGCCGCCGTCATGCCGCCATCAATGGTAAAGCACTGACCTGTGGCAAAATCAGAAACATCAGACGCCAGCCAAACAGCCATCGCAGCAATATCGGCAGGTTTTCCAAATCGCCGCACAGCATGCCGCGCCAAGGCGTCTTTTCTTGCCTTGTCCGAATCAGTTGCCAGATCAAAACCAGCGTCCAGCATTCCGGTTTCTATCCATCCAGGGCAAATCGCATTGCATCTGATGTGTGGGCCATGGTCAATCGCGATGGATCGAGTAAGGCCATGCACAAAAGCCTTCGACGCGTTGTAAAGTGCCATGGAGGGGTCCGCCACATTACCGCTAATTGACCCAATATTGATGATTGACCCACCCTCACTCATTTTCGGTATAAATGCCCTGCACAGATTGAACACACCCCGCGCATTAACGCCCATCACCAGATCCCAATCTGCGTCTGTAGATTCGGTGACTGTTTTCTCAACCTGGACGCCGGAGTTATTGACCAGAACATCGCATTTGCCGATGTTTACGGCATATTCTCTAACCTGATTAACGTTCGATACATCCAACGTATGCCAGGCAACTTGATCAGGCAGGTCTTCCGGCCGTGGACCTCTTCCACAAGTGAGAACGTCTGCGCCGTCTGCAAGAAACGCATCCACGATGCCGCGGCCAATTCCTTGACGACCACCTGTAACGAATGCCACTTTACCGTCCAGTACTCCCATGGTCAGTGCGCAATTATAACGTGTCGAATGGCTGTATAGGCATCGAGCGAATAGACGGACATGTCACATCCCGTGCCAGACCCCTTCATCGCCGCCCAAGGCATTTCAGGTGTACCTACTCCATGGGTGTTCACCCAGGTGAAGCCGTAACGCAGTGAAGAAGAGACCCGCATTGCACGCGCCACGTTAGCAGTAAATACAGAGGATGCCAGGCCATAACGACCGGCATTTGCGGTCTTGATCGCTTCTTCCTCATCCTTGAAACGGGAAATGGTCACAACCGGGCCAAACACTTCGCTGGTCGCGATTTTCGCATGGTTGTCGACATTGGCAACTACTGTTGGAGCGTAGAAAAAACCTGATCCTTCGCCTGCTTTACCACCACATAAAATATCGCAATTGTCGCGAGCAGCATCCACGAAAGCTGCAACCCTCTGACGTTGCGCCTCACTGACAATAGGCCCCATTTCAGTGCCCTCATCCTTGGGCTTGCCTGTCTTAATCTTATTCACCTGATCTTCAATCGCTACGACAAGCTTGTCGTAAACACCTTCCGATGCCATTATTCGGCATGGTTGGGCACAATCCTGACCAGCATTA
>ENA-OUOG01003822-OUOG01003822.1-marine-metagenome-genome-assembly--contig:-NODE-3822-length-13620-cov-4.660858_pt1 | contig 13620 bp, 7 predicted proteins | sample MGYA00248635_ERZ508505 | MGnify/ENA primary metagenome ERZ508505 (study PRJEB26176, sample SAMN06267871) | marine metagenome | isolation source: Saanich Inlet, British Columbia, Canada | place: Pacific...
AGACGTCGTGCGGAGACGAATTCCACGTCAGATTCTGAATCGATCGGAGACGGGGTGGAACTGAGATGGAAGGGACTGACGAGCGCCCTGCACAAAAAGAGAACCCGAAAGACTAAAAGCGACGCAGACGCGCCTCGTGTGATCCTCTCCGAAGTCTCCGGGGTGGCTCGACCGGGCCGATTCCTGGCGTTGCTCGGCCCGAGCGGCAGCGGGAAGACGTCTTTGCTCAACGCGTTGGCGGGGCAGACCCCGGCGGATGAGAAACTGCGACTGACCGGCGCGCTCGCTTTTAACGGCGTCGCCGTCGACGGCGGCGCCGCGCACAGAGAGCGCGTCGCGTACGTCCGCCAGCAGGATGTCTTCTACTCCGAGCTCACCGTCCGCGAGACGCTCGTGAACGCCGCGAAGATGCGCGACGTCGCCGACGTGGACGCCGAGACGGAGAAGATCCTCCGCGCTGTTGGACTCACGAAATGCGCCGACTCGCGCGTCGGCGACCAGAAAACACGCGGAGGTATCTCCGGCGGCGAACGGAAACGTCTGGCGCTCGCGTGCGAGCTCGTGGGCAACGCCAAGGCGATCGTCTGCGCGGACGAGCCCACGAGCGGTCTGGACGCGTTCCAGGCGCAACGCGTCGTCGCCAGTCTCAAAAAACTGTGCAAAAGCGACGACGCCGCGAGCGGTAACACGAGACGAACGGTCATCGCGTCCGTCCATCAGCCGCGGTCTTCCATCGTCTCCATGTTCGACGACGTGTGCGTCTTAGCGCACGGCCGCGTCGTGTACTGCGGCCCGCTCGAAGATACCGTCTGCGCTAAGTGGTTCGCCGCTCAAGGATTTCCCATCCCCTCGAACGCGAACGTCGCGGAGTTTCTCGTCGACCTGGCGTCCGTCGACGCGACGGACGCGGAGAGCGAATTAAAAAGCGCCGCGCGCGTCGACGATTTATGCGACGCGTGGTCTCGCGAGGGCGCGGCGTTTATCACGAAACACGCGCGCGAAGGCTCAGCCACGTCGCTTATGACCAAGATCGCGTCGCCGTTCAAGGCGATGTCCGCGCGCGCGAACGGCTCGGAAGCCTCGCTGACGCTTCTCGACGAGACCTCCGACGACGCGAAAACCGAAAAGGGCGAAAAGGGCGTCTCGACCTCCGCCGCGAAGACGAAGAAGAGGCCGATCGGTCGCCGCGCGGGTTTCTTCGGGCAGCTTCTTTTGCTCGCGAAGCGGTCTTGGCGGCAGGTGCGACGCGACGGGCGCACGAACAAAGTTCGGCTCATCACGTCTCTGAACTCCGCCGCCGTGTTCGGTTCGATCTTCTGGAAGTTGGGGTTAGGACAGACCGCGATTCAGGATCGGTGCGGTTTACTGCAGGTCAGCGCGATCAACGCCGCGATGGCAGCTCTCATGAAGACCATCTCTTCTTTCACGTCGGAGAAGACCATCGTCGACCGCGAACGCGCGTCGGGGGCGTACGACATTGGCCCGTACCTCATCGGGAAGATCGTCGCGGAGTTACCCGCGGGGGCGTTTTTTCCGCTGTGCTTCGGCGCGGTGGTGTTCCCGATGGCGGGTTTGAACGTCGGGACCGACGGAGTTAAAAAAAACCTACCCTTTCCCTCGTTCCTGACTTCCCCGCGGTTTCTCAAGTTCGCGGCGACGATCGTGGTGGAGTCCTTCGCTTCTTCCGCGATGGGCCTCGCGGTCTCCGCGTTCGCGCCGAGCACCGAAGCCGCCGTCGCGATGGGCCCCGCGGTCATGGTGATGTTCATTGTTTTTGGGGGCTATTACGTCAATGCCGAGAACGTCCCCGTCGCGTTTCGGTGGATCACGAAGTGCTCGCTGATCAAGCACTCGTTCGCGGGTCTGTGCGTCAACGAGTTCGCCGGTTTAGATTTCGAGCCTTCCACGAACGGAGGTTTACGGGGAGACACCAAGCACGGCGAGGAAGTTCTCGAGCGGCTCGGGTTCGGCGACGAAACCGTGGAGAGCTGCTTACGAAAACAACTCGACGTTTTGGGTTTTTGTTACGCGTTGACGCTGTACGTGTTGGAGAAAAACGCGCCCCGGTTCCAAAAGATCGAAGCGAGCGCTGAAAAGGACGTCGCTTCGGAGACGCGAGCTTCGTCGGAGTCGGACGTTCGCGCGGGTGTTCAGTCTCCGAAAGGTACGAAGGACGAAAGCCGAGAGGACGTCCTCTCGGACGCCTCCGACGCCGCCGAGGCGACGAGCTAGACGACGAGACGCGCGCGTTTCCACGAAGGACGAAAGCCGAGAGGACGTCCTCTCGGACGCCTCCGACGCCGAGGCGACGAGCTAGACGACGAGACGCGCGCGTTTAGTCGGCGCGTTTAGTCGGTGAAGAGCGTTAAAAAAAGACCTCTCTTACTACAACTGTAAACCGTCAGTCGTAAAAGTCGCGCGTCGCCGCCATCATCGCCGCGTCTCGCTCGAGCCCGTGGAGGTACCACCCCCCGAACGCCCACGCGAACGTCAAGAGCACGACCGTGCCGAACGCCAAGACCACCATCGCGTCCGCGAAAACCTCGTTCCGGTCATAAACGTCTTCCAGCCCGTCGACGTCGAACTGGCCCATGCCGGGAACCAGTCTCCATTTTATCGACGTATCGACCCTCTCGTCCCACGCCTCCAACGAGACGTTCGGGGGTTTTCTCGTGTCTAAAAACGCCAACACGTCACGCGCGAGGCGCTTGTTTTGAACGCGCTCGGCGTTTATAAAACCGACGAGCTCGATGGTCTCCTCCGTGGAGAGTAACGAGAAGGAAGGCGTCGAGTAATCCTCCGCGTCGTCCTCCGCCGCTCTCTGAAACCTTAACCGCGTCGTTCCTTTAATCTTCGCGTACGGGACGCGCATCTTCTTTTTCAACGCGGCTGTCTTGAACACGTCGAAAAGAGCTCTCCACGTGAACCGCGATCGGCGGTCCATGCGGTCGAGGATGTCGTAATACTCCACCGTCACGCCGGGCCAGACCGAGGCGAGACGAACCATCCAGTGCAGTTTCGTCGGGACGAAACACGTTTCCCATCGCGCGATGATCTCCGTCGGCGACACGCGAGAGACGCGCGTCGCCGCGCGTTCGCATTCCAACAGTTCGCGGTCTTCCGTCCCGATGAACCGCTCGCACAGAGCGCCGACGCTCTCCGCGCCCGTGACCTCGAGCAGCGCCGCGCCGTCCGGGGCGATGCCGGGTTCCAGGACGTATCGCGCGTCGGGGTGGACGCGGAACCGACCGGCGGTTTCGGAAAAGAGAAGATCGTCTTGGAAGATGGTGGACGTACTCGTCGGCTCGTCGGACGTCCCGCGACGGAGAGGACGATTCGCGCGCCACGCCCCGCGACCGAGCGCCAGGGGCGTGCCTTCGGCCTCGATGCGACGCAGCATGCACGCTAAGACGTCGCCATCGCTCGGTGGGGGCGTATCGGTAGCCTTCAGTCCATGGGCGGACAGCCGGACCCGCGCGACGCGTGCCGAGCGGATGCGCGGACAGCCGGACCCGCGCGACGCGTGCCGCGCGAGCGGCGCGCGCGACACCGGCGTCGGCGGGCCGCCCACGTGCGCGCCGCGGGCGAAGGCGGCCATCGACAGGTACGGTACGCGCGAGGGCGGACGACAGAGCGAGACCGACGCGCGTGATGTTGTGCTTCATGCTCCCTCGAACGCGAAGAAGAGATGGGGTGCCGACTGGGAGTATAAGAAGGTAAATTGACTCACCCTCGGACGACTCGAACGCAGTCGCCACAACGCGACCCGCGGGAGCGCGCGCGATGATGATGCCCCGCGCGCGCGGCGCCGCGCTCGCGCGCGTCGCGCTCCTGTTGTCTTTCCTGGTCGCGTCGCTCGCCAGAAGCACGGGCCCCGCGAGCTGCGACGCGCGGTCTGGCCACGGGGCGTCTGATTCCGGCGACGGAGGGTATACCCTCGTTCCCTCGAACAGCTCTGTGAACGTCTCCGCCGTCGCGCCGTCCACGCGTCTCGAGCTCGTGCTCACCGCTCCCGGCGGCTCTGCGTTTAAGGGTTTCGTGATGCACGCGTCGAACACAGGCACGTTCGCGGTGGTAAACGCGCTGGACTCGCAGCTCGTCGATGTGTGCCACGGCGGAAACGCGGTCGGGCATAGGAGTGCGGCTTCGAAATCTAATGTTCGCGCGTATTTCACCGCGCCCGCCGCGAACGGCGCCGTCACGGTCACCGCGCAGGCGGTCGAGTCGAGGATGACCGTGTACGAGGTGCAAATCACGGTGACCGTCGTCGGGGCTATTGAGGACGAAGAAGACGAGGGTGACGACGCAAACGACGACTCGTCATCGTCATCGTCGAATTTATACGAATTTTCCTCGGCGCTCGCGTCGGACGCGACGCTTTCCTGGACGGTCGGCCCCGCGGACGCGACCGCCTATTTCGACGCTTTGCGTTCCGGTGAAGTCGCGTTCGCGATCGAGACGACTCGGTCAAACGCTGCGTCCGTCGCGGTGGCGTTTCAGAGTAAAGAGTCAGACGGCGCGATGTTCCCGGCGGACGCCGTTCTGGCGTGGCTGGATTTCGACGACGCCGCTACGGGGTTCGTCGGGAGCTACGCGCTTCGTTCGTACGACGCGGACGCGGGCGTGGTCGGACCTGAAAACGAAAAGCTGGACGTGCACACCGTCTCCGTCGAGCGGCGGAGGGTCGACGACGAAAAGACGTCGCTCATCGCGCGCTTCGTCGCGAAGACTGACGACGTCGCCGCCGCGCTCGGCGTCGCCGACGCGTTTGGAGAAAGCGAAACGTCATCCGAAATCGCGCGCGTCGCGTACGCGATCGGTTCCGTTCCGGGAAAGGCGTACCACGACCTCGGAAGAGGCTCTGTTTTCGTGAACCTTCACGTCGGAGGCGACGGTGAACGTTTTGTCTCGAAATCGGCGACGTTGAAACGGAAACGGTTCCAAGCACACGCCGCCGTCGCGCTCGGCGCGTTTTTTTCCATGAGCCTCGGGACGCTCGTGTCTGGTTTTCTGAAGAAACAACTGGGTCAAGACTGGTTCAGAATGCACGTCGCGTTCCAATTAATCGGGTCGTTGCTCGTTGTCGCCGCTCTGGCGATCGCGCTTAGAGAGGCGCGTGGCGAGACGAGTGTCGCGTTCGAGTGGGGCCGAGCGGATTCGGACGTCACGAAAAGAGCGCACGGAGCGGTCGGCGTCGCTTTGGTCGTTTGCGTCGTCGGACAGGTCGCGCTCGGTTTCTTCCGCGAAGCGAAAGGGACGTTGTTACGGGGGCGCGAAAAACAAAAGCGAACACACGCAATCGATGGTCACGAAGAGCGCGGCGGTTCGATACGCGATGCGGACGTGGAGCGTGAGACATACGAACGTTCGTATGGGCAATCAGTGCCGCCGCTTCGAAAAGCGCACGTCGGAATGGGTTGGCTCTTAGTTTTGGGCGGTTTCGCGAACGCGATTGTCGGCTCGGTTCTGTTCGAGCGGCTCGTTTACAGAGACACGGTCGACGTGGCCGTGGACGGTGCGACGAAAACGCGCTCTGCGTTTTGGTACGTCGCGTGGACCTTGTTCGGCGTCGTCGCCGCTCTTTTTTGTCTACGCGTTTTTTCGTCAAGGAAACGCCTCGGCGCGGCTGTTCCCGGCGCGGCGCCTTAGTAGACGAGGCGCCGTAAGTAGACGCGCGACCGAAAAGCTTTTTTTGCTTCTTCTGTGATAGAGACTAGAGCTAGTGTTAGTAGCTACAGACTACGTGACTTCTAAGTGACAGTACGCTCCTACGCAACAGTACGCTCCTACGCAACGACACACTCACTCCTCTTCACCTCCTCGTCGGCTCTGGTAGTACTGCGATAAGATGATCACCGCGGCGTGGCTCACGGAGAGGCTCTCGATGAGTCTCCCCGTGGGTATGGCGCACACCGCGTCGCACGCGTTGACTTCGTCGTCGGTCAAACCCTCGACTTCTCGCCCGAACACTAAAGCGAGCTTCCCGGAACCGCGACCGGCGCGGTTCGCGGGTTCCGTGACGTGCGAACGACGACGCCACCCGTGGACGACGACGTCGGAGGTCTCGTCGTTTTTCGCTTCGTCGTTTTTCTTTTTGTCAGCTTCATCTTCGCGCGTTTCGTTCGCATCCTCCCCGACCCCGGATACACCCCGGATCCGCGCTCGCCTCGCCCCCACGAACAGGGGCACAACCGGGTTTTGCGTGTCAGGGTCGCGCCTCGGGTACGGAGAGGTCTCCTCGTCGGTTTCAAAGTTCACTTCGTCGTCTTTTTTCGCGCGTGACAAAAAACCTCGCCCGCCCGGGAACGTCTTTATGAGCGCGTCGACGTCGCGCGCCCGCTCGGGTTCCAACCCGTCGCACCAGACATGGAAGGCCACCGCCTTATCCACATCCAGCAGCGCGTCCTCGAGCGTGTCGTACACTCCCGCGCCGTGCACGATGTGCTGCGCGCCTTTCGCCGCGCTCAACGAAGCGCGCGTTTTTGGGTCGCACCGAGGAGACACGACGCGTAAGTCTTCTGCCTCGAAACTGCCGCACGCGCGCGCGATGGCGCCGACGTTTCCCGCTTTCTTGGTGCCCACAAGCACCACGGTGACGTCCCGAAGCGCCGCGGGGGGATCGCTCAGCTTGCCCAGGTGCGACTTGAAGTCGCGCTTGCTGATGCGGCCGCCGGAGTGGGACTCGCGCAGGGTGTCCGCGAACCGGTCGCGCGACGCGTTGTCGCCGCGTCGGTTGTGCCGGGGCTTGTCGTCCCTCGGCGCATCCGCCACCACAGAGGGGGGGGGGTCGCCGGAGCCCGAGGTGGAGCCCTCGACCCGCGCGCCGCGGCGAGCGCTGGGTCGCGAGGACGCGCGCCGACGCGATGGGCGCGCGCGGGGGGGGGGAGCGGCCGGCCCCGCCCCCGAGGGAAGCGCGGCGCGCAGCATGGCGTGGTGTCGGCGGCCCGCCGACACGCGAAAAAGTGCTCGCGATCCGATCCGTCCAGTGTGGATTGACATCCGGCACGCCGGGCGCGCTGGCTGCAGCGCTGCATAACGCGACGATATTTTTTTCCGTGACGCGAAAAAAACGACCGAATTGACGACGCGCTCGGGCACATCCGTGTCGCGCGCCCGCGCCGTCACCTCTTCCCTCCGCACTTCCCGACTCCGAACCTCGCCGTCATGCCCGGGTACATCTCCATCAAGCGGTCCCTGCAGGTGAACATGGTCGCCTCGGCGCTGTTCACCCTGCCCTTCTTCGCGCTCGGCCCGTACGAGTTCGCGTCGCTTCTCGTCGACGGCTCCGTCTCCGCGGCGCAGATGGGCTCCGGTCCGGCCGCGCCGTTCCTCAAGCACCTGCTGTGGGTCGACGCGATCAAGAACTGCCTCATCACGTACTGGTGCCACATCGCGCAGGGCTGGACCGCGAAGGTGCAGAAGCAGGTCATCGTCGGTTTCGTCGCCATGTGGGCGTCGGTGCTGCCGCTGTTCAAATTCGCCAATCCCGTCGCCGGGTCCAACGCGCTCCCCCCGCCCGTCATCGCCTACTGCGCCGTGACCTGGACCGCCTACGCGCTCGCGCTCGTCGAGAAGCCCAAGAAGAAGCGCGCCGCGGCCAAGAAGAAGTGAGTCCGAAGTCATCCGAGAGCCGACGATTCGAGAGACACGGTCGTGAATTGAATTGAATGCGCGACATGAGGAGGTGGTTTCGCCGAGGGGAGAGGAAAAAAACGCATTCGCGACGATGTATTTATACGCGAACGACGCTCCGATCGTTCCTTCCCATCCGACTCCAACTCGACTAGAGCTCGATCTTGCGGCTCACTCCGAACACGTCATCCCGCAGCCTCTGCACCTCCTCCACCTTGCGCACGATGGCGTCCTCCAAAGAGTTGGCGCGCGCGGCCAACGCGTCGACTTCGATCGTATGCGTATTTAGTCGGCGTCGGTCCAAGTCGCCGCCGGCGAAATCGTTCGCGCGTTTGATGGCTTCGATCGTCTCGCGGTACTCCGCGTCCAAAAGCTTCACCTCCGACTCCAACGCACGTAAAACGTCACGTTTTCGTGTCACAGACGATGCGCCTTCAAAAAAAGCTTCATCTGAAACCTCGTGTGCGTCGTGTGTTTGTTCTCCTTTCACTTCTGAGTCTTGAAGAACATTCGCCTCTCTTCCGGGCTTTTCCGCGAGTGCGCTTTTTCTTTTCGTCGTCGCGACAAACACGTCGCGTCCGACTTCCTGGACGGCGTTTTCTTCTTCGTCGGCCGAATTGGAAAAAAAAGAAACACGCTGTATGTCTTCGCCGTGCCGCGGCGCCGCGCCCACCGCCTCGCCGAGCCGGTCGAGTAGACCGGCGTTCAAACGCGCGAGTCTCAGAGATCGTGCCTCCGCCGCCTCCGCGCGGGTCACGAGCGAGGCGACGAGAACGCGTCGCGACGGGTCCGTCTCGTGTGTTAATCCATCCGTCGTCTCCGACGTCTCCGCGTCCGAAACCGCGCGTTTCTGCCCGGCGGCCGTCGCCGCGGCGAGCGCCGACTCCGCCTTCGCGGCGCGCGCGCGCGCGGCGTCGAGTTCGGCGACGACTCGCCCGTACGCGCGCGCCCAATCGGCGCGCGAGCCGTGCCGCTCGAGATCTCTCGCCGAAAATACATCTCGCGAGATCCCGTCGCCGAACTTTTCAGGATGAAAAAGCGCTCCTCCCGCTTCGTCCGACGTCGTTCCGGTAAGTAGGTTTTCTTTTTTTTTCTCGACGCCTCCGTCTCCGAGCAGTCGTACGTCGTCGTCGTCGTCATGTATGAGCGCCTCGCGCGCTGCGATCGCGGCGTTCCGCGCGTTCGCCGCGAACGCGGCGTCGGCGGCGTCGGCGCGCGCCGCCGCCTCGGCGCTTTTTTTCGCAATCTCCCCTCTTAATCGCGCGAGACGTCTTCGCAGTAACTCGTTCGAGTCGGTCGCGCGCGCGAGTTCGTCTCGCACCGCTTCGGTCTCTTCGCACGCCACTTTCAATCGCCTCCGCTCGCGGTCGAGCTCGACTAAGTTCCTTTTGTGCTCTTCTTTCACGGCCGCGACGCGGTCGCGCGCGAGCGAAATCTCGCGGCGCACCGCGTCGCGATTGGCGAGCCATTCGGTACGCTCGTTTCGTCGCTCGCGCTCGCAGACGTCTCTCTCGGCTCGCGCGCGGTCTCGCTCGGCAATGGCGTCGCGAGTCTCCTCCTGCGCGGCGTCCAGTCTTCTCTGCAGCTCCGCCAGCGCGTCGCACGCCGCGCGGCTCACCAGCCGCCGCTCGAGGTCCAGCTTTGCGAGCCCGCGCTCGCCGTGCAGAGCGGTCACCACCCGCCGCGCCGAGGGCGACGCGCTCAGATGCGACGACGAGAGAGGGTCGACGCGCGCGAGCGCGCGCTCGACGTCCTCCATGAGCCGCGCGCCGGCCGCCGCGGACGCCTTGCCCATGGGGGGGGTCGACGGGGACATCGCGGCAGGCATGACGAGCGCCGCGCCCCAATGCGACGCGAGTGCCCAAAGCGTGAATGTTACCTTTCGTAGCGAGAGTTGTCGGCTCGATGGCGTGGAGCTGTTCCTGTTTCTGTATGGGCTTTTAGTCTGATACCCTATTTACGCAAACTCGAGACTAACGTCCATGTCCGCGAAGTCTTTTATCCAAAGCGACGGTGGAGCCGCCTCTATTATCCGAGCCTCGGGATTCACGGACGGCACGCGCCGCCCCCTCCCCACTTGGGAAGGCGCGAGGGAGGATGACGGTGAACGGCGCGCTCGCGGCGGCGCCGGCGGGTCTCTCGGCGCGTCTCGTCGCGGGCGCGCGGCGCGGTGCGCCCAAAGCGAGGCACGCCGGCGGCCCCCGCGCGTCTCCGCGCGTCCCGTCGCGTCGTTCGGCGGCCGACGCGCTCGCGGCGTCGCTCGGGAGGCGGTCGCCCGCGCCCCGGCTCGCGGCGGTGCGCGAGCCCGCGGGCGACGCGCGGCGCGCGGACGTCGCGTCCACCTCGTTCGAAACGAAGGACGCCCGCCGCGACGAGCCGGGCGGCGCCTCGGCGGACGCCGCGCGACGCGTCCGCGCGGCGAAATCCGCAGCGTCGAGGTACGGCGCCGGTTCCGAAGCGGAGGCGGACGAGAAACGACACGGGCTCGCGAGCGACGACGACGAAAACGTCGGTTCCGCCGCGCGTGGATCGGGCAACACCGACGCTTCCGTTCGCGCCGTCGAGAAAGGCGGCGGCGGAGCGGGCGCGAGCGGGTCGAGACCCGCGACGAACGCGTCGATTTCGTCGCAGCAAACGAAGACTCAAAAGCCGAAGAAGATCGATTACCGCTTAAGAACGCGCGCGCGGACCAAGTACAACCGCCCTTCTCCGAACCGGCGCGATGACACACGCGGTGGACTCGTCAGTGGTGATGAGTCCGAGTCTTGGTCGTCGAAGAGCGGCGTCGATACGACGGTGGACATGGATGACCTCGTCAATCAGTCGGACCGAAACGCGCAAACCGTCTCTCGCAAAAACGTGTGGCTGTCGAACCGGCACACGAGAAAGCCGGGCCAGCAGCCGCAGCAGCGGCGTTCTTCCGACGGGTCCAACCAAAAAACCGGCGTTCCGCAGAAGGGAGGCATGCGCCCGGGCGAGCGCATCGTCGCGGCGCTGCAGAAAGTACCGGGGGAGCTTCTGGACGGCGACTTGGAGCGGCTGGAAAAAGTGCATTCGCGCAATTCTCCGTCGGGTCCCGACGGCGAGTCACGGACGGACGACGCGTCTGGGTACGCCGCGGTGGACTCGGCGGTGACGCGTCCGCTGGGCTCGCGCGCGAATTTCTCAGCGCCGACGCTGAACTTCGCCATCAAGGAGCTGGGCGAGCGCGGGGACTTCAGCCGCGCGCACGCGCTGTTCCTCTGGATGCGCGCGCAGAGGTCTCCAAACGGAGACACTTCCGTCTCCGGCGACCGCAAGAGTTACCGGCCCAACCGCCACACGCTCGCGTCTTTGTTCGGCGCGGCGAGCGACCGCGCGCACGCCAAGACGGTGATCAAGACCTGGCGCGACGCGGTTCGCGCGGACAAGGATGAGTTTTGCAACTCGGAAGTCGCGAGCGCGGCGATCGCGGCTTTGGCGCGATGCGAAAATTGGCCCGCGGCGTTACAGGTGTGGCAAGATTTGGGCGACCGAGGCGAACCACGAAACGTCTACTGCTACACCGCCGTGTTGTCGTGTCTGAAGGACTCACGACGATGGGAAGAGGCTGGTGACGTGTTCCGCGCGATGCGCGACGAGCCCGGGTTAAACCCGGACGCGACGTGCGCCGGTTTAACTTTGGCGACGTTTGACGCCGCGCGGAAGTGGCGCGAAGGCAACGCTTTGGCCAAACGCTTCGCGGACGTGTACGACGTGCCGTCTGAAGAACGCTTGACGCACGCGGTTATTTCAATCGCAGGAAGAGCGGGTGATATGAACCACGCGCGGCTTGTGTTGAATCGCGCTTTGGACGATCGCGCGCACGTCGTGACGACCTACACGTACAACTGCTTGCTCGGCGGGTACGCGCGGTGCGCGGATTGGGACGGCGCGTTTGCAACGTTCGGCGAGTTGAAGCGAGCGAGGTTCGTGCCGGACGCGTACACGTACACGCACTTGATCTCCGCCGCGGAGCGCGCGGGGAAACACCAAGAGGCGGATTTGGTGTGGCACGAAGCGCTCTCTTCGTCTTCGTCGGGAGCGTCTTCTTCGTCGGCGAGTACCTCGCGGCAAACTGCTCGTACCCCTTCTCGTGGTTCGTTCAAGCCGCACACGGTGATGTGCGGCGCGTACGTGCACTGCCTCGGGACGCAGGGGCGGTGGATGGAAGCCGAGGCTGTGGTGCAAAAGATGCGCGACGAGTGGGGCGTCCAAAGAAACGCCGCCGTCTACAACGCGCTTCTCGGCGCGCTCGTTCGCGGGAACAACGTGGACAAAGCGTTAAAAGTCTTCGACAGCATGCAGAGCGACGAAAGGCCCGCGGTGATGCCCACCGAGATTTCGTTCATGATCTTAATACGCGCTTGTTTAGATGACGGGCTTACTACTAAAGCCAAGGAGCTGAGCTTAATTCGCGACGCGCTCGCCGAGTCCGGCGCGTTGGAGAATGATTTTTCCAAGTACGAAAGCAGAGACGTCGAGCAACGAGCGAAGGATGCGTTTCGGTACGGAAACGGCGGTTCGTCTTCTGGGTACGGCGGTTCGTCTTACGGCGCCGACGCGGACGCGGGGCGCCTCTCCGCGGGGCTGCCGCCTCGAGGAGACAAGAATTTCTGAGCGTGGAAGCGTCTGACGCGGAGTGACGCGACGCTTTTGCGACGACGGGGGACGGCGGCGACGGGACTGATGATGAAAAAAAAGTCTGAAAAACCAAAAAACCAAAAAAACTCCTCGTTCCAAGCCCGATCGGTCCGATTCCAAATTTCGCGCGTCGAGAGGACGATGGATCTGCGCGTGACTCAGCGTTTGCGCCGTTTTCCTCCCCCTCTGGCGCTTTTCCGCGTCATCACGCTCATTCCGACACGCGCGCGTGGTGCGCGCGATGCCCGCGCTCGCGATGTCGTCGCTCGCCGCCGCCGCCGCGGCGCCGTCGCCTCGAGGGGTGACGCGCCCGAGCCGGTGCCGAGCGGCTTTTCGACGAACGGCGAAGGCTGCGGCCGGGGGAGGAGAACGGGCGTCCGCGTCGTTTCCCTCGTCGCGCCCGCGGCCTCGGCACGTCGCGCGCGCGTACGCGCCCGCGCGCCCCGGGTCTTCGGACGAGGAGTGCGTGGAGTGGGACGAGACGTGCGCGTCCGGGTCGACCGAGACGCCGAGTGCGTCGCCGTCGTCCAAAGGGAAACCTCTGCTGTGCTTCGTGAACGGCAAGAGCGGCGGTCGCAGGGGCGCGGCGCTCATGGAGCTGCTCGCGAACCGCGACGACATCAACGCGGTGGAGATCGTGGATCTGACCGCGGAGGGACCGACCGCGTCGTTGAGGCGCCACGTCGGGGTGGTGCCCGACCTGCGCGTTTTGGTGTGCGGAGGCGACGGGACCGTCGCGTGGGTGCTGCAGGCCATGGAGGAGCTGGGGGAGGTACGACGCGAGCCACGTCGGTCCGAATCTCGGTCCGAAAACAAACACGCGTTTCCCACGCACTTCTTTGCTCTCGTCCGTCCGGACGCTGACCAAAAAACATCTTTTCATCCGACCCCTACACCGTTTTTTCGACCTTCCACGTCCTTCAAAACGCCTTCCTTCAGACCTTCCCAAGACCCCCGATCGGCATTCTCCCGTTAGGCACGGGCAACGACCTCGCGCGCGTGTTCGGGTGGGGCAGCCGCTACGACGACCGACTTTTAGACCGCCTCGCGTCGGCGCTGGAGAAAGCTGAGACGAAGCAGCTCGACCGCTGGGACGTCGACTTTGTGCGACAAAAAACAACGGAGGACGGAGACTTGTGTCCGGATGAGGATGAGACTTCTTCTAAGGCGGAGACTTCAGAAGTCTATGGGCAATCAGTCTCGACGCGGCCGGAAACGCCGGAAACGCCGGAAACACATGAAAAGAAGCACTCCGTCACGCTCCACAACTATTTGGGCGTCGGCGTCGACGCGAAAGCGGCTCTCGCGTTTCACGAAGCGCGCGAG
>ENA-OUOG01003823-OUOG01003823.1-marine-metagenome-genome-assembly--contig:-NODE-3823-length-13613-cov-2.689273_pt1 | contig 13613 bp, 11 predicted proteins | sample MGYA00248635_ERZ508505 | MGnify/ENA primary metagenome ERZ508505 (study PRJEB26176, sample SAMN06267871) | marine metagenome | isolation source: Saanich Inlet, British Columbia, Canada | place: Pacific...
CACTGAACAATTGGTTCCTGTGGGGCATGTGGTGACGCTCGAAGGCATGTTGGCTGTGGACCGGGATTTTGGTGCAGGCTACCAGTATGATGTGATCATTGAACAAGGCCAAATCATTCCATGAAATCCTTCCTCGAGAAAATCCTGAATGAGCGCGCGGCGATGGTGTACATCGCGCTTTTCGCCATTGCGATTGCCGTGGCGACGTTCATCGAGAATGATTTTGGCACCAGTGCGGCCCAGAAGTGGGTCTACAAGGCCAAGTGGTTCGAAGTGCTGCTCTTGCTCTTCGGCGGAGCGATGGTCCGCAACATGTCGAAGTACAAATTGCTGCAGCGGAAGCGCTATGCCGTTCTGCTGTTTCACTTGTCGATGATTGTCATTCTGCTGGGTGCAGGCGTGACCCGATATTTCGGCTACGAGGGCATCTTGGGCATTCGAGAGGGTGCGGCAAGCAACACCATGGTGTCTTCGGACCCCTACCTCGTGTTGACTTTCGAGGACGAGAATGGCGCGCAATATGCAGCGTACGAATCGACCCTCTTCTCTTCGTTGGGCCCCAATGGCTTCAGCAGGAGCTATGAGGTGGCTGGGCGAACGGTGGACATTGACCTTCAGGAGTTCGTCGCAAACCCCCAATGGGGCATGGAGGCCGATCCCACTGGCGTTCCCATGCTTGCCATCGTGATCGCTGGACAGGCGGGGCGGAAGGAACATGTCTTGCAATGGGAGGAAACCCGAAGCATTGAGGGCGGGTTGTTCCACTTCGGAGCGACCCCGCAGCAGGGCTGCGTCAACATTCTCGGCTTCGAAGAGCCGCAAGTCGTGGCGGAAGTGCCGATGACAGCCATGACCATGGCGACCCAAGCCATCGACAGCATTCCTGCGGCAACTCCCGCGCCCATCCGCTACCGTTCGTTGTACGATGCCACGGGTCTCCGCTTTGTGTTCACAGAACTTCTGCCTTCGGCAAAGGAGGTTGTGCGCAGCGAGGCGCTGAAGGTGGAACGGTCGTCGGAGGTGGCCCAGCGCTATGCCATTCGGGTCGGCGATGCGGTGGAGGAGGTCTGGGTCACGGGAATGGCCGGTGCACTGGGCCGCCCTGTCCCGGTGCAGGTCGGTGGGTTGCAACTGGGTTTGGCCTATGGCGCGCGTCGCATCACCCTGCCTTTTTCCATTGCCTTGCGCGATTTCGAAATGGAGCGATATCCGGGCACAAACAGCCCGGCATCTTACGCCAGTGAAGTGACGATTGTGGACACTGAGCGCGGCGTGGAGCGGGATTTTCGGATTTACATGAACCACATTCTCGACTACCGCGGTTTTCGGTTTTTTCAGTCATCCTACGACCGCGATGAGCAGGGCACGTATTTGAGTGTGAACCACGATTTCTGGGGCACCTGGATTTCCTACATCGGTTACATTTTGTTGACCGTGGGCATGGTTTGGACGCTTTTCAGCAAGTCTTCCCGCTTCCGGGATGTGGCGAAGCGGCTGTCGATTTGGGTGGGTTTGGTCTGCTTTTCTGCCTTGCAAACGCTTTCAGGCCAAACCCAGCCCGAACCGCTCCCCACCATCGCAGAGGTCCATGCCGAGCGGTTCGCGCAGCTGATTGTTCAGGACAATCAGGGCCGCATGAAGCCCACGCACACCCTCAACCGCGAGGTCATTCGCAAACTTTTGGGCTCAGAGACTTACAAGGACATGACGTCAGACCAAGTCGTGCTCGGCATTTTCGCGGATCCCGAGGCGTGGTACGGGGAGCCGCTGATCCAACTCGGCAAGCACGAGGAGATCAAGAAGTTGATCGGTGTGACGGGCAAACGCGCTTGCTTTCGGGACTTCTTCCATGAGGATGGATCGTACAAACTGCAAGCAGTGGTTCAGGCCGCGAGCGAAAAGGACGATGCGGACAAGGGCATGTTTGAAAAAACGCTGATGAAGGTGGACGAACGGGTCAACATTTTCAGCATGCTCAGCTCGGGTTGGTTGCTGAGAATTGTTCCAGTGGAAAATGACCCGAACAACACGTGGGTCGGCGAGGCGATGCGCGGCCAAACGGCCGATCCCCGCGCCAGCCGATTCTTCGCGGCCTACCGGGCTGCGTTGTCCGAGGCGATCGGAACGGGGGACTACACGACAGCGAATGGTTTGCTGACGGAGCTCGATGCGTTTCAGCGCCGAGCGGGGGTGAATGTGCTCCCTTCAGACACCCAGCGGGCGATGGAAATCAAGCTGAATGAGTGGCGGGTTTTCAAGCGTTTGGCTTGGGTGTACACTTTGCTGGGCCTGGCATTTTTGACGTTTCTTTTTTCGGGGGTGATTCGCGGACGGGATGCTTCTGCACGGGCCAAGGCGGTCATGGTGGGGCTGGTGGCTGCTGCCTTTGTCTTTCACACGGTGGGGCTCGGCTTGCGTTGGTATGTTTCTGAGCGCGCGCCGTGGAGCAATGGTTATGAGTCGATGATTTACATCGCCTGGACGACGGTTCTGGCCGGTTTGATGTTTGTTCGGCGTTCAGTCGGGGCGATGGCTGCGACGATGGTTCAATCGGGCGTCATCCTGCTCATCGCCTTGTTGAGTTACCTCAATCCAGAGATCACGCCGCTGGTTCCGGTCCTGAATTCCTACTGGCTGACCATTCACGTGTCGCTGGAGGCGGGGTCCTATGGCTTTCTGATGCTTGGGGCGATCATCGGCTTCGTCAATTTGGCGCTGATGGCCATCACGTCCCAGCGACGCCACGCGCGCATCAAATCGCTCGTGCGTGAGATGACTTGGCTGAGTGAACTCACGCTTACAGGAGGCTTGTTCATGCTCAGTGTCGGGACCTACCTCGGTGGGGTTTGGGCGAACGAATCTTGGGGGCGCTATTGGGGCTGGGATGCGAAGGAGACCTGGGCGTTGGTGTCGATTTTGGTCTACGCATTCATCTTGCATATGCGGCTCATCCCGAAGCTCGCGGGGACTTTGGCGTTCAACATCGCAAATCTCGTGGGCTTGGCTTCCATCATCATGACGTATTACGGGGTCAACTACTACTTGAGCGGCCTCCACTCGTATGCGGCGGGTGATCCTGTTCCCATCCCGAATTGGGTGTACATTTCTGTGGCTGCGGCGGTATTGGTGTCCACGTTGGCGGCGCGAAAGGCGCGTTCGTTCCGATTTTGAGGAACGAGAGGAACCAGGGAGACGAGGGAGACGAGGGTGACTAGGGTGACCAGGGTGACTAGGGAGACCAGGGTGACTAGGGAGACCAGGGTGACCAGGGTGACCAGGGTGACTAGGGAGACTAGGGAGACCAGGGTGACCAGGGTGACCAGGGTGACTAGGGAGACCAGGGTGACTAGGGAGACCAGGGTGACTAGGGAGACCAAGGGAACGCCACGACAGGTGCACACTGCCGTTGTCAGGGACATCCAAATCCGTTCACTTCCTCAGTCACCCTCGTTCCTTACATCCCTAGTCTTCCTCGTTCCTTACATCCCTGGTCTCCCTCGTTCCTTACATCCCTGGTCTCCCTCGTTCCTTACATCCCTGGTCTCCCTCGTTCCTTAGTCACCCTCGTTCCCTGTTTTCTCGCATCCGCACGCCGCCAAAACCTCAGGGGGCAAGCTCGCCACAGCCGCCGTGTCCGACAAACTGAAAGTCAACGCCAAGGTCGAAATGTCCAGGCCAGAAAGGACAGGAAAGTCCGACACCGCCACGTCGAACTGGTAACGTTGGGGGGTCTCTCGCGGACCGCTTGCGTCCCAATTGAGCCGTCCATCCATAAGCCAAACCTCCAATGCGCCAGCGTCATTCGCCAGACACGCAAGCGCACATCGAAGCTCAGGGGTGGTGCGGATGCCCGCCATGCGAATCGAAGTGCGGATGCGTTGGGCTGGGAACCACTCCGTGCAGCCCCGGGAGCCGAGCATCCAAATGCTCAGAAGCGTTCCAATCGCAATGCCGATGGCGAAGCGAATCAATCGTTGCTTGAAGTTCACAAAACAAAGGTAGGCACGTTCGCCTCGCGCGGGTGGCTTTGTACCTTGCGGACGATGATTCAGACAAGCGGTTTGACATTCCAATATGGTCCGGAAGGACAGGAAATGCGGTTTCCGGATTTGGCTTGCCAAACCCGAGACAGACTCCTCCTCCTCGGCCCCTCGGGATCTGGGAAAACTACGCTGCTGCATTTGCTCAGCGGATTGCTTCGCCCGACGGCCGGTGAAGTGCGCATCGACGGTACGGCCATCGGGGGGTTGACGGATCGAGCGCTCGATCGCTTTCGCGGGGAACACATCGGGGTCGTCTTCCAGCGCGCGCATTTCGTCGGGGCCTTGACGGTCATGGAAAACCTGATGATGCCTGCGTTCCTCGCCGGGACAAAGCCGGACCGCGCCCGCGCTGCCGCGATGCTCGAGACCCTCGGTGTCGGCCACAAAGCCCACAGCCGACCCGCGGATTTGAGCGTTGGCGAGCAACAGCGCGCCAGCATCGCCAGGGCGCTCATCCACCGGCCATCCGTGGTCCTTGCAGACGAGCCCACGAGCGCCCTCGACGACCACGCCACCCAGGCCGTCGTTGACCTCCTGGAATCGCAAGCCGCAGAAGCCGGAGCAACCCTGTTGATCGTCACGCACGATTCTCGGCTCAAGGACCGCTATCCACAACACGTTGCACTCCAACCCCTTGCCCAATCATGAGTTGGCTGTACCTCGCCTGGCGCAATCTCGGAGCGAAGAGGTTGCAGACTGCCCTGAGTTTGGTCTTGCTGGCCTTCGGCGTGGGCATGGTCAGCCTTCTGATGCTGGCAGAAAAGCAACTCAGCGATGCGTTTGACCGCAACATTCGCGACATCGACATGGTGCTGGGCGCCAAGGGCAGCCCGCTGCAATTGATTCTGGCAAATGTCTACCATGTTGACGCCCCCACCGGAAACATTTCACTGGCGGCTGCGCAGAAAATTGTGCGGCATCCGTACATCGAAAGCGGCATTCCGTTGGCCTATGGGGACAACTATGAAATGTTCCGCATTGTCGGCACGACACCGGCTTACGTTGACCACTACAGCGCGAACCTAGACAAAGGCCGGGTCTGGCAGGATGCCTTCGAAGTGACCATCGGGGCGCGGGTGGCCGCCGAAACTGGGCTTGGCATCGGCGACACCTTCTTCAGTGCTCACGGCTTGCAAGACGGGACGGATGTCCACACCGACAAGACCTTCACTGTGGTGGGCATCCTTTCCGAAAGCCAGTCCGTCTTGGACCAACTCATTCTCTGCAACATCGAGACCATTTGGGCCGTCCATGAGGAACCAGGGAACGAACGAACCGAGGAACGAACGAACGAAACCGGTCCAGATCGGGAAATCACAGCCATGCTGCTGAAAAAGCGCAACCCCCTCGCCATCCTGACCATTCCCAACCTCATCCGCGACACGAACATGCAGCTGGCACTGCCAGCCATCGAAATCAACAGACTGACGAACAACTTCGGGATTGGCATGAACACCCTCCGAACGATCGCCATGCTGATCATGATCATCAGCTTTGCCAGCATTTTCATCAGCGTCTACGACAGCCTGTTGGCCAGGCGTTACGAACTGGCGCTCATGCGAACAATGGGGGCGACACCCGGCGGGATGTACCTGTCGTTGCTGCTCGAAGGGGGGCTGTTGAGCATCGGTGGAGCGCTGATCGGCTTGGTGGTGAGCCGGGCTGGACTTTTTGCTTTGGGCCAAATCGTCGCCGACAAATTCCGCTACGACCTCGCCTCTTTGGCTGTGCTGCCATCGGAGATTTGGCTCGCAGGCGCTGCCGTGCTCGTGGGGCTCCTCGCCGCTGCAATTCCCGGCATCTCGGTCCTGCGCATGGACATTTCCGAAACTTTGGCCGACCATTGAATGCACCCGCGAAGAGGTTTCCGTAATTTCGCCGGGACCTGACGACTTGCGGACCGCTGAAAAGCCCTCGATTTTGATGCAAATGACCTCACACCCCACATCTACCCTCCGAACATCTTGGATTGCCGGCTTGATGGGCTTGGTGATGATCAGCGCCGTCGATTTCAGTTCTTTCTGCCACCCGTCCGAAGCGAGCGAGGCCGCCGCCGCAGCTGTCCGCCGAACCGGGGAAACCCGACACCTTGCCGAGGTTGTTTCCACCGACGTCCACAGCCCCGTCCTCGGGGCCGCTCCGAAAGCCATCACTTGGCAGCAACTCGAAGACGTCGATTTCAAGGACGTCTATGTGGAAGAACTCGACGCGTATTACTGGAAACCCACATTTGGCGAGCAGGTTGAGGCCCTCAGGGGTCAAGAGGTGTACCTCACCGGCTACATTATCCCTGTCGATGTTGACGAAGACTTTTACGTATTGAGCCGGTTCCCTTTCGCGAATTGCTTTTTCTGCGGTGGTGCGGGACCTGAAAGCGTCGTCGATTTGCGTTGGCCGGGTGAAACGCCGCGGTCCTATGCCACGGATGAACGGCTCACATTCAAGGGAACCTTTCGCCTGAACGCGGACGACATCTACCAAATGAACTACATTTTGGACGGCGCCGTCGAACACACCCCCTAGTCTCCCTGGTCACCCCTGGTCTCCCTAGTTCCCTAGTCACCCCTAGTCTCCCTGGTCACCCTGGTTCCCTGTTATTCGGCTTTTTTCGTTGCCCCAATCGCTCCTGACCGGCCTTTTTCCATCGCCGCAGCTGACCATCCCTGTCGCAACTGACCGCGCCGACGCGCCTTGCTGAAAATTCGTTTGCTGTCTCGCTTTCCTTTGCGCATGGCGCGCTGCTCTTCTTCAGAAAGGTGGATGATTTGTTGGCATTCAAGGCTGCAGGTGCCCTCGAATTGCTCAGCGCAATTCGGACACTGAATGAGGAGCTGGTTGCAGCCCACATTTGCACAATTCGTGTGGTCGTCGCAAGGGGTCCCGCATTGGTGACAATTCGCTACCACATGATCGCTGATGCGCTCGGCCAATCGCGCATCGAACACAAAATTCTTGCCGATGTAACGGTTTTCAAGACCCTGCTCACGAACCTGTCGGGTGTACTCAATGATGCCCCCGTTGAGTTGATGAACGTGTTGGAAACCCTTGTGCTTGAGATACGCCGACGCCTTTTCACAGCGGATGCCTCCGGTGCAGTACATCACGATGTTTTGGTCTTCCTTTCCCGCCAACATGTTCTCGACCACCTCGATTTCCTCGCGGAACGTATTCACCTCCGGCGTGATCGCCCCGATAAAATGGCCCACTTCGCTCTCGTAGTGGTTCCGCATATCAATCAAAATGGTGTCCGACTTCGACGTCAATTCGTTGAAGGACAAGGCATCCAAGTGGACGCCGCAATCTGTCACATCAAACGTCTCGTCTGTGAGGCCATCGGCCACAATTTTCGGCCGAACCTTGATCGTGAGTTTGAAAAATGACTTGCCCTCATCCACGGTCTCGTTGAGCCGAATGCCATCCAAAAACGCGATGCTGTACAGATGATTGCGGAAGTCTTCCAACACAGCGGTCGGGACGGAAATCTGCGCGTTGATTCCCTCGCGGGCGATGTACGTTCTACCGTGAACACCCATTTCCGACCAATTCCAGAACAGGTAATCCCTGAAAAATTCCGGATTCAAAATGTGCGCGTACTGGTAGAACGAGATCGTCGTGCGCGCGACCTCGCTCTCTTCCATTTGAGCGATCAAAACCTTGCGGTCGACGAGGTTGCGAAGCTGTTTTTTGGCCATCGCCTGCAAAAATACATCAAAGCATGAGGCCAAACCTGACCCACATCACCCACCGAATCGTCGCGATCTCTCATCCTTGGATTCTTGCCCTTTGTCGAATTCACAGATTTTCACTTTGTGCAAGCGGAATTTTCTGCGAACTTCAACGTTGGTGAAATGTCCACCAATAACCAATTTGTTTGCATCATGCTTGAATTTTGTAAGAACGTGCTTTCAAAGGTGAGTTTTGACCGGCATTTGTTTGCCAAAGAGTTGAACAAGAGCGTGCGCTGGCTGAACAAAGAGGAGCTCAAAGCGCTGCGCGATTGGTGCATCGGTCGCTACGGCAGCCGGTATGGCGATTTGATTCAAGATACCTTTCATGGATTGGCCCTCGGATGAGGGCCTTTTTTTTCTACAATCAGGCCAAACCCAAGTTCCGCCGAATCCCCTCCCAACCCGTTCTTTTCAATGGCGTTGACTTGAAAACCTCCCGGAAGGTTTCCTCAGTCAAATCCACCCAATCCGCACGTGACATCTCCAAAACGCCTGGCCGAGGTTCCAACCGCTCCTCTGAGTGGCGCTTGGCGTGTCGGCGATTCCATGGACAAACGTCCTGGCAGATGTCGCAGCCAAACACCCACTCGCCCAACTGCTTCGCATAGGGCTCGGGAATGGCCCCGCGCAATTCAATGGTGAAATAGCTGATGCACTTTGAACCATCCACCACCTCGGGCTGAATGATTGCGCCAGTCGGGCACGCGTCGATGCAAGCCGTGCACGAACCACAATGATCCTGAACCGGTGCATCCGGCGCAAGCTCGAGGTCCACAAGCAACTCCGCGAGAAAGAATTGGCTGCCCATGCCCTTGTTCAGGAGCAACGAATTTTTGCCGATCCAACCCAAGCCGGAGCGCCGGGCCCAAGCCCGCTCATGCATCGGCGCAGAATCGACAAAGGCACGGCCTTGGAAGTCACCGAATTGGGCCTGGGCCTGCTTCAAAATCTCCTTCAACTTCCACTTCAACACGTAATGATAATCCTCTCCGAGCGCATACTGCGCAATCCGAGGGGCATCCGCATGCTCCGGCTTCTCCGGATTGTTGTAATTGAAGACCAAACTGATCACAGACCGGGTTCCTGGAAACAACAAGCGCGGGTCCAAGCGCATCTCAACGTTTCGCTCCAGATAGGCCATCTCCCCGGCGAATCCTTGGCTCAGCCATTGCTCCAAATTCGCCGCCTCTTCTGACAGAAATTCCGCACGCGCAATGCCTACCGCTGCGAATCCCTGCTCGGCAGCCGCAGATTTGAACCACGCGGCGCGTTCCGCCGCCAAATGCTTCGTTCTGCTCACGAACCTTCAAACAAAGTCCCCACCTGTCCTCCGGGCATCCGTCCGAGGTGACGATATGCTGCTTCCGTGGCTTGGCGACCACGAGGCGTGCGCATCAACAAGCCCTCTTGAATCAAAAACGGCTCATACACCTCCTCCAAGGTCCCAGGATTCTCCCCGATGGCCGTGGCAATGGTGCTCGCCCCAACCGGCCCACCTTTGAATTTGTCAATGATCGCAGTCAAAATTCGGTTGTCCATTTCGTCAAGTCCCTTGCGGTCGACGTTCAAGGCATTGAGCGAAAACTCCGTGATCTGCACATCGATGTGGCCATTGCCTTTGACTTCCGCAAAATCGCGGACCCGCCGCAACAACGCATTCGCGATTCTGGGTGTTCCGCGCGAACGCGACGCTATCTCGAAAGCTGCCGCCTCATCGATGCCCACCCCCAAAATTCCAGAACTCCGCATCACAATGTCAGTGAGCGTTTTGGCATCGTAATACTGAAGGCGAACGTTGATGCCAAACCGGGCGCGCAACGGTGCCGTCAACAGCCCCGATCGCGTTGTCGCACCAATCAAGGTAAATGGATGCAATTCAATTCCGACCGTTCGGGCGTTCGGTCCTGAATCAATGACCAGGTCGATCCGATAGTCCTCCATCGCACTGTAGAGGTACTCCTCCACAACTGGAGACAACCGATGGATTTCGTCAACAAACAAGACATCATTGGGTTCGAGGTTGGTCAACAAGCCCGCCAAATCCCCCGGCTTGTCCAACACAGGACCTGACGTTGTCCTGATTTCCACACCCATTTCGTTCGCCACAATGTTTGCCAAGGTGGTCTTGCCCAAGCCAGGGGGGCCATGCAAGAGCAAATGGTCGAGTGCCTCACCACGATTCACGGCGGCCTTGACAAACACCTCCAGGTTGTCCATGGCCGCTTGCTGTCCAGTGAAGTCGGCAAATTCGGAGGGACGCAACACCCGATCCAAATCTTTGTCCGATGGCTGCTCGGCCTCGTATCTCAAATCGAATGCGTCCTCCATGACCTTGCAATTTACGCCCTACGGACAACAAAAAAACCGCGGCCTCCATTCCTGAAAACCGCGGTTCTTTTGCTTGAATCCCTCCAGTTAATGAATCTCTTCTCCCGCCAATGCAGGCGTTGTCTGAACGACAAAATCATCGTCGTGGGCAGGATTGGAATAGTCATAGGCCCACCGGTGCACCTCTGGCAACGCACCCGGCCAGTTGCCGTGCACATGCTCTACTGGTGTAGTCCATTCCAAGGTGTTCGAACGCCAAGGGTTCTGCGCAGCAACCTGGCCCCGGAACATGCTGTAGAAGAAATTGAACAAGAAGAACAATTGCCCCGTCACACCAATGATGGCAAACGTGCTAATCGCTGGCTGCAAATCCATAACGAAGTCCAAATATTCGAAAGCCGAATAGTCATAATACCGACGGGGGGCGCCTGCTAACCCAACAAAGTGCATGGGAAAGAACACACCATAGCCGCAAACCAAGGTCACCCAAAAGTGGGCATACCCCAACTTGTTGTTCATCATGCGACCGAACATCTTCGGATACCAATGGTAGATTCCCGCCAACATGCCGAAAATGGCCGACATGCCCATCACAATGTGGAAGTGGGCAACCACGAAATACGTGTCATGCACGTTCACATCCAGCGCCGAGTCCGCCAAGATGATGCCCGTCAAACCTCCTGTGACGAATGTGCTCACCAATCCAATCGAGAACAACATGGCCGGCGTGTACCGAATGTTTCCCTTCCACAGTGTCGTGATGTAATTGAACGCTTTCACCGCCGAAGGAATGGCGATCAACAACGTCGTGAACACAAAGACCGAGCCCAGGAAAGGGTTCATGCCTGTGACGAACATGTGGTGTCCCCAAACGATGAAACTCAAGAAGCCAATGCCCAAGATCGACGCCACCATCGCCTTGTACCCAAAGATGGGCTTGCGCGCATTCGTAGCAATAACCTCTGAACTGATGCCCAATGCCGGCAACAAAACGATGTACACCTCAGGGTGGCCCAGAAACCAAAACAGGTGCTGGTAGAGAATGGGACTGCCTCCGGTGACGTCCAACGCCTCTCCTCCGATGAAGATGTCCGACAAATAAAACGCCGTGCCCATCGTTCGATCCATCAACAAGAGAACAACAGCTGAGACCAGCACTGGGAAACTGAGGACACCGAGAATGGCCGTCACCAAGAAAGCCCAGATGGTCAATGGCAGACGCGTCATGGACATCCCCTTGGTCCGCAAATTGATCACTGTGACGATGTAGTTCAGACCGCCGAGCAGCGAACTCACGACAAAGAGCACCATAGAAATCAGCCACAACGTCATGCCCATGCCTGAACCTGGCATCGCTTGAGGCAAAGCGCTCAGAGGCGGATAGATGGTCCATCCTCCTGATGCAGCACCACCCTCAACAAAGAGCGAAAACATCATGATCACACTCGACGTGAAGAAGAACCAATAGCTGAGCATGTTCAAGAAGCCTGAAGCCATGTCCCGCGCACCAATCTGCAATGGAATCAACAGATTGGAGAACGTCCCCGACAATCCGCCCGTCAGAACGAAAAAGACCATCAGGGTGCCATGGATGGTCACCAGCGCCAAATAGGCGTTCCGGTCCAACACGCCATCCGGCGCCCATTTGCCCAAAAAGGTTTCCAAAATCGCAAAGCTTTCTCCTGGCCAACCCAGCTGGAGCCGGAAGAAAACAGACAACATCGCAGCAACAAGACCAAGCACAATGGCTGTGACCAAGAACTGCTTGGAGATCATCTTGTGATCTTGAGAGAAAACATACTTGGAGACAAAGCTCTCCTCGTGGTGGTGTGCGTGTGCGCCCATGATCAAAGGGATGCTGTAATGGATTCTGACTCTTTTTCACTCTGTGCGACGCCTTCGTCGTCACTCTTCTCAACTTCCAGGTCTTCTTTCACTAGGAATTCCTCCTGCTGTTCCAACCAAGCCTCATACTGCTCTTCGGACTCTACGACCACTTTCATCTGCATGTTGAAATGGGCTGCACCACAGACCTTGTTGCACAACAAAACGTAGTCAAAGTCTGGGTCATCCAAGATGGTCCTCATTGAATCCGTGCTGATCGTAGGTGTCATTTTGAATCGCGTCGGTACCCCGGGAACAGCATTCATCTGAGCCCGAAAATGTGGCATATACGCCGAATGAATCACATCCCGGCTGCGAAAAACAAATTCAACTTCTCGACCTATCGGAATGTGGAACTCCCCTTTCACAATCTTGTCATCCATGCCCGCCTGCCATGCACTCACCCCTCCGTCGTAATTGAATGCCTCAACTTCAGTCACACGTTGGCGATGACGCTTCATGCGGTACAACTTGTCCTCTTTCGCTTCATAAGCCGCTTGGGTCAAAATGACGACCTTATCTGAAGCCAACATTTGCTCCACCTCGCTCAAACGATGCTCGACCGCATGCCGCAACTCCTCTGACATGCCATGATGCGCATCTCCATGAGCAGACGCCTCGCCATGATTTCCATGCTCTCCGTGACCGTCTCCATGACCATGATGGCCATGTTCATCATGAAGCTGTGCCTCCAGGCTGGCCTTTTCCTCCAACAAATGGCCCCGCTCGTGCGCAATCTCCGCTTCCAACTTGGCGATTTTCTCATCCAACTCAGCCAACGCTGCATCGACGCCATCCGCAGTGACAATGCCCAACGGATTTGTGGGTGTGATCAAGTTGTAATTCGCCAATCCAAACTCTGAATCGCTTCCTGGGTAGCGCGCCGTCCAGTCGAACTGCTTGGAGTAAACCTCCACCCGAATGGCATCCTCCGATGCCTCGCCCGTCATCTCATTCCATGTTTTCAAACCATAGGCGATGATGACCGCCAAGACAATGGACGGGATGACCGTCCAAACCAACTCCAACCGGTTGTCGTGTGCGAAAAAACGAGCCTTTCGATCCTTGCGGAAGTAATACTTCGCTGCGAAGACAAAGAGCAGCGTGTTCACCAAGAAAAACACAGCGAAGATGATCGCCATGTTGAAATTCATCAGTTGGTCCACGGCTTCACCGTGCACAGATGCTGCGGGTGGGGCGTAATCCCCATAACGCGCCACCAACCAAATGACGGCAGCATAGAAGACGACCATAAAGGCCAAAAACAGCCCGCCGTTGAGGCGGTTGTCCGCCTCACTGATGTCTTCCTCACGTTTGTTGCGAAGGCTGGAGGTGAGTTGGTACACCTTCGCGAGTTGGACGAGGGCGACAATGCCCAAAATCACAACCAGGAGAATCAACAATTTCATATCAGTGCGTTCAAGAGAATGTGATCAAATCAGTGATGCAAGGCCTTGGACTCGTTCAACATGGGATGATTCTTAGCAATCAGCGGGGCCTTGGCCAATGCACTCAGCGTGCGATTCATGAACAACCCCAGAAAGCCGAGAAACAATCCTACTTCAAAGATGCCAAATTCATTGTGGTCAAACATGGTTCCGGGGATAACGAGCAGATAAACATCCACGAA
>ENA-OUOG01003824-OUOG01003824.1-marine-metagenome-genome-assembly--contig:-NODE-3824-length-13612-cov-4.473365_pt1 | contig 13612 bp, 13 predicted proteins | sample MGYA00248635_ERZ508505 | MGnify/ENA primary metagenome ERZ508505 (study PRJEB26176, sample SAMN06267871) | marine metagenome | isolation source: Saanich Inlet, British Columbia, Canada | place: Pacific...
CTCGGTGGCTCTTTTGTCTTCCAATGGACAGTCCCGGAATTATTGGGATTTTCCGAAAACACGGCCCGATGATTTCCTCGGCGAAATCACTCACTTAGGAGATTTGCTGGAGAAACCCGAACAACCCTCCTCGCTAGATCTCGAACATGGCCTGCGCGTCATGGAAGTGGCGCTTGCGGCGATGGAATCATCAGCCGTTGGGACAACAAGCTCGGTTTCCCATTTGGGCGTGGTTAGTTAGTGCTTCAGGATAAGCGAGTCCTTGTCGTAATCCCCGCGCGGGGAGGCAGTAAGGGGATGCCCCTTAAGAACATCGCACCGGTGGCCGGAAAGCCTCTAATCCGCTACACCACAGAGCTCGTCTCGGAGCTCCACTGGGTTGACGGAGCTGTAGTTTCAACCGATAACGACGACATTGCGGCTGAGGCTCTCGTCTCCGAAAGAGTCAATGTAGTCTGGCGCCCTGAACGACTAGCGGGCGATCGTGTTGGCGATATGCCAGTTCTTGCCCACGCGCTCGGGCAAGCAGAATCAGAATCAGCAGTCTTGTTTGATGTCGTCGTGATGCTGCAACCTACATCACCTTTGCGAACAGCAAATGATGTACTGGATTGCGTGCGCGTGCTCATTGCGGAGGACTGCGATGCCGTGTGGACTTTATCGGAGACGAACGCGACATACCATCCTGAAAAACAGGTAAAGCTGCTCCCCAACGGTCGCATAGGGTTTTATGTTGAAGCGGGATCACAGATTATCGCCCGTCAACAGCTTGATCCGGCGTTCCATCGAAATGGCGCAGCCTACGCGTTCACCGCTGACTTTGTCCGCACAGCTGAATCTGTCTTCTCTCCCGGGCGGTCAGGAGCGGTTCTTACAACGGGGTCACACATCAGTATCGACACAAGTGAAGATCTCCTCGCGGTTGAGCAAATTCTTCAGCAGCGCCAGAGCAAATGACATACTCGCTTGCTTGCTGTTAGCGTGGTCCTATGGTGAAAGTGCTTTGGATGACCATCGACAGGCATCCTCAAGCACTTCGCGAACTCATCCGTGAAAATCTCAAAGACAGCGGGTGGGAGGTCTTTGAGGTGTCCTACGATTCCATTGAGGACCTGGAATCTGTTCCTCTTGAAGAAATTGATGCAGTTCTCTTGGCTCCGGCCCGCTACTTCCCCCCTCTCTACATGGACCGTCTAACGAAGTGCAAATTGTTGCAAATATGGAGCGCCGGTTACGATAAATTCAACGTTGCTGATGCCCGACTCAGAGGGTTAGCTGTGGCAAACAACCATGGAGCCAACGCCGTTTCAGTCGCTGAGCATACGATTTTTATGATGTTGGGAGTTTCGAGGCGGGCTCCAGAGATGCACAACCGGGTGGTCGCCGGAAATTGGGGGGGTAATGACCATGGAATGTCTTCATATTCTCTAAACGGGAAAACCCTTGGTGTTGTTGGCCTTGGAAATATTGGGACACTTGTTGCGAAACGAGCTGAGGCAATGGGGATGCAGATTGCCTTCGCCGATCCAGCATTCGAACAGACTCCCAACCCGGCATGGCAAAAACTAGAATTTGATGAGTTGATCGGGCGATCTGACTACCTAACATTCCACGTGCATTTGGATTCAACGACGAGAAACATGCTTCACTCTGAAAATCTCGGGTTACTTCTCAAAACGCCCTTCCTGATAAACGTTTCTCGTGCCGAGCTGATTAACAGGGAGGCCTTAGTGAGCGCTCTGGAGACAAAGGTAATCCGCGGTGTCGCAATAGACGCGCATTATGATGAGCCGACCGATTCGTCAGACGAGATTTTTGCTTTTGAAAATGTGTTTTTTTCCCCTCACGTTGCCGGCTCGACGGTCGACTCCTACAAGGAGACGATTTCAGCGTGCATCAGGAATATTTTGGCGGCAGTAGAAGGCGGTTTTCCCCAGGGAATTGTCGGCGTAGAATTTGATGGTTAGGAAGGCCTGGGTCCTACCGACTCCTGAACGGACGCTTCACCCTTAGGAAGAAAAAGTGCTAAGTACGCATTTGTTCCGAAGGCCTCTAAACGCGCTAAACAATTACTCCCTCAGGGCGCAGGACCGCATGAAACTGCTCAAGGTAAAGCTGTATAGAGCCGGTGAAGGAAGTTCTCTCTCACGGCGCATTTTTGCCGACAATAGGATCCGGAGCTGACCTTTGCTACCTCAAATCGCGTTTATGGTCCATCACCCTTTGCTGCTTGATCACTACTTCAGCATTTGGCGCGCGTTACCCCCGAATTCGTTCTGCGTTGTCTTTCGGGAACTGTTGGATCCTGGACATCCAATCCACGACCCAAAACTCAATCATTTATCTTCAGCGCTTCGCGCAAAGGGATATGAGATTAGATACGAGTCTGAGGTGCTTTCTTCAGGTGATCGCTACAAGGTGGTGGTTTCGAATCACAAAGGGGGAGGCACACATCGCACGCGCTGGACACTCCGAAACGCAAAGATTCTCCTACGTTGGCTCCTAGACCGATATTTTTCACAACGTCGGTCGCAATCGATTGAAAAGCCAGAACCAGCGGACGTTAAGTATGGGGCCCTCAAATTAGGAAAAATCCAGGTCCGGATGATGTACGGAGCGGATCTATATTCCTTGTCAAAACTGCCTGAATGGAACTCGATCTACCACTTATTCTTGTGCCACGGGCCTCAAGACTCAGCAGCCCTGAGTAAGAGGTTCCGGGGGGTCACAATCCAAGTCGGTCTGCCCCAAATGGATTCTTTTTCTGAAGGCGCCATTCCTGGCGAACGGGATCCCCAACGGACGCGTGACAACGCTAAGAAAAACCTACTATGGCTGCCAACGATTGATCCACAGAAACAAAATTGGAACTCGTTGGGAGAGTTCTCGTGGCTCTTTTCCCAGCTACAACGCTCACACAACATCATTTGCCGCCCTCATCCCATGAGCCTTGAAACCCATGCAGATAGCATCAATTTTTTGCGTAAATCTGGGGTTCACCTTGATGTCGATTCGCAATCCTCAATGTCTGCTCTCATTCGGAGCGCCGACTTTGTCCTCTGTGACGGTGGGGCCAGCCCATTCACCGCTCTTTACGTCGGCCGACGCGTAATTCTATTGGAGTCGGAGCAAATACTGCTGGGGCCTTGGGTACGGGGAGCCTCAAACGAAGTTTTGCGGGGGGTCTATCCGTCGATCCATCCCGATACGCCTGTCTCAGAGGTTGAGCGGCTACTAACTAGCGAGGAAATTTGGTTGGAATCCGACCTTGAGGCAGACCGGCTAAGGCCTAAGGTTTTTCTTCTAGCCCCCGGCTCGGCCGGATCACGAGTTGGAGCGGTATTGACGTTCGTCTTAAAGTCGAGGCTTCCCCCGCCGCTACTCAAACTTGTGCTTCTGCGGAATCAGTCTTCTCTTAGGTGACTTGCCAGCAGTCACCTAAGGGCTGGCGATTCAAGCAGGGTTTCGTCAGCCGAATCCCGAACTCCGCTAAACAGCTCTTATGTCAAGATTTCTCTGTCGACAGGATTACCCCCAGCAGGTTGAGCAAAGCACCCGAGCTAATGCACCGTGGTCTTTGCTAGGCTTTGACAACTCTGCATTAGTGAGGTGGTTGCACTGTCAGCCAAAATTGGCTTGAGTATCAACTCAATTGTCGACGCTTCGGCGGAAATCGGTGACTCGGTTGTAGTCTGGCACTGGTCGCAGGTTCGTGAAAATGTCAAGATTGGGCAGTGGACAAGCATAGGCCAGGGGGTGTACGTCGGGCCCGGCGTCAGCATTGGAAAAAATTGCAAAATTCAAAATGGCGCCCAAATATACGAACCAGCTGAAGTCCATGATGGGGTGTTCATCGGTCCCAATGTCGTTTTGACAAATGACAGACACCCCCGGGCTCTCAAGCATGAATCGGGCCGGCCCAAAACCGAAGCCGACTGGCAAAAGGTTGGGGTTACGGTTTGCCAAGGGGCATCTATTGGCGCAAATGTTGTGTGTGTCGCCCCGATTGTGGTGGGAGCATGGTCGATGATTGGGGCCGGCACTGTATTAACGAAAGACGTGGAACCATATGCCTTGTATTCGGGCAGTCCAGGCGTACAAATTGGATGGGTTGGACGAACAGGATCACGGCTCGTTCGAGAAGGTGAGGGGTTTCTGTGCCCGGATACTGGCGACAGGTATGAATTGTCACCGGCTGAAAATCGATTAGCTCGCACCATCAAATGAAGCCCTAAAAAGCTTCAGAAGCGGAATTCACAAATTGAACCAGGAGAGAAAAGGTTTGACACCGCGAAAATTGCACCAAAAACACAGCCGAAAAAACGCGCCAGGTGCGGTCCGCTTTCTACAACTCAGCGGTTTCAACCGCCGCTACGACCGTGAAATAAGGGCAGCCGTGAAGAAGGAAATCGGCAAACAAGACTTCGTCTTGGGTAGCGCACTTGACGCTTTTGAAGATGAGTGGGCCAAGTTCTGCGGCTCGAAAGCAGCCATCGGTGTTGGCAGCGGCCTCTCCGCTCTAGAGCTCGCACTTCAGGCAGCAGGGGTTGGCAGAGGAGACGAAGTGCTCGTGCCTTCCAATACTTTCATTGCGACATGGATGGCAGTTAGCAACATTGGCGCGACCCCCGTTCCGGTCCCAACGTCTCGCGACGATTACAACCTTATTCCAGAACTATTGTCCAGCAGAGTCAGCCCAAAAACTAAGGCTATCGTCCCAGTGCATCTCTACGGCTACCCTGCAGAACTTAAGCGGATCAACGAAGTCGCGCTGACGCACAACCTCAAGGTCATCGAAGATGCTGCTCAAGCCCATGGCGCGGAGTACAGAGGTGACCGAATCGGGGCCCACTCGGATGCGGTGGCGTGGAGTTTTTACCCGGGGAAGAACCTAGGGGCCTTTGGAGATGGGGGTGCGGTAACTACCAACTCTGCGGAGCTTGCCGACAAAGTACGCCTCCTCCGGAATTACGGATCAATCAAGAAATATCGCCACGAATCGATCGGCACCAACAGTCGCTTAGACTCCTTGCAGTGCGCGATACTCAGCGTAAAACTCAAGTATTTGTCTGCCTTCAACGCGCGCCGGGAGGCAATCGCTAGCCTGTACTTACAGAGGCTTGGCCACCTTGCTGAGAGGATGGAGCATTTTTCCCTTCCTCCAGCTAGCTCCCCAAATCGTGTTTCTTCATGGCATCTCTTCGTTATTAGGGTCCCCGATCGCGATAGAGTCCAGAACTTTCTCGAACTCCGAGGAATCGAAACCGCAGTTCACTATCCCATCCCTCCCGGCAATCAGGCGGCCTACTCGACGATTTATTCCAGCACCGTCGACGATGAGTCCAGTAGCGATGCGGACTCCCTCTTAAGCCTGCCAATCGGACCTCATTTATCCGGGAGCCAGGCTCATCGGGTCTGCGAGACGCTCGAAGAATTTTACCTGGGTGCAAATACGGCGTGAAAGAAAAAATATTTCCCACCCGGGTCCTCCACGTCGTCGTGGGAGCAGGCAACGTATCCCACTTCGCCAATTCTATCCGCTCTGTTGACCGTTTTCGGGCTGGCGAGATCTTTGCGGTCTACAACTGGGTTGGGTCCGATGACAAAAGAGAGATCGAAAGAGAGAAACGCGAAATCGAGAAGTTCGTATCTACGCTCGTCATTCAGCAAAACAAGGAAGGCACCAGAACCGGCTCGCTTTACGCGGCAAATAATCTTGGCCTCGAGCGCGCGAAGCAAGGTTTTGACTACGTAAACTTCATCCAGGCAGACATGCAAATGATGTGGTGGAACAACCGTTTTCTAGAGCGCGCACAAGAGCTGACGCATTGGCATGTCGCGCGCGGCTTCACCGCAATTTCCTTCTTCACCCAAATGCCAGTCCGTGGAAAAAAACAGAATTATTATGATGAATGGCGCTACGACGAGGACGCTGGCGCTTTTCGAACCATTGGTTTTGCCGATGTGTGCCTCATTCCACTGCTTGATGGCCTGAACAACGAATTCAAATTTGTAGGGGATGAGACAAGAATGTCCGATGAACGTCGGGCCCTACACTCTACGCTCGTCTACCATCCTTATCCCTTCATCGCACCGATACCGTTTCCGGACAACGTCAGGGAAATTAGCAAAAAGAAATCCAAGGCCGCTCGAGGCCACGAACCCTTACTCAAAGTCAATCCAGAATTCGCCGTAGATCTTCGGAGACAATCTTTTCACCCGCTGTTTATGGAGGACGTCGTTTTCCCAAACGGTTGGGCCTGTACCACCCCGTACTGGCCGTCGGATACGGCGAATTCGACCTGGCTGCTTCGGAAGTGGCATACCCTTTCTTCGGATCCACTTTCCCTATTCGAGGTTCGGAAGGCCAACGGCCAGCTATCTCGGTGGCCCTTCCAGAGGTCAAGCCCGGGTTTCCTGAAGACACTCAAATCCCTGACACATCTTGTCGCAGAGGAAATTCTGAAAAAGCTCGCGCTCACGCGGAAAAAACCAACCGCGTCAAATGCCTCGTCGAAAGACTACTCGTGACGTTCAGCCTTAGGCGGGCCGTCCTTCAATTTATTGGGAGCTTCTTCTCTGCACTTCCTCTCGACCTCATCGTTCGCGGGATGCCACATTTTCGCAAGATCCGGTTTGGAATCGAGTCTCAGGCGACAGAGAGCGAAACCGTTTTTGCGGCTTCGAATTCGCTGATCGCGCAGGAGATTCCCATAGAGGCATGTTCTTCGGTAACTCACGCAGAATTGCGCCCCTACAAGCCGATTCGGGCGCACGTGTTGAAAGGTGCGACCGTTTTTTACAACCGACGCTTCTCTCCATTACTTATCAATAGGAGATGCTTTGTGCCGGAGCGTTCGGAGTCCGGTCCCTGGGATTTTGGCGTTGATAGAAACAACAAACTACCCGGGTCCGTGACTTTTCAGCATGGACGGCTTATCGCCTTCAGGGGTGGGGGTTCAAGAAAAAACCTCGCAGAGGCACTATACGTCGGGACTCGAGCTCCAGACAACTACTACCACTGGCTGACTAACGCTCTTCCCTCCCTACACTTGGCCAGCAAGTCAGCAATCATCCCGGCCAGGGCGCCAGTTCTTGTTCCACAAGTCGTCAAGAGTCATACACAGCTGCTCGAAGCACTCGAGCTAGTGTCAGTTGGAAGACCAATCGAGTACTTTGAGATGCATGAGTCTTTGAATGTGCAGAACTTGTTTGTGATTGATCCGCCTCCAGTTTATGACACCCCGCTGAGCCAAATTCTAAACAACAGAAGGCCTCTCGCTGTGCATCGAGAAGCGATTAGTTCATTTCGGGAAAGCCTTCTCGAACACGTAAAGCAAAAACCTGCAGGCGAAGGGCAGAAACGTCTGTTCTTGCTCCGTCCGAATGCCGAGCCCCGTTCTGCGAATCAGCACGAGCTTCTGCAAGTTGCTGAAGGGTTCGGCTTCATCGGGGTTCGTACTGACACAATGTCGTTCCTCGACCAGGTCGCACTCTTCGCAAACGCAAAATTCATTTCCGGCCCAAGTGGAGCTGCCTTCACCAACGTTCTATTCAGCTCGCAAGCGAGAGCGCTGATTTTCAAGGCCTCCTATAATGAAAATGAGAATTTTTTCGCGTCATTAGCCTCAATCGGTGGTGGACGAGTCTTCAGTATCAATTCCGGTCTAGACCAGAACCACAACCCCATAGAGCTATCGCCCGCCCGCTACAAAGAGGGTCTCCAATTCCTGTTGCAACGCGAGTAACTGACGTCTGAAAACGGGCAACCCTCCCAGTGGTGCTGTGTGGCCCACGGTCGCATCCGAACTGCTATCTTTTCGCATCATCCCCGCGGGCCGGAAGATAGAAATTCGGCGTAGTCCCTGATGTAGTCCGATTCGTCATAATGCTCAGACGCTAGCACCATACAAACAGCCCCCTCGGAAAAGTTCGTGAGGGTCCTCCAGGTAAAAGGCTTCACAAACAAACCAGTTGATGGCGAGTCCATCAAAAAGTCGGTACGAACCCCGCTCTTCTCCGTCTGGACAAGAAAACTTCCACTCACGGGAACAATTAATTGCTGTAAGTTTTTGTGCGCATGCGAGCCCCTGACCGCACCCGGGGCAATTGAATGAAGAAAATACACTCGTTTTACCGGGAAGCACCCAACTGTCCCTGCTTCGATTACCGTTAGCTGGCCCGTCGGATGAGACTGGTTTAGAAAGGGCACGAGTTCAGGAAGATCATCTACCAAAGCATTCTCCACCTCTTCGACTACCTACTATTCCACATGTCGCGCACTTCCTGAGACGGAGTAAAACAAAATTCACCCGGTCCGAGTCGAGAACAAACGTCCGCCCAGGCTCCACAACCGGGATTTGACAAATCGAGGCGTCGGTAGCAGTGCTCTTAGTGCACGAGCCCGATTAGGAAGACAGTCGTCCACCGTCAATTACGATCTCTTGACCGGTTATATACGCCGACGCTCCACTCAGTAGGAAGGCTACGGCACCGACAACATCCTCTTCAGTAGCCATTCTGTTCAACGGGGTCCTATCGATGTACCGCTGAACAAACACGTCGGGTTGATTCCGAAAAATTCCCCCGGGGGCTACCGAGTTGACTCTAATGTCAGGAGCCAGCGTCGAAGCTAACCACCGTGTCAACTGGCGCAGCCCACCCTTACTGGCAGCATACGCAGCAGGATTCGACATCTCAAGCCCCTCGTAAAGAGACCAATCAGGTCCAACTGAGCCGTAGATTGACCCCACAGTAACAATTGAAGGCTCTGATCCTGCACGGAGGATCGGGGCCAAGAGTTGCGACAGATGAAAAGGCGCTGTGAGGTTGAGCTCTAGCGCTTCGCGCCAGGCCACGAGCGATTGACTCTCGAACTCCACAGCCCAGCCCGCGAGTTCACTGGTTCCAACGAACGCAGCTGAAAATACAACACCATCAAGGGCTGAATCATAGCCGGACAATTCATCCGAAAGCGAGATTCTCTCTCCCTCGTCCTTCAGATTGGTGACACAGGTCACTAATTCTCCCGGATGTTGAGTCGTTCTCCCAGCCAAATTAGTGAGAGCCAACTCGTTAATGTCGGCCGCAAAAACCGTCGACCCAACCCGGAGTAGGTAATCGCAAATTTCGGTACCTAGGTACCCGGCTGCACCGGTCACCAAAATCCTCTTACCTACGAGCGAGAATGAGGTCTTGTCTGTCACTAGTCTCTACCCATCCTCTGCTGTAAGAAAAAATCAGCAACGAGGAGATCGAGCTCGGTGTCCACATCTAACGCCCTCTCAGCAGGGACCAATATCGATCCCACCCTTCCGCTGAATATCCCTTCAGCCGACGCCACAAAACCAACGGTTGTCACGTACACAACTGTAGTGATGTTGAACATAGGCGGAGCATCTTGTCGCCGCGCAATAGGGCTCCCCTGAGGCTTCATCGCTATGGATACTGCTCCACCAGGTTCCCTCGTCACCATGTTGAACCATGGGTTTTGAGTGGATTCGGTGACGGCAAGCACGACGTCAAAAGTGCTGAGGTGAAATAGCTCTAATGCTTTTTCGACGTCCTCTTCCAAGCGAAGCGGAGAAGTGGCAGGAATAGAGACAAGTAAATCGGACTCGACCGCCCCGGCCAAGAGCAAATGTTCAGCCAAGTGCTTCCAGGCATCCCACTCCGGCGACCGGTCTCCCGCGAGTCCCACGGGACGGATAAATGGAACCTCCGCACCATAACTCTCCGCCTCCCTCGCGATGCTTGTTGAGTCAGTGGAACAAAACATTCGGTCGATGCTTGGGAGTGCAATCCCCATGGATAGGGCGCGGCCGAGAAGGCTGACCCCACCTACTATTCGTAAGTTTTTTCCCGGTACGCCCTTTGAGCCAGCGCGGGCAAATACTGCTCCAAAAACCGTCATTGGGCCATCTTTCTATCAATAACTAGCGTTTTTACGGCACCACAATCGTTGGATCTCCGAGCTGCGCTGACAACCCGAAGCACACCCAACGCGTCATTAAGGGAGGCCCCAGATGAAATTGACCCACTGACAGACGAAATAAAAGCCTCCCACTCTCGATCATACGTAGACAGAACAGTGTTGTCGCTGAACACCGTCTCCCACCCTGACTGGCTTCGGGTCGAAGCCTCGACCCTGCCCGCTATTGCATCCCATCTCAACGAACCCTCTGAGCACAGCGCTGTGACGGCACGAGTGGAATCATGGCGCAGGAAATCCAGATTAACCTGACCGACAAGTTGCTTCCCAGTTTCAGGTGAGGCAAAACCTAGAGACAAGTGGGCCGTATCTTCGACATCAATGTCGAGATCAGATTGACGCCGCAACACAGCGGAAACCCATTCAATCTGCCCAAAGAGCCACTGCAAATAATCAATTTCGTGGCTAAGCTCCAGAAGTACCCCCCCGCCCAGCGTGGCTCGGGCGGATACGGTGTTCCTGTAGTCTCTGTCCGGCCGCCAACTTGGCAGGAACTGGCCGGTCTCAGCCCGAACACTGCAAACCTCGCCGAGTTCTCGACGCCCTAGTCTTCGACGAAAATCAATTAGCGCGGGCGAAAAGCGTAAGTTGTAGCCGACCTGAACGACAGCAGCAGTCCCGTCCAGTAACTCGAGGACCCTCTGACCAAGTTCTGGATCGGTGGCCAGAGGCTTCTCAATAAACACCCCGCGGAGCGATGGCGGTAAGACTGAAACCATTGCGAGGCGATCCGAAGCACTGCCACAGACAACGGCAACTTCCGGTTCAAATGCTGAGACATCGTGCAGTCGAGTCGTTGAAATTACTCCATCCAGCGCCAAGTTACGAGAGCTATACACTAAGACCTGCGCATCGGGATTCCAGCGCTTCACAACTGCTAAGAATCGCTGACCACTACTGCCGAACCCGAGGATGGCAACTCTATCCATGAACGAATTTTCTTAACACTTTCAAGCCAGCCTCGCCAGATTTTTCTGGGTGGAACTGGGTTCCCCAAACGATTCCCGAGCCAACGACAGCGGCGATCTCTTGGGCGCCGTAGCGCACCGAGGCCCACAAGTCCTTTTCCTGAGAAGGCTCAGCAACGTAAGAATGAACAAAATAATAAGAATCTTTGTCGTCAAAACTTCTGGTCAGCGCTCTGTTTCCACCCGGGTTCCAGGTGACAGCTCTCCATCCAATGTGAGTTGAGCGCAAACTACCCCTTTCGGGTTTTGATAGCAGGGGGACGACACCGCCCTCGATGAGACCAAGGCCGCGGGTATTTTCGAACTCACTACTGTGGTCAAACAATAACTGCATCCCCAAACATATTCCTAGGACTGGAACCCCCCGTTTTGCGGCTTCAATAACCGCCACGTCGAGACCGGAATCTCTGAGATACTTCATCGCCACCGGAAAAGCACCGACACCCGGCAGGATTATCTTTCGAGCTTGCGCGACACTTTGTGGCTCGCCCGCAATCAGGGGCGCCGCACCCACAGCGACAAGTCCCTGAGCAACGCTGAGAAGGTTCCCCAAGCCGTAGTCGATGACATGCACGCGCGGGTTATCCACGATTCCTGACCTCAACGCCAGCACGAGCTAAATCCTCTTTGACCGCATCAAAATTGAGGCGGCCGCGGTGCGCAGCACTTCCAATTGCGACGGCGTCAGCAGTTGTAGCGGTCAGCAACTCCCGCGCGTGGCCTATCGAACCCATTCCGCCACTGGCAATAACCGGAACTGAAGATAGAAGACCCACCTCTTTTACCAAGTCCACATCAAAACCTTTTTCCGTCCCATCAAAATCTACAGATGTCACGAGGATTTCCCCTGCTCCAAGCAAAATTGCTGCCTGCGCCCACTCGAGCACATCCAGGCCTGTTTTTTCTCTTCCACCTTCCGCGTAAGCCTCCCAACGTCCGGCAGCTGTCCGCTTAGCTTCGATCGACAGAACCATACACTGGGAGCCAAACCTTTCGGCAACCTGGGTGATTAGAGCGGGATTTCGTATCGCTGCAGTGTTGATTGCCACCTTATCGGCGCCGGCTCGAAGGAGGGAGCTAACGTCATCAACAGTCCGGATACCGCCTGCAACCGTGATGGGAATAAAAACGTCCCTCACCACCTCCGTCACCAGCTCTCCAAGATGGTTCCGGTCATAGAGGCTCGCAACATTGTCAATGTAAAGGAGCTCGTCTGCACCCTGGTTGTAGTACTCCCGAGCACGTTCGTTCGGTGACCCCAGGACCCTGAGTCCCTCCATGCGGATACCCTTGATTAGATTTTTTCCCTTAACGTCAAGGCGCGCAACAATTCGAACCGGGCGTCTCATTCCATCCGTCAAGAGCCCGCCCACAGATTACTCCGCAATTCCCATTTCCCAGACCATTTCCAGAGATGCGGGGAACGAAAACTATCGACTAAATCATCGAAGTATTGTCGGTCCATAAGCGGTTGTTCAAACATGGCACTCGCAGTCGGAAATTCTTCCTCCGAGAGCGATAGGTAGTTCAAAAGCTCTGGCAAGAATCGTTCAGGCACTTCATGATCGAACTTTCTCACCAGCGCCACACCCTCCTCGCGGTCGATATCACCAGATCTAATTTCCTGTGCTGCGTCATAGGTCGCCCTTCCAATACCAAACTTCGCCCGAGTGGTGTAGTAATGAAGGTCATCAATCCGGTCATCAATGCTGTTGTATTTCGAATAAGTCCCTGGGGTTCTCTCGGGAGAGGCCTCAAAGCCGCCGTGCTCCACCGCGTAGTAGTAGGCGGACTGAGGGTGCCACGGCAGGTAGAACCCCAGATAATGTACGTCAATCTGCTTCGAAGTCATGGCAGCTCTGGGCGACGGAAGATACGGCGTTAAATCATTCTTGCTCAACCCAAACTTCTCGATGAGATCCTTGACCGAAACTCCACCGAGGTGCACTTCGGACAAATCGTCGAACGAGTAATAACTCGCGTCGCGCAATGAGCTCGCCGCATCGCCGATCGGATTCCCGTATTCCGCCTCATTTTCACCATAAAAGACCAGCGGAATGTCAAAGAGGTCAGCCATTTTCGGGGCAAGGTACTTTTGCCCAAAAATAAAGGCTTGGAAAGGATGGAGCAACAATTCCGTCGAAAGCCTGGTGAGAAGCCGATGGACCCGCCCATTCGGGGTCATGAGGTAGTTATCGTGTCCGGCATGAATCCATGATTGAAAGTTTTTCCACCCCCAGTCGGTATAGATGTGGGGCGCCCACGTCACGGTAAGAGGGTGCATTCCATATTTTGTCTTCAGAACGTGGGATGCGTAAAAGCTGTCCTTTCCGCCAGAACCCGGGACAATGCAATCGTACGAGCCATCGTCTTTTCTATATTGGTCGCACAGATTGCGGAGCTGTTCTTCCCGTTCTGACCAATCGATTGCTTCCTTCTTCATTAGCGCGAAGTTACAGGCATCACATTTTCCATCGTCATCAAACGCAATGGTTGTCTTGGGAGAGCCTGGAACGTTAGCAAACTCCACCGAGGAATTAGGTCTCTGGTTAGAAATAACGCAAGTCTTACAGAACGACACGCTGCGTGGAAGTCCGTACAGCGCCTCACCGCTGCCCTCGCCCTCAAAGCGGGAAAGATCAGGCTTCGAAGG
>ENA-OUOG01003825-OUOG01003825.1-marine-metagenome-genome-assembly--contig:-NODE-3825-length-13612-cov-3.261544_pt1 | contig 13612 bp, 5 predicted proteins | sample MGYA00248635_ERZ508505 | MGnify/ENA primary metagenome ERZ508505 (study PRJEB26176, sample SAMN06267871) | marine metagenome | isolation source: Saanich Inlet, British Columbia, Canada | place: Pacific...
TAGTATCGGAAATGAAACGCAGACTTGGTTTGCAATTGATGGATATAGATCCGAAGATAGTTCTCGCGAAAGCAGCCGCGTGGAATATTTCGGTGAGTATACGCATTTAAACGACGACGGTTCAGAAAGCTGGACCGATACGAACTACTTCTTGGGAAGTGTCCAAAAGCGCGATGGCTTTATCGAAGTGCATGACCGCAATTGGAATTTGCTTGGACGATTTGTTGATCCTGACCAAGCACTAAAGTTTGGCGAAGTAGCAGCTCAAATTGATGGTTTTTCTTCCGCTTGGGTTGAATTAAGTGAGAGCCTGCCAGACGGCTGGGACGCGGATACAAGCTCGTTCGCAATCGACCAGTGGGACCGTATTCAAGTTTTCGATGCGGCGGGTAAATTAGTTGGCCGTATTGGTTCTTGGGATGGTGAAAACAGCTGGACCAATTGGCGTGGCGACACAGTCGAAAATCAATGGTACGGCTTTAATTTCCATGATGCGGATTGGGACCACATCGGTAGTGTGCATGGCGATGAGCGATATGTCACGGATGGTGAGTCTGGCATACGGTACCACGATGAATCGCACATGCGTGTTGATTTTAGCATTGATAAACCTTCCGATTCGGCCTCCGATGAAGAAAAATCCGCTTGGGCCGATTTAGACCCAGAGACGTCTTCAATCACTTGGGATGATGTGGACGTTGTACGTGCTGGTGAAAGCAACTGGACGCAGTACGAAACACCGGGTGGTGTCGAAAATATTCGCGACGAAGAAGTCTCAAACGCTGAAGCGCGTCGTGAATTTTTCAAATTTGAAGATAGAGTTGATGGTGAAGGCAATGTCACGTGGACTGACGAGATCTTTATGGGATCTTGGCAGCAGCGTGATGGATTTGTCGAAATCTACGATAAAAATTGGCAACTGGTGTCACGTGAACTAGCGCCAGGCGCTGGGCTTACTTATGCAGAGCTCCTCACAGAAATCGAAGCGCGTCATAATGCTGAAACAACGCAAACATTTGATGATGCGATGAAAGTTAACGCTGATGCGTTGAGCAGCAAACTCGGGATCGACTTTGAAAGTGAAGAAGACCTGTTGGCTACGATGGGCATTGTGATTCCGGAGAACACAGAAGACTTAAGTACTATTCGCTTCACGATAAACGAATGGGATAATGTCTTTATTTTTGACGGTTCTGGCGAACTGGCTGTGCGCGTTAACTGGAACACTTACATTGAATTCTGGGAAGAGCCTTGGGATCAGGAATATGGATGGACCAAGTGGGAAAATTCTTGGTTCGACGTGCAAGATGCGGACTGGAACCAGGTCGTTAACTTCAGCCAGTGGTCTAGGGATGTTGCAACAGAAGAGCAATATGCAGCGGGCACGTGGATTGAGGACGAAGACGGTGCTCAAACGAGCATACGTGTCTACAAAGATGATATTGGCGACTTCGTCTGGGATGGTTTTTTCAAGACGAACTACGATGTTCCCGATGCGGTCACTGGACTTGATTGGGACTGGGATGACGTCAATTCTGTGAGTATTGGTACGGAGACGCAAACTTGGCACACTCTCGAAGATCGTCGTGATGAGGAGAGCTCTCGCGACAGTAAACGCGTCGAATACTTTGGTAAATATACCGAAACCGATGGAGATGGAAATGAACTTTGGACAAATGATAATGAACGTTTAGGCACAGTCCAAAAACGTGACGGATACATCGAAGTTCATGATCGTAACTGGAATCTCGTTGGCAAGTTCATGGACCCGGAATTCGCATTGAATTTCTCTGATGTTGTCGCGGGTACAACGGGCTTTGCATTGGCTTGGGCAAATATCGCAAGTGCCATGCCAGTAGAGTGGATCTCTAGTGACGTTCAAGCAAGCCTGAAGTCAATATTGGATGACCTCCCCACTATCGGTGTTGGATCTGCAGAGACGGGCATCGCAGCGATTATGGATGCGTCAAATGTGCGGTTTGCTATGGACCAGTGGGATAATATCCAAGTGTTTGTTGATGGTTCCTCCGTAGGTGAAATACACTCCTGGAATGGATCTGATAACTGGACGAACTGGCGTGGTGATCTTGTCGAAAATAGCTGGTACGGATTTAACTTTAACAACGTAACTATTAATGAATCTGGTCATAACGACTGGGATCATATCGGCAGCGTTCATGGTGGTGAACGTTATGTGAAGGAAGACGAATCTGGGGTTAAATATCATGATGAGTCTCACATGCGTGTTGACTTCAGCATCGAGAGACCTGAATCAAGCGATCCTCAAAGCGCGCTCGATGCGTGGGATGCTCTTAATCCGAATGTTGAGCAGATAGATTGGAACTTGGTTGATGTCGTGCGTGCAGGTAATAATACCTGGACACAGTATGTGATTCCTGCAGAGGCCGATAACGAACGTTCAGAACAAATCGACAATACAGAAGAACGTCGTGAATTTTTCTCTAAACTCGAACATACAGATGACAATGGCAATGTCATGTGGACGGAAGAGATCTTCCTGGGATCTTGGCAAGAACGTGACGGTTTCGTTGAAATATATGATGAACAGTGGAACCTTTTATCACGTGAATTAGGAGACGGCGCTGGATATAGCTTTGCTGACCTCCTCGCTTTGATCGAAACCGAAGAAGGCATACTTGCACGCGAGACATTCGATACCGCTTGGACGCGAATCGAAAAGTTTTTGCCGGACGGTGCTGACGAGGCAACTGCAAAATTCACGGTAAATGAATGGGGTCAAATATTCGTATTTGATACCGACGGAGAACTTCTTGTGCGTATCAATGCGGATATGCATGAAGATGTTCAAGAAAGACCGTGGGATGATACCTTCGGATGGCAGAAATGGGAAAATGCTTGGTTTGACGTTCAAGATGCCGATTTCAATCAAATCGCCCATATCAGCGAGTGGACGAATAGCCTTGCGCGAACATCAGATTACGAAAATGACCCTAATGATCCGGAAATTTGGATTAAAGATACCGCTGGTCAGGATGAAAACATCCGAGTTTATGAGGAGGATGTGTCTGATCTAGTTTGGGACACAGTATTTAAGACAGGCTATGATCTTGATCAAAATCTAACAAACGCCTTGGAGCAATATTACCAAAGTAATGGTGATGACAGCAGCTGGACTTTCAATTGGGATAACATCACGTCCATTAGTATTGGAACAAAACAAAATACGCGTGAGAAAATCAGTGGCTGGAGAGACGAACAAGAAACTGAGACCTCTGAGCGGATTGAATATCATGTTGATGGGCAACGCATTGCTATTGTTGAAAAACGGAACGGTGTCTTTGAGCTTCGAGATGGTCACTGGAATTGGATTGGCGAATTTTTAGACCCCAATGCAAGCAACGCTCTGACTTATAATCAGTTGATCGCTGATACGCCTGTATACAAAGACGCTTTCTTGGCTTTGGAAGCTTACCTACCTGTTAGTCAAGACGAGATCGTTAATTATACATTCGTAAAAACCTCTGATCGCGACTATCAAGTCTATGATGAGAACGGTGATTTCGTCATGAAATCTCACGTAAATGTGAATATTTCGTCACCTGATGACCAGGGCCGAGTACATGAGAATTTCTACATCAATTTTAATGATGATAATTGGAATGAATATGGATCTTACCATGGATGGAAAGATACAAATACAGATGGTACTCTGACCGAAGAAGAAGCTGTTACAACGCGTGTGCGTGTCGATGTCACTGACCTCAACAGAGAAAAACTAGAGGCAGATGGCATTGCTCCAATTGAGTCTTCAAAAGCTACAGACGCTGGTATCGTTTGGAGCGTTATCGATCAAGTATCGATCGGGGAACGTGTCGATACTCAGTATGATACTTCAGGAAATAGTCGAAGCGAATCCATAAGTGAATATGAGTACTTCACCTATGAAGACCAATATAATTACTATGAATTCATCGGTGCTCAAACACAACGTGGTGCGCTCATCACGCTTGTGGATGAGAATTGGGAATTTGTTGACTCAGCAATTGATGAAGACGCCGAGGGTGTAACTGGACTGCTTTGGTTTGGTCCGTTGACAGAGCCTGTGATTGGGTTTGCGTCATATCAATTTGAGGAGGAAATTTTAGAACTCACTGGGTTTGGTGACGATGTTTATCCAGTTCAGGTGGATGATAAATCTGGATATATTGAAGATATCAATGGTAACGTCATTGGAACGATAGAAGTCGAGTACCATTTGAACAATGGTGGTTCTGAGATCTATTGGGAGCTTCACATTACTCCTCTTGAAGGGCCTGGTGAGGGTATGACCTTCAGCCTTGAAGGTGAACAGGCTTATGACCCTGTGTCTGGGCAAATGATTGTGGACCCCGATGGTCGCGCGCATGTGAAGTTTGTTTGGCCTCAAATCAACGTTAGAAACCTGTCTGATGATGAAATTGATCAGTTAAAGAAAGATCTTGGACCGCAAGGCGATGCTGCTGATCTCGTTGATTGGAGTAATCTTTCATATATCAAGTACAGAGAATGGAGAAATTTTGAAGACGTTGATCTCTTAAATGAATACGGAGACGCTGGCACGTTCACAGAATCTGAAGGGCAGGTGAGGTTCATTCAACGTGATGAATTTGGCCGTGATATTTGGGACAATGATCAGGTTATTCACGTTCACACTCGAGGTGCCTTTGAATTTGTTTCGATTGGACGTGAAGATGCTTATTCTATTGCAGTTAATCGTTATTTGCCTGATCAGTCTGAAGCTTCCTTTGATAAGTTCGGTCGAGAGACAGATGCAATACTGACAAATTGGTTTACTGCAGTTGAAACAAACGTCGTTTCTACATTAAACAAAGACCCATCTGTGAATATACAATCGATTGATGATCTTCAATTCGTAGAAATTGGCGACAGTGGATCTGGTTGGGTTAAAAATAAATCAGGTCAAAACATAGCCTTGTTTGTTGGAAATATTGATGAAGGCCCAGATGCATATGGTAACGTTGGCTGGGACTTTGAAATGTATGACCTGAAGGGCAACGAGCTCTTTGAGGGGAGGGGTCACAACGAGCGGACGGAGTCAGGCGATGGCCTCAGCGCTTCAGGACATTATGGCGTTTATTTTGAATACCCAGAAATGCGCTTTACTGATTATGAAGCCAATGAGTGGGAACAGCTTGTTGCAGACCATGCACCTACGAAAGACCTAACAGAGTTTAAAGCCGAGGATGTTGGTGTCATTCGTACAGAACGCATTCTGAAATTTGACGATGGTCGAGCAAGCAGAGATGACGTTCGGACTAAGTTCTTTGTGAAAGACGACTTTGGCGATATCGATTGGGATTGGTCAAACCCCCTAAATATTGAAATCACCAAAAGTGGTGGGATCGAACGGTATTTTGCCGGTGAGGACGAGGCTGAGAACTTGCTAGGCTTTGCATTGAAGGATGGTACGCAACTCTCAGCAATTACTGATCCGATCGATGGTATTGATTGGTTCCTCACAAAGTGGATCGAGACCATGTCACCAGAGGTATCGGGTGTGCATGCTGTCGATATTTCGGGGCATAAATTTAGGACCACGGACGAAGGCGGTGTCGTTCTCGTTGATAGCCTGGACAATGTCGTTGGGATAAGCACGTCGTATGAAATCAATCCTGACGATTATTGGACACGCGGTGATGTTAAATATGCTTGGGTTGGCATCGATGTTCTACTCGGCACAGGTAAAGAGATTGTTGTCCAAGGTAACGTTGCACTTGATCTTAGTGGTAACGTTTTAAAAGACACAGCAAACTTCATGCTACGCCCATATGATGAGCGGAAGTCAGACTATGATTCCGTGTCAGAGTGGAATGCGGTAGTTGATAAACTTCTGAACGATTATCCGGAATTGCAGAATGTTCTTTCAGCGCAAAGCTTAACAGCAGATTGGATTGAGCGCATTCACAGCTCAATAGATCGTGCGGATTGGGATCGTGGGGATGGAACTTTTGCGATTACGGAAGCGCGCGACCGCTTAGATATCATGAATGGCAATGATTGGAATCAGACTGGTCAAATCCGGATTGAAATCAGTGATTTCGGATATGAAATTTATATCCGTGATGCTTCCGGTGATAACCAACTGGTTGGCGGCGAGCAAACGGCACCTATTACAGATAAAGGCCTGGCAACTGCTGCCTTTGGTGCAAATACAAACCAATTGATCGAGAATTGGTTTGAGTTGTTTGAAGGCCAGATCATGGAAAGCTTCACGGATTTCCTTGAAAACCCATCTGATGGAACGGTATTGCCTATGCTGCCGGACCTAGCGAGCTTGACGATTACAGACGTTGATGTGAATGGCCAGGCTGAAACTGTTATCATTGATTCTGATGGTGACGCAGTCTTTACATTTAGTGACAGCTGGGTCGATCGTGACAATGAATACAATGATGGCGTTTGGTGGGGCGGCCAGTTGGATCATGTCGGCTCAGGGTTCTCTATTAAACTAAATGGTAAAGCGCCGACTGATACAAAGGATATAAATGGTGCACTGCTAGCAGATTCTGGCCTCATGCGCTTCGAGTATATTCAGGAACGTGTTGACGACTTTGCAACCGAAGCAGAATACGCAAAAGCGTTTGACGATTTCGTTAATAGTGATCTGGATGAGTTGGAAACGTCTGTGGATCCTATGGTTCACGGTCGGGTGCAAATTAAACAGCGCGTGAATTTTGAAACTGTTGATGGTGCCCTGAATAAATTGTCCGATTATGCGCAGGTCGAGTTCTTGGTATACGACCCAGCAACTCGGAATACAGACTGGGATAGTCCAGATAATGTGTACGGTCAGTATCACGAGCCGTTGATGGTGGAGTTCAATTCAGATTGGAATGTGACCGCCATACGCATGGATAAATTTGACTATGTGACTCCATTATCGTTTGGAGATACTCTTGGCGCTATAAACAGCGATTTGGGTGCTGTTGCGGACTTAAGTGATAGCTTTACCGCTGCTCTCAACGGCTATAGATTTGCAGACTTGGGCTTGGGTGTTATTGGTGTTTATGATCCAGCGGATGATGATCTCGAAGCGGTTATATTTAATCGTGGTTGGGATAATCAGCAAGCTTGGGATATATTTGATATTAACACCCAAGAATGGACCGGGCGTATTCGGTCTGGAGAGCGAAATACTGGTGATTTTGAACAGGTTTGGGTAGAAGCGGACCTTTCTGATCCGAGTATATTAGAGCTTGGTGGTTCGATTGCCGACATACATGATTTAACCGTCGAGGATTTCCCATATGTAGCTAAGCTGATGGTTGTTGAACATTTCGTTCCTGTTACAGGTGCACATTATCTTGGGGTTGTGGGTTATGATGACGATGGTGAATATGTCCTCGACATGGGGGTCGGAAATAACTACCGCTCACCTGATCTTCCTGTTCAAACGGAACCTGAACAAGCAACAGGTGTTTATTCAGCCGGATACAAGCTCGCAGGAGGTGACTGGGTATCGCTTCCCGTGCCGGAAGATATAGATGGTAAACAGCTCATGGATAGCATTGAGGCTTACATGGACGCACGTGTTACGGAACAACTTGTGGAGAGTTCTGACTCAGGCGCTGAGGTGCTTTATACTCCTGGCGAGTCTTTGACCTATTCAGTATCCGACGGTGAAAAATTCGTAGCAATGGGTGATGCCGACCTCTCGGATCCTGACGCGATGTATGACATTTTCTCCGAAAAGCCTGACATCGGCGTTGCAGATGCTGGCAGTGTCGAGGCTGTAATGCATGATATGTTGATGACTGGAGATACTGTTGAAAGTGATGGGGATGTGACATTATCAGCTGGTAATGGTCTCTTTGATGTTACGATTAAAGGTACTACGAGCATCGATGAAGCGCGGTTAGCGATGGAAGACATTGCTATGATCGTTTTCAACGAGTACGTTGATTTGACCCTTGACGAATACACGTCAACCGAAGTTTAATCTTTGAATGCCTACGCCCTCTAATGGGCGTAGGCTAACAGTTTCCATCAATAAGTAAGGATGCGTGACCTCATGACAGAAGTGTCTCCAGAAATTCAAGCACTTGAGCAACGAAGAGAGCTTATCCAAGTTAAATTTCAGAAAAGGAAAGAGCAGCTCCAACGCGAACTTGATGAAGAGATCAAGCACATAGAAAGAAATATTGATGGCGTTAGGCAGCGCGAACGACAGCGTCAGGTAGCTCAGACAGTTGAAACTAAAAAATGAAATTAACCCTTTGTGCCGCTCTTATTATATTAGTTGCGGGATGCACTACTAACATTCCATCAAAGCTAAGTGAGCTTCTCGAGCCAATCCAACAACCTGCTGGTGGTTCAGCCGGTCAAGTCGAAAATAAATTTTCAACTCAAGAAAAGGCTCCAGATTTTAAACATAAATTACTTAAACACGTTGCAGCCCTTCCATCGGTGCAAGCAGCCGCTTACAGAATAGATGTTGCAAAGTCGGAATTGGATCTCATCGATATTGGACTAGGACCTAGTTTAACTTTTTCATCAGATATTGGAGCCAGAAAGGACGATACCGCAGAGAATTTTGGTGGTCTTGCTAGCGTACAAGGTTCGAAGGTTTTTTACGACGCAGGCCGGGCTAATCTCAGAAAGACTATCGCTTTGAATGCGGTAGAAACTAAGAAAGTCGACTACATTCGAGCTATTAATACAGTACTTTACGAGTTGATAAGATCACAAGCTGATAAAAAATATGCTGAAGAGTTATCGAAATACTTAAAGTCCAAACAATTGGAATATGAAGATAACCGCAATTTAATAAATATGGCGGCCCAAAACGGTATTATTACATCACTCGATCTTCTTAATCTAAATGAGAAGCTGATTGGACTTGAAAAACGCGAAATTGATATTCGTAGAATTATGAATTCAGTAGCGGTTACCGAGGAAAAATATCAGATTTCTGATCCCAAGCTGTTTCAATTTAAGTTAGATTATTCACAACTTGTGGATATTTTGGAGACATTTGAAGGCAATATGAATCTGGCTGCTTTACTGATAGAGCTCGATATTGCGAAGTTACAAGTTAACTTTGAAAGACTAGGCAAAAGTACATCTGCAGACCTGGCTATGAGAGTATCGCAAGAGGCATCATTGGGCTCGGATCCTGAAGTTTTCGCAGGCGTGCAAATTACCTTGCCGATGTATGATAATGGTAAGATGGATAAACGCGTCCAAATGGCGGAAAAAAATGTTTCCATTTTGAAAAGTGAAGTGGATAGGTATAAAATCGGTTCGTCGTCAGAATTGAAATTATGGAAAGAAGAAATCGAAAATCACAAACAAAAATTGTTTTCGATACAGAAGGAAATAGATAACGCAAATGAAAAAGTAGTAGAACTTGATAAAATGCTTATCGCAGGAAAGACGTCTCTCATGGATATCGTGAATGAGAAACTTAATATAGCGTCGTTAGAGACTTCCAAGATAGACGCTGTACATGCATTCCGCCTAACTACTCTCGAAATATTAAATTCCCAGACTGCGCTTTGTCTTGCCATATCAGCATGTGATGAAATTTCACTTCAATCTTTTTAAGTACTGGTTCGGATTATGGAAAAGGTTAATTGGAACAAAAATTTCGAGCGAACTATAAGTGCTTTCATTGGCCGCAGCTTTGAACACATTTCCAGAAAAAAACTTAGAGAATATTACTACAGCGCGCCGAGCGAGTCAGATTTTGAACGGCTATCATATTGTGTATCGCAAATCGGTATTACTTTTGTTGACAAAAATGCATTCCAAGTTGCGAATTTATTGACAGACGTCGAGTATTTATTACTTAACGAAAATGGGGATGCAGGACTTATAACTCGGTCGAATGATGGCTTTAATGTTGTTTTTTATGGTCAAAAATTGTCCATTGCAAAAGAAAACCTCGAACAGCTTAAAAGTTACACAATTCTGCAAATGCACCAAGAACTTGAAGGCGCGAGTGAACTTGGGTCTCGAACTAAACATTTAAATTTCTTTCGATCAATCGGTAGTGTTAAGTTTGCAGGAATTGCGGTAGCCAGCACATTTTCTAATATTTTGGGTTTGGTATCCTCAATTTATATCATGGTTGTATATGATAGAGTTTTGCCAAATCAGGCAGAGCATTCTTTATATGCACTATCAATCGGCGTGGCTGTCGCAATATTGTTTGACTTAATTCTAAAATATATTCGAAGCGCTTTGATTGAAGTAGCAAATAAAGGTACGCAAGATAAGGTTAACGAAGAACTCTTCGAACAATATGTTGAACATGTTAACGTAAATAATTCGCGCTCTACTGGAGCATTATCGACAATTTCGCGGGATTATGAAAGCTATAGAGAATTCGTATCTTCTGCTACGATCACAGCATTAATCGATTTTCCCTTTGTATTTGTGTTCATAGCAGTAATGTATTTCATCAGTGGACCGCTATTTCTCGTCCCACTTATCGCTGTGCCTTTGTTATTGATCTCAATTATTTTGACCCAACCAGTGCTATTATCGCTTTCAAAAAAACTATCATCTGCAAATTTAACAAAGCAATCGGCGCTTCTTGAAATCTTGACAGGATTAGACGAAATACGCGTCAATGGTGGCTATGCTATAATGAAGCGGAGATTTCTAACGCAAATTAGCAATCAACAAATATTATCGCTAAGATCCAAAAAGCTGTCGGAATTTAATGGCAACTTGATAGCACTGACGCAGCAAATGGCACAAGTAGCGATTATTGTTTACGGATATCATCTGTTTGTTAGTAATCAAATAACGATGGGTGCGATCATTGCTTCAGTTATTTTGTCTGGGAAAACGTTACAACCTCTTGCTAAAATCGCACAGACTCTCTCTAAATCTAACGGAGCCATTACTGCATATCGAAATGTTAAAGAATTCTTAGAGCTACCAAGATTTAGAAAGGTTTCTACTGCCTCCGCTCTTGTCTCACGCGAACAACCCTTAATAACTTTAACCAACGTTACTTTCAGGTATGATGAAAACAGTGCCCCAATCTTTCAAAATATTAATTTGAATATAAATCAAGGTGAAAAGTTGGCCGTTATTGGCCGGAATGGCGCGGGAAAGTCTACATTAATAAGACTCGCAGCAGGGATATTAAGAGCGGAAACTGGTTCAATAGCTATAAATGGTGTTTCAATAAATTCATTCGAGCGTGCTGACGCGAAGGACATGGTCGGGTTAGTTAATCAAAATCCATGGTTGTTTTCTGGAACATTGAGAGACAATATTACCATGGGATTAGAATTTCATAGTGATGATGCACTCATTGAGGCACTGAATTCGAGTGGGGCATCCCTGGGTGAAACCTCTACAGAGATACTTGATTTTAAAATTAGTGATGGTGGCTCGAACTTATCTGGCGGCCAAAAACAGGCAATCTCGATTGCCAGAGCTCTTTTGAACAAACCAAAGCTTATTTTATTTGATGAACCCACAAGCGCATTAGACGCTGTGACAGAAAAGGAATTTTTAAAATCCTTTAAAGCTAATTATATTGATACGTCAGCGATTTTTGTCACGCATAAGCCAGAAGTAGTAGCATCTTGTGATAGGGTCGTAGTTTTGGACCAGGGGGCAATTTCATGGAACGGTCCCAAAGATCAATATTTCGAAATGTTGAAGAAGAAGCGTGGCCAAAATGTCTAATGCACAATCTCAGGTAGCGCTTCTATGGTCTCTTCTTGTGACGATCATAGTCCTTTTAGTCGCAGTGATATACTGGGCTACGATAACAGAGTTGGATTTGATAACTCGTGGCTCTGGTAGAGTTATCGCGGCGGGAGAAAACGAGAAAGTGGAGGTTTTAGATGCGGGTCAGGTTACCGCAATACATGTTACTGAAGGGCAAACTATCAGCAAAGGACAACTAATTGCCAGTATAAACCCAATTTTTGCCAAAAGTGCTTTTGATGAACTGATTTCTAAAAAATTAGGTGCTGAAGCAGTTCTCACTCGGATAAAAATAGAAATTGAAGATAAATCAGCGGATTATCTAGATAGCAAGTTGGCCGCTTTTCCGTCAGATTTAGCGTCTTCACAAAAGCTGCTTTATCAGTCCAGGATCGAAGAATTTGCTTCAAAGCAAGCTATAATTAAAAAACAAATTCAGCAGTTGGAAAAAATAGAAGTTGAAAAGCTAAATGAATTGGATGGTGTGAATCGTCTTTTAAAAATTAATGAAAATGAGCTAAGCGAGATACTTCCGTTGATCCAAAATGGCGTCATTGGAAAGTCTGAAATGTACCGACTTGATAGAGAAAGATCTCAACTTGATAGTCGAATTGCCAGCATATCAGCACAAATTGAGCAGAACAGAAAATTGATCGAAAAAGCCGAACTCGAAATTGTTCAAATACAAAAGGCTTACAGAACACAGCTTTTCAAAGAACAAGCCGACACCACACAAACATTATCTGAAATTACGAGTCAAATGCCAAAATTTGAACAAAAAATGTCTCAGACCAAGATTATTTCACCTATAGATAGTATCGTTAATCAACTTTTTATAAATTCTATTGGCGCAGTGGTCAATTCTGGTGAGGAGATTGCAGAGTTAGTACCAATTGGTGCAGATTTAGAGATCCAAGCATATATTGACCCTAAAGATATTGCAAAAGTTGAACCAGGACAAAAAGCGAGGGTCAGTTTAACAGCTTACGATAGTGCAAGATATGGCTACATGCTTGGTACCGTAGTTAAAGTTTCAACAGATGCAGTTTTTAGTGAGGAGACTAAATCCTATATGTATTCTGTAAACCTATCATTTAATAATGATCTAAAAAATTCTGATGGATCGTTAGTGGCAATATTGCCCGGTATGATTGGGCAAGTGGACATTGTTCGAGGTCGCCGGACGATATTAGAATACATTTGGCAACCTGTTGCAAAAATTAAAGATGATGCATTTCGCCAGTGATAAGGGCCAGGGGTTGGGTAGTTGATCAGTGATTGAATTCAGTTTATCAATAACGCTTGCGCCATAACATATATGGAGTACCTGATTTCCCATACTTAATTTCGCAAGGTTGGAAATTCATCTGTCATAACAATTAGCGCTGAGATGTTAACCGCTTTAGACGTCAAGGATGGTGACACGGTATATGTGACAAGGTTTGACGATAATGGTTTGAAAATCCGGGAGCATGACTCCGCGTTTCTTAAGGCTTTGGCTGCAACGGAAGACGTAATGGATGCAAACCGCACACTCTTTCAGGCGCTTTCTTGAGCAGACGGATTTGGGTGCAACCCAGGAAGTTCACATCATCTATGTTCGTCAAATTGCGCGCCACGGCGGTGCGTCCGGGCTTCGCGATGTGGGACTACTTCAAAACGTACTACAGCGACCTGTGAACAAGTGGCAGTATGAAGAGGCGGATATATTTGAATGTGCTGCTGAATATGGCTTTGGCATTGTTAAAGTGCATGCCTTTGTCGATGGGAGCAAGTGAACTGCGCTCGTCATAACTGTCACTGTCTTGCGCCTGAACGGATGCCATGGTGTCGACGGGCAACGCTATGTGGCCAAAAGTCCAAGCTGCTGGCGCCCTCAGCTTTAAAGCCACTG
>ENA-OUOG01003826-OUOG01003826.1-marine-metagenome-genome-assembly--contig:-NODE-3826-length-13611-cov-5.511379_pt1 | contig 13611 bp, 10 predicted proteins | sample MGYA00248635_ERZ508505 | MGnify/ENA primary metagenome ERZ508505 (study PRJEB26176, sample SAMN06267871) | marine metagenome | isolation source: Saanich Inlet, British Columbia, Canada | place: Pacific...
AGCCCGAGCCCGAGATCAAGCCCGAGCCCGAGATCAAGCAGGAGCCGTTCACCATCCGCGGCTACTTCGGCCTCGACTAGACCCGCCAAACGCGCGCGCGCGCGAGGAACGAAACACACGAGCGACAGAAAGAGACGCGCGTGGAACGGCGCGGACACACACGAGTAGCGTTAGTCAGCTATAGTACACTACAGCCGCGTGATGACGTACTGTGACGCTCGTTCGTCCGTCCCTAAAAACAAAAGAATGACAAAAAAAACTACTCTCCGAGAAACGCGCCGCTCCGTTCGGCGCCGCGCACCAACACGCGGAGCATTTCTTTTTCGACGCGCTCGACGCGTTTCGGGTCGAACTCCATCTCCACCCACCACGGCGCGGGGAAACGAGTGTCTCCTCCCCCGGTGTCTCCTCGGGAAACGTCCAGGCGCGTCTCGTCGCGAAAAGCGCGTTTTCGTTTCCCGACGCGCGCCTCCTCCGCGGAGGACGAACCCTCTTTCGCAGAACAGTCTTTTTCCTCGCGCTCTCTGGTCCAGCGCGCGAACCCCCGCTCGTCTGTTATGAGCGCGTACCCGCACAGGCGCGCGGCGACGCTCATTGCCGCCGCGGAGACGTCGCCGGCGAACTCTAAAGGCGTGCGCGCGGGTACTGCTTCGGCCGAAGTGTCCTCCTCGGCTTTTTCAGAGCCGAAAAACAAACCGCGCGCCGCGTTCGTCGTCGTCTCGAACAGGAAGTCAGTTAAAGCGACGAGCGCCAATTTCGTGACGCTCTTCGGCGCGTTTAAAGCACGCGCCACGTTGAGAAGCACGCTCGTGACCCGCACGACGTTCACCTCAGCGTCGATCGCTTTCAACACGCTCTGCTCCGCGCGTAACACGCGGTTTTTCGTCTCGTAGTACGCGTCGCCAATCACCGGACGCGAACGCGCGAAATTCGCGTCGACTGCGACTTCCCTTCCGTCGTTTTTGGGTCCTTCGTCGTGAAGAGTTTGTCTCTTGTCCTCGGACTTCTCTTTCAAAGAAGACGTTTTCGTCTCGAGTTCCTCCGAAGCCGGGACACGTTTACCACGCGCGGGTTTGTTTGTTTCGTCCGCGCGTTCGGGTCGCGACTCGGTTTGCTTTTCGGTATCTTTTTCAGTCTCGCTCGCGGTCTTTTCTTTTGTTTTCCAAGCCGCACTCTCCGGGTTCTCCGGCGCGTCGCGCCATCGCGAGAGCGCCGACGCGTACAAAGACTTGGGCATCAGACCGGGGTGCTTCTTCTTTAAACGCGCGATCTCATCACGCAGGTACGCCGATTTTATCGCTTCCGAATCCGGGGCCGGGGGTTGGTTTTTTTGGGTCACGGGTTTCTCTCCGGAGCGCGAAACGCTTTTCGAAGGCTCTTTCGGTTCCTCCGCGTTCGGCGCGTTCGGCGCGTTCGCGTTTTCGCCGCGGCCGACGACGGTTTTTTCTTCCACGCGACCTTCCAGGGTCGCCTTTTCCGCCTTGGGTGGAAACGTCGTCGTTTTCGGGCTCGCCGGCTCCGCGGGCGCGCCGATGCCGGCGGGCGCGAACGATTCGCCTGATTCTGCTCGATTCTCTCGCCGCGCCGCGTCGGCGGCGGCGTGCGCGAGCCTGGCTCGTTCCGTTTTTAGGAACAGCGGGTCGGATCGTAGCGGGTACAGCACGCGCTGCATGGCGTTGACGACGTCCGAGACGCGCGTGGGTTTCTCTTCGATCTTACTCGCCAGAAGAACGCACGCGGGAACGACGTCTTGCGGCGAATCTTTTACGTGAGTGTTTTCCGGTCGCTCGTAAAACACCACGAGGTACACCAGCGCGGCGATCGTTACGCTCAGCGGCGTGCCGCACAGCTCCGCGGTGGCGCGGAGCACGCGCGCGGCGAGTTGCGTGCACCGCTCTTCGCTCGGCACGGTGAGGTGCTCGTCGCGCGCGTCGTCGCTCCGCGCGTTCGTGGAGAAGGGCTCGTCCGGCGTCCACGGCGAGGGGAGCCTCTTTTGCCGCTCCGCGCGCAGATCCGCGGTCGCGACGCGCTCGGCGTCGTTGGCGCGCTCCGCCTCGACCGCCGGGGGCGCCCCGGCGGCCTCAGCCTTCGCGGGGGGCGCCGTCGAGGCCATCGAGGCTCCGCCGCGCGCTTCCGAGGCCTGCGCCCGCGCGCCTCGACCCGCCTCTGCGCGGCGCGCGCGCGTCGAGAGGTGCCACCGCGCGGACGAACGCGCGCGCTTCGTTGACGCGAACACTGACAAGCGAAGGAGGCGAAGCGTTCGAAGGCGCGCGTCATCAACCTGCGCTTTTGGCGCTCGCGATCTTTCGGGCGATTTTCACACACGACGAAACCTCGGCGCCTACCGACGCCACAACGAACGGCGTCGCTCGGCGGCGTTGGTCTGAGCTGGCGGGGAGACGCGACAGGAGCCGCGGTGGGAGTCACTGCCGGACGCACGGAAGTGGTCGCGACGCGAAACGCGCGTGAAGCATTCGACACCTCGGAAGCGCGAGCGCGCGAGCGTCGATCGAAACCAAAACCCTTCATTTCCAGGGATCCGCGTTTCGTGTGAAGAAGCACCATGGCGACGCTGGAGAACGTCAACGGGTTGAACCCCAACCAGGTACGAGGCGTCGTTTGACGACGAGTCCGGGAGACGAACGCGCGTTCGCGATCGAGCGCGTCTTTCTCGCTCGGCGAGAAACTCCGACGACGCGCGACGACCGCGCGCCACCACTCAACACCGCGGGAGAGCACCCTATCTATCCGCACGCTCGTCGACGGTTGGTGGTGCTTTTTTCTCGTCGTCAAGCATCCATCGAGCGTTCCGTTCCCTGACCACACGCACACCTGAACCTCTTCACGCACCGACACACGAACGCGTCTCACGCACTAAACAACGTAGGTTCCCGCTTTGGTGATGCGCTCGGTGGAGAACGCGCGCGTCGCGCTGGAGGATGGCGACGCGGACAAGGCGATCAAGATGATGACCAGCACGGACGCGTTGTGTAGCAAAGTGGTGGCGCCGCCGACGATCCACGGCCTCGCCATGCGTGTCATCTCGGACGCGTACGTCGCGAAGGGCGACTTGGGTGAGGCGAAAAAAGCGCTGCAGAAAGGTTTGGATCTGTGCAAACCCCACGACGGCAAGGCGGGCATGCCCGAGTTCATGCGGCAGGACCTGAACGGCCGAATGGGTGACTTGCTCATGGCGCTGGGCGAGATCGAAAAGACAGAGGGGTCGTTTCAACTCGCCGCGCGAAACATGCGCAAAGCCGCGGAGCGGTTCGAAGTGTTGGGCCAAAAAGAGTTCGTGGCGGCGACTCTGAACCGCGTCGCGCTGTGTTTAATGGAGCAGGGGAAGCACGACATGGCGCTCTCCGAGCTGGAGGAGGCGGAGGGGAACGCCACCGGGAACGAGCACGAGGCGGCGTTATTAAGCAGCACGCTCCTGTACAAGGGAAAGTGCTTAGCGAAACGCGACGACCTCGTGAGCGCGCGCGAGGCCATGACGCGCGCGCTGCAGTACGCCATGGCGTGCGGGAACGAGCCGGTCGTGAACGAGTGCGAGGCGTTCCTGGGGGAGACGCAGGAGAAGAGCACGGTGGACGAGGGCGCGTTTCTGTAGCGAAGCGCATAAAGCGCGTGTGAGGCAAAAAAGCAATTTCTTTCGTCTCAGTCGCCTCAGTCTAGTCTGTCGCTCGTACGTACAGATAGTCTCAAAAAAAAAACCGTCGTCTCATTATTTTCGGCTTTTCGAGACTAAAACACGGGGTATACTTGGTAACGAGGGTGATGAGTCCTCTCCGCACGCAAAAACACACGGAAACAGAAACGAACCCACAAAAAAACGATCGGAACCTCCTCTTCGTTACACACGAATCGCTCCTCGCCTCGTCACTCGTTCGACCGCGCGCGGCAGGCCCGCCGCGAAACGCACGTCTATCCTCTCTTTTCGGAAAAGAATGCGATCACACACGTCCACATCACTTCTCCTTGCGCTTCTCCAGCTCCTCGACGATGGACATGCGCAGACCCTTGCCCTTGGGAAGGCTCACCATCGGCTTGTTCCCGGTGCCAATCACGAACGCGTTGGAAGCGCGCGTGGCGAATTCGTGCCCGGAAGCATCCTTCACGTGCACAATCTCGAACGAGCCCTTGTGCTTCTCGCGGCGCGTGACCACGCCGACGCGACCGGCGTTGCGGCCGCCGGTGAGCATCACGAGCGCGCCCGCCTCGTACTTGATGAACTCGGTGATCTTGTTCGTCGCGATGTCCACCATCACAGAGTCGTGCTCGCCGATCAGGGGGTCGGGGTACCGGATCGTGCGCCCGTCGTGAAGGTTCACGCAAGGCACACCCTTGTCCCCGAGACGCTTCTTGTTCACCTTGCACAGCTTGTACTGTAATTCGAGTTTAGGGACGGAAGAGAGAAAGAGATGACAGGTCAGCGGCGCGATCGTAAGAAGATGCGGAGGAGCGGAAAAAGTTTTTTAGGGTTCAAGGCAAAACGGCGACGAAGAACGCGCGAAGCCATCGAGGGCGCCCCGCCGACTCGGAACGTGTATGTCTCGCGCGGCCGGGAACGACGATGCGCGCGCGACATACACGTTCCGCGCGTCCGCGATGCGTCGCGACATGAGCGCGACGCGGCGGCGGCGTCGGTCAATTCGCTCTCGGAACGACGCGGCGCGGATGATCGATCGTCGCCATCATCCATCGCCCCCTCGCGTTCGCGCTTTCGCGGCGCTGGCAAAAAACCCGTATTGTCCGGCGGTACGTACCTGCGCCTCGAGCGCGGTGATGCTGTGCACGACGAAGCGCCCCTTCGCGTCGTAGATGATGCGGAAGTGCTCGTCCGTCTTGTCGATGGACACGACGTCCATGATGCCGGTGGGGTAGCACTTGTCGCGGCGGACCTTGCCGTCCACCTTGACCAATCGCTGCTGGAGGATGGTGGTCACCTCCTTGTACGTCAGCGCGTACTTCAGGCGGTTGCGGAGGATGAGGCACAGGGGGAGGCACTCGCGCTGCTTGTGCGGGCCGGGGGAGGGCTTCGGGGCGAAGACGCCGCCGAGCTTGTCGAGCATCCAGTGGCTCGGGGCATTGAGCCGCTTGAGGTGCTTCTTGGGTCCGCGAGGCCTGTGGTCGGGATGACGGGGAAACGCGGTGAGTAGGGTTTTCGCGGACGCCGGCGGAAATGAAGCGCGGAAGCGGCACGCGCGCGCGCGCGCGACGCCACGCTCGTCGAGCGCGACGCGCGGTCGAAGGACGGCGGTGTCGACGGACGTACATCTTCGCTTCGCTGGTCTGCTGCGGCCTTGGCCGTGAGCTGGGAAAGGGCGAAGTGCGCGCGCGTCGCGAGCTTTTCACGCATCGCGCGAAACGAAGCGAGACGCGCGACAGGCCCATTTCCGCACGATTCCTAACCTATCGGAGCACCGTCTCGCGAAAAAGAAACTTTCACGAAAAGGCAAACTGTCGTACACTTTTACAAACTCCTCTCGTCGCGCGCTTATCGAGACGACGCGTTTTTGTCACGCCTTGAAGACGATATCCTCCTCGATCTTCCACAGGATGGACTCGTACGGCCCGACGTACCGCTTCTCATCTTTAAAAAAAGGCGAGTTCGGGTCGAACGCGGCGTTCATGGCGTCGCCGCCGGCTTTGCTGTTGATCAGGTGGAACACCTCGATGCCGGTTTTGGCGCGCGTCTTGTAAGTGTTGCCCGGCGCTTTGACGATCTCGTGCGCGACCGAGAACGGGATCCCGACGGAGTTGTGGAAGTCCGTCGCCTCCTTGGATGTGAACAGCGGCACCCAGTCTTCCTTCCGGCCGTTCCAGCCGAGCCGGTACTGCCCGAAGTACCGTCCCGTCGCGTCGGCGCATGGGGCGCCGCGAATCAAAAAGCCGACGGATGCCGTCGCCTGGATCGGTTCGGTTCGGTCAAGCCACGCTTGTTCCTTCCAAAACGGGTTCGCTTTCGGCCCGGAATCGATGAAGAACGCCAAACCATCCCGCTGCGCCTGCCCCGCGGGCACGAGGATGGTGAGCATCACGCGGTTCCCGCCCTCCTCGCGGAGAAGCCACCCGCGGGTCGCGTCGCGCGCCCACTCAGGGCACTCGCCGGACTTGATGCCGTCGATGAATCCGCGGATCACGGGCTTGAACGCGGCGTAGTCCTCGCATCCGACCGCGCCCCCCAGCGGCCCCGCGGGGGGGCCGAACGCGCTCAAATCAGTGGTCCACTCGTCGTACCCGACGGACACGGGCTTGATCCCAACCGAGGTTTTCGCCGCGGCGCCTTTCGCGCCCGCGGGGGTCTTCGCGAACGCCGCGCCGGGGAACCAAAGCTGCTCGGCGGCGACGCTGCCGAACAGCGCGGCGAGGCCGGGCGCGGCGAGAACCTCTCTTCGGGACGCGTCCGAAGATTCCTTGTTCCTGGAGGACGCGCGTGTGCGCGTCGCGGACGCGCGGCGCGCGGGGGCGCCGCCCCGGGGGCGAGCGCGCGCCCTCAGCGGGGCGACGGAAGCGGAAGTTCCGAAAGCGTGCATCTTGATCGGTTGGATCGGAAGTGTCGCACAAAGGCGAGGAGGGTCGTGTGCGGCGCGCGTGAGGGCGACGCGAGCGAGTGCGCGGGGGGAGTCCGAGCGGTGGTGAAAGGTGACGTCGCGACGGAACGTCGGCGTGCGTGAGAATGCCTCGGCGGGCTCGCAGGGACGTCCTTCAGCTTCACGTGTTGATCGATTGAACTGAGATATTTGGCGCGAATCCACGTCAGACATTCTCCCTTTTCTCACGCACGATCTGAATGCGTCGCACTCGCGAAGCGCCGAAGGCTGTTCTATTTGGATAATCACCATCAACTCGCCACACTCTCAGCCGCGCTCGCGCTTCGTCGCGTCCGCCACCGCCCGCGATGTCCCGCGCGCTTCACCCCGCGTCGTCGACGCGCGCGACGGTCGCGTCCGCCACCGGGACGCCCGCGTTTGCCGCGCGTCACGCCGCGCGCGTCCCGATGTCCTCTCGCGCGTGCCTCAAACCGTCGCGGCGCGTAGGTTTTGCGTCCCTCGGGTCTCGCGTTGACGCGCGCAAAACGCCTCTCCGCGCCGCCTCGGAGGACCCCGAGTCTGACGTGGAGGCGATGGTGGACGTCGACGCGATCCGGGCGATGCTCGAGTCCGACCCCGCGGTGCGCGCGCAGGAGGAGCGGATCGCCAGCGAGGCGCGCAACGCCGCGTCGCTGCAGGTGGACAAGCAGATGGCGGAGGCGTCGGACGCCATCCGCTCCGAGCTGTCTCGCAGGGGCAGCGCGGCGTCCGACGAGCTGGCCAAGACGCAGGAGGCGGCGCTCGCCGAGCTCGAGGCCAAGTCACAGGCTGTGCTGCGCGCGGAGGCGAAGATGCGCGAGATCGCGGCGGAGCGGGAGGCGCTCGAGGCTGAGGCGAAAACGAGTGGCGGTGGCGAGAACATGTCGAAAAAAAAGTGGGGCGCGAGCGTCGGCGACGACGTGGACGAAAACGCCGAGCGCGTCGAGAGCGCCAAGGCGGCGGCGTGCTCCGCGATTTTCGGCACTATCTTATCCGCGCCTTTGCTGCTCTCGCAGTCACCCGGTGGGTTTATAACTCTTGAATCCCTCGGCGGGGTGTTTGTTTCGACGGCGCTGTTCGGGGTGGTGTACCGATACGCCGTGCGCGACGATTTCGGAAACGATCAGCTGAAATTTGGCGTGCTGGGCGCGTTCGGTCTGACGCGCGGCCTCGGCGAGGCTGACGTGTATCTACACGGCAGCGACGCTTTGTCGTTTTCGTCGTGGGCGGAGGCGGCTCTGCTCGCGGGCGAGTCCGTGTTGACTTTCGCGTTCGCGTACGCCGCGCTCGAGTACGGGTTCAAGAACGACTACCTGAAACCGTTCCCGATGGCCAGGAAATGATGCGCGAGAGATGACGAAGACGGAGGTTCGTAAGGACGTCCGAGACAAGCATTAGTGAGTGACGCGTCGAGAGATGGACGTTATTATCGACGTTCCTTCAAACGCGCGTGTGTGATAGATGTTATCGACACACGTACGTTCACACGCAAACACGCGAAAAACGTCGAACGAGAAAAGGCGTCGTCTCCTTCCGCTACCGCAGAAACGAAGGCGCGTCTCTCCGCCGACGCGTCTCGTCCGACGAATCGCGTTCGCTCCCGCTCCCGAGATCGAACGACGCCTCGCTCTCGCTGTTCCACAGCGAGCCGGCGTCACTAACGCCGTCGCTCTCAAACGATTCTTCGCCTTCCGACGCGCTCGCTAAAGGCGTTCGGTCGGACCAGAACCCGCTCTTCGCGAACCGCCGCGACCGAAACGCGTGGCCGCGCAGTAAGTCGTCCACGCTTCCGAGCGACGCGTCCGACGCGTCCGACTCGGAACAGACGCCGTCCAGTTTAGGGTGCTCTTCGTGGCGTCCGCGTCCGCCTCCAAGTTCATCCTCCGACGAGGCGAACGCGGACGATTCCGAAAAGGTCTCGGAGGCGTACGACGCGTTAACCTCCGCGTCAAAAAAGTCGTCCTCCCCCTCGCGCCGCGGGAGCAGCAAGGAAAAGTCCCCCGCGGGTAAGCCGTCGGGGACGTTCTCGGCGAGTTCCCAGAACACCGCGAACCCGCGTCGGCCGCGTCTTCCGTGCGCCGCGCCGAACGTCTGCGACGCGCACCGAGCGCGCCACACGGAAGAACGAACGTGTTCGGTCTCTGAAGCCGCAATTCCGTCACCGGTCGCCGGCGCGCGCGCGTTTCCGTTTGCGTCTCCTTCCGCTAGGGGGGCTCGGCTCGGTCCCCGGATCACTTTGATCGGCCGCCTTAAGTGCGCGGCCAGCGCCGCCACCTCCAGCGACGACGAAGGCACGCCAGGATTGGCCACCTCGTCCGCGTAGGCGCGCCGCACGTTCCGGACGGCCGACTCGAACAGTCTGCGTCGCGAGTCTCGGCGAGTCTTTGTCGCGGCTGTTTCGTTTTCGTCCGTCCGTCGCGTCGAATAAAAATCGTCCGAGTCGTCCGACGCGTCAGAAAAGTCATCCTCCTCGGGAAGCTCCGCCTCCGCGCGCCGCCCGACCTCGTTCATCGCGCGGCGCCAGGTATCCAGCGGCGCACCGCGCGGCGGACACAGGGACATGTTTTTGTTTAACAGCTCAGCGCCGTTCACCGCGGTGACCACCGCGGCGTCGATCGCGTCGACGTCGAAGTCGTCACGCAAAGTCGGCAACGGAGTCGTTTCAGGGAACGCGCCGTCCGTCGCGACGTCCGCGTGCGCCTGCGCGATTCGCGCCGCCGCGCCCGCGCGCAACGCCCGCGTCGTCTCCTCCGTCTCCGCTCGCCCCAGCGCGCGCACGCCGCGGCGAAGCACCGCGGCGACGGTCTCGGCGTGTCTAATCGCGGAGCGGTCGCGGCGGTCGAAAAACGAAACGTCGTCCGGAGGCTCGTCGCGAAACGTTTCCAGAGCCATTTCCTCGTGTCGCAACGCGAGCTCCGCCAAAAACGCGCACTGGAACAGCGAGTCGCCGTCGCGGAACACCTTCACCTGCTCGTACTTTTTTTTTAAGCCTCCTCGAGACAAACCCGGGGGGTTCAACAGGAACGTGCGCCGCTCGGCGGCGGCGGCGGCGGCGGCGGCGGCGGCGAAAGGTAACTCGTCGTGTGGGCAAACAGTCGGCGACGCGACGGAGGTTCCGGCGTCGTCGGCGGCGTCGGCGTCGTTCGCGGAGCCGCGCCTGGGAGACGTCTCTCCGGACGATCGTCCTCTCTGGACGATCGCCTCCCTTCGGCGCTCGCGCTCGTACCGGCGGCGCGCGGTACTCCGAGCGGTCTCCTCGTCCACGGAACACGCGCGGAGAAGCTCGTCGAAGGTGGCGGAACATTCCGCGTTCTCTCCGTCTTCGTCGCCGCGCTCATTCGCCGCGAAGTCCGTCTCGGTTCTCTGAACTCGGTTCGAGTGACTCGCGGTCTGTCCTCGCTCTTTCCTGTCCGCGCGTCGCCTCTCGCGCTCAGCCTCGCGGCGCTGGCGCGCCTTCGCGTCGCGCCGCGCGCACTCCAGACGCAGAGCGCGCATCTCTTCGGCGACGCGCGCGCGCTCCTTCGTCATCCCGTCGTCGTCGCTTCCCGGAAGGTTCGAACTCCCATCGTCCTCTCGCGTTCCTCTCGCGTCGCTTCCGTGACGCGGTCGTTCGTCGCCGTCCCGCCTCCGCGACGACCCGGAAGCGCCCCCGCGCCGTCTCCGCAGGACCGCCGCGTCCCGCTCCAGGCGCCGGTCCTGCTTGCGCAGCGCGCGGCGGAACGCGATGCCGTGCAGCTCGCGCACGTCGAATTCGGCCGCGCGCGACGAACGCGAGTGGACCGCGCCCATGCGTCTCCGCGCGTCTCGAACGGCGGAGGCGGCGCGAGTCGGGGGCGTGCGCGTTCGCGGCGCGCCGGAAGCCGCGACCCGCGCCGCGACGCGGACGCGCCCGCCGACCGTGCGCCGCGCGGTCGATTTTGGAACGTCGCGTAACAACGACGGAGCGCGTCCCTTTCGGTGTGACAGGCCGATTGCACGTCGAGCCGTCGACTGGTCGACTGCATTCGACTCAGAACATCAACAGACTCGCCGCCCGTTGCGCGTGTTATCGCCGCGGCGAGCCGCGCGGCCCGCACAACACGGGGCACGATGCCCGCGGGACCGTTCGCCTCGTCCGTGGGCGTCGGCCGAGCCGAGCCGGAATGGGCGGCGCTCAACAAAGTCACCGGCGTGTGCGGTGAAGGTACGCGCGCGCCCCCCGTCCTTCGACGCGCGTCGTCGGAGCGCGCGCGTCCGCATCTTGTTTTTCTTTTCTGGGCACGAGGCGAACGCTCCGACGCGCCGCGCGTCTTTCGCTGACAAACCCTCAATTGCCTCCCGTCCGAACCCTACGTGTGCGTCGCGGCTATAGACGCGTTCCACGAATCCGGCGAGCTCTCGGAGGCGCCGCTGCGCCTCTCCGACGAAGTGCTCTCCGGCGATCTGTCCACCGCGCCAAAAGAAGTGGATCTCCTCATCGTTGGGGCCGGGTTGAGCGGTTGTACAATCGCGGAGCGGTGCAGCCGCGAGCTCGGCATGACTTCGCTCGTGATCGACAAAAGGGACCACCTCGGCGGGAACTGCTACGACTACGTCACCGACACCGGCATTCGCGCGTCCAAGTACGGCGCGCATCTGTTTCACACCGACTCGCGACGCGTGTGGGAGTACGTGACCAAATTTTCGCAGTGGATCCCGTTCGACCACCGCGTGCGCGGTTTAGTGGCTGATGAGAACGGTGTGGAGAAACTGGTACCGATCCCGCCGACGCAGGAGACTGTGAATACGTTGTTTCCTTCGAATACGAACGTGCGTGACGAGAAGGACATGGAAGCGTGGTATGACGCGCGGCGCGTGGTTCCGCGCGACGCCGCGACGAATGAACCGCGACCTCCGGAAAACGGCGAAGAGGCTGCTCTTTCGCGCGTCGGTCACGAGTTATACGAGAAGATCTTCAAGCACTACACGAAGAAACAGTGGGACAAGTACCCGAACGAGTTGGACGCCTCGGTGTTGATGCGTTTACCGTGCAGAACCACGACGGACGATCGGTACTTCGGCGACGCGTACCAAGCGTTACCGTTGCGGGGGTACACGCGTTTGTTCGAGAACATGCTTTTGCGCGATCCGGGGAACAACATAGCGGTTCGCTTGAACTGCGACTTTTTCGAGCACAAGCGGAACGGCACGTTACCAAAACACAAACTGTTAGTGTACACCGGCCAGATCGACACGTACTACGCCGCGCTGGGCATGCCCAAGCTGGAGTACAGGTCGTTGCGGTTCGAGGAGGAGTTTGTGGAAAATTGCGAAGGGGGGTTCTTCCAGTCCGCCATGGTGGTGAACCACCCTGGGCCGGACAAACCGTTCACGCGCGTCGTCGAGTACAAACACACGCCCAACCAACCAAAGTCGACTTCGTTTGTGGAAAAACGCAAAAACGGTACGTTAATCGCGCGCGAGTACTCCACGGATACCGGCGAGCCGTACTACCCCGTGCCCAACCCCGAGAACCGCGCGTTGTACGACAAGTACGCCGCGTTGGCGGCGAAAGAAGAGGGCGTCGCGTTCGTCGGGCGCCTCGCGTCGTACAAGTACTTCAACATGGACCAGGCTATTTTAAACGCGCTGGAGATGTTCGACAACCTGAAGGAAAACGGGGTGCTGCAGCCCAAGCGCGCGCCGGGGACGTTCCCGGAGGGGGACGGCATGAAGTGACGCGAGACGCGTTTGTGAAACGCCGGACGCTCCCAGGAACGGGTCCGAACGAGACGAAACAAACGCGGTCTCGAGAGGTCTTTGACGCGCGGGTATTTATCCGTCGTTCGGCGAACGCGCGTCTGTGAGTAGTGGGTTTCGATTTTTTTACGCACGAAGCGCCGTTTATTGTTATGCGAAATCGGTCATACAGTATAGGCGTTCGTTAACAAACGGTAGCCTCTCTCGCGTTCGACGTCGCGTCTTCAAAGCGCGACCCAACCGTCGTGTCGCGACGAAACGAACGCGTCTCGACGCGAATCGCGAAAGTCCGCGCGACGCGCCTAACGCGCCAATGGCGCCTTTTGGTCGAACCTTCTCAGACTGTCTGAGACGCTTTTTGGGGGGCTCACGCGAGCTTGACGAGCAGATACAGCGCGGCGACGAGCAACACGACGACCCCGATGGATCCGATGGCGATGTTCATCTCCGCCTGCGTCTTGAGCGCGAAGCGGCGCTCTCCGCACGCCGGGCACCGCTTGGTCTCGCCCCACTGCCCGAGGGACCCGTCGTAGATGTACCCGCAGCCCTGGCACACCCACAGCTTGCCGTCCTGCTTGGCGAACGCGGGGTTGGGCTTCTTGCCGGTCGCGGAGGTGCCGTCGGACTTCATGCCAACCTCGCGCGCGCGCACGGTGACGGTGTTCAGGCGCGCGGACTGCGACCCGACGCGGGGGGCGACGCGCACCTGTGTACGGAGAGGCATCGTGGAGGCATCGTCGTAGGCCACGCGACGAGGGGTCGTTCGAGGGGTCGTGAAACGCGTCAGACGATGGGTTCGCGCGTGCGCGCGCATCTACATGCGCGTTCGCGAAACAGACGATCGCCAGAGCGCGCGGTCCGCGGAGCGTTCGCGCGGCGTCGAGACGCCGAGAGCGCGCGATCCCGACGCGCACGGAGAGATGAGGTTTTCGCGACGTGTCCGATCGAGACCGCGCGGGTTCGGGAGCGCGCGTCGCGAGCGTACCTGCGAGACGCGCGCGCCGCGGCTGAAGGCGGCGGACTTGCCCGCCTTGACGGCGACGGGGGCGGTGAGCGAGGCGATGGCGGACATGGTGGCGGAGACGTGGACGCGTGCACGTGGAGTGGCGGAGCGCGCATTGGAGACACGTCAGCTGAGCGTCGGAGCTCGCGCGCGGGTGCAGGTCAGAATGGATATGTCAGAAAGATGAGACTAAAAACGCTGTACGAAGAAACGTAAAAAATTCGATAAAGACGATGCACAAAAGACGATGCGCAGTCGTGTTCCGTCGCGCGGTGCCGCGATGGCTCTTGAAAGTCGAGGCGTTTCCGGAATCCGAGA
>ENA-OUOG01003827-OUOG01003827.1-marine-metagenome-genome-assembly--contig:-NODE-3827-length-13609-cov-4.271135_pt1 | contig 13609 bp, 14 predicted proteins | sample MGYA00248635_ERZ508505 | MGnify/ENA primary metagenome ERZ508505 (study PRJEB26176, sample SAMN06267871) | marine metagenome | isolation source: Saanich Inlet, British Columbia, Canada | place: Pacific...
TGCTTGTTAATTACAATTTTCATGCCTTGTCCACCAAGAACATAAGATGGTCTAACTAAAATTGGGAAATCTAAAACGTCTGCAATTGCAGCTGCTTCATCTGCAGTTGTGGCGATATCAAATTCTGGATATGGAATGTTATTTTCTTTAAGTAAGTTAGAGAATAAACCTCTATCTTCAGCTAAATCTAAAGATTCAAAACTTGTTCCTAATATTTTAATGCCATATTTTGATAGTTTTTCGGCTAATTTTAATGCTGTTTGTCCGCCTAATTGTACTATGACACCTTCGGGTTTTTCGTGTCTAATAATATCGTAAATATGTTCCCAAAAAACAGGTTCGAAATATAGCTTATCTGCGGTATCAAAATCGGTTGAAACCGTTTCAGGATTACAGTTAATCATGATGGTTTCGTAACCACATTCTGCAGCTGCTAGAATACCATGTACACAGCAGTAATCGAACTCAATTCCTTGACCTATTCTGTTTGGTCCAGAACCTAAAACAATAACTTTTTTTCTATCGGTAACAATACTTTCATTATCTGCAAAACGTTTACCATCTGCAGTTTCTACATCGTTCTCGAAAGTTGAATAATAATAAGGTGTTTTAGCTTTAAATTCTGCAGCACAAGTATCTACTAATTTATAGACTCTATTGATGCCTAACTCGTCTCTTTTATTATAGACTTGACTCTCTAAACAGCCCAACATATGTGCTATTTGTCTATCTCCATAGCCTTTTTGCTTAGCTTCAAGTAATAAATCTTTTTGTATTGTATCTATTGTAAATGTCGAAATTTCCTTTTCTATAAAGTATAATTCTTCATATTGCTTTAAAAACCACATATCTATTTTTGTGATTTCATGAATACGACTTAGTGGTATTCCCATTTGTATGGCATCGTAAATAGCAAAAACACGATCCCAACTTGCGTAAGTTAATTTCTGTATTATTTGGTCGTAATCTTTATAACCTTTACCATCAGCACCTAATCCATTACGTTTAATTTCTAAAGATTGTGTTGCTTTATGAAGAGCTTCTTGGAAACTTCTTCCAATTCCCATAACTTCTCCTACAGATTTCATTTGTAGACCTAATTGTCTATCACTTCCTTCGAACTTATCGAAATTCCATCGTGGAATTTTTACAATAACATAATCTAGAGTAGGCTCAAATAAAGCAGAAGTAGATTTTGTGATTTGATTTTGTAATTCGTCTAAATGATAACCTAGTGCTAATTTTGCAGCAATTTTTGCAATTGGATAACCTGTTGCTTTACTTGCTAATGCTGAAGAACGCGACACACGAGGATTAATTTCTATAGCGACTATATCTTCTTTCTCATCTGGACTTACTGCAAATTGCACATTACAACCACCTGCAAAATCTCCAATACTACGCATCATGTGTATAGCCATATCACGCATTTTTTGATATGTTTTATCACTTAATGTCATTGCTGGTGCCACAGTAATAGAATCTCCTGTATGAATACCAATAGGATCCATATTTTCTATAGAGCATATAATTACAACATTATCATTTGCATCACGAAGTAATTCTAACTCGTATTCTTTCCAACCAATTAAGGCTTTATCAATCATAACCTCGTGAATTGGAGAAATTTCTAAACCACGTGTTAACAATTCATCAAAATCTTCTTCTTTATATACAAAGGAAGCTCCAGCGCCTCCAAGAGTAAAAGAGGCTCTAATAATTAGTGGAAAACCAAATTCTTGAGCAATTTCCTTACCTTTTAAATAAGAATTAGCTGTAGCTTGAGGAGCCATTGGCACACCAATTTTAAGCATTAATTCTCTAAACTTTTCTCTATCTTCTGTAATATTAATGGCATCAATATTTACACCTATAATTTCTACACCAAAATCTTCCCAAATTCCTTTTTCGTCTGTTTCTATACAAAGATTTAATGCAGTTTGTCCTCCCATTGTTGGTAAAACAGCATCTATTTGAGGATGTTCTTTTAATATTTTAACAATAGACTTTGTGGTTAAAGGCAACAAATAAACATGATCAGCCATTGTAGGATCTGTCATTATTGTTGCAGGATTAGAATTTATTAATATTGTTTCAATTCCATCTTCTCTAAGCGAGCGTAAAGCTTGAGTTCCAGAGTAGTCAAACTCACAGGCTTGCCCAATTACGATAGGTCCAGAACCTATAATAAGTATCGATTTTAGTTTTGAATTTTTTGGCATTTTTGTAGTATGTTTTGAAATGTAAAAATAGTTAAAATTAGACACAAAAAAAGGCGCTACACCTAAGTAACGCCTTTAATATGTTAACAATTGTTAATCATTATTTTTTATGTCTAGTCTCAGTTGAAACAGATAATTTCTTTCTTCCTTTTGCTCTTCTACGAGCTAATACCTTTCTACCATTAGCAGAAGCCATTCTTTCTCTAAAACCATGTTTATTTCTTCTCTTTCTTTTTGATGGCTGAAACGTTCTTTTTGGCATTGTCTTATATTTTTAAATCTGGATTGAAAATATTTTATTTGTTTTAGCTTTCCTCTAAAACCGAGCGCAAATATACAACGACTTTTTTATTTCACAAACCTTATTTTAAAATATTTTATTAAGTTTATTTTAAACCTAAAATTTAATGTTATTTACTATGTATTATGGAGTATACTGTCCATAAATACAATTTTTATAGATTGCTATTTCAGAAAAAATGAGTTTCTTTGTACTCTAAAATTACAATTAAACAAATTACAATGTATAATAAAGTATTTAAATTAATAATTGCAGGTTTAATTATAGCTACTGCTGTATGGCAGTTTACAGAAGGTGGTATAGGAAATGGAATCGCGCTTATTTTCTTAGCTCTAATTTTTGTATTCTTATATTTTAAAAATGAGCTTATACTACTTGCATTCTTAAAATTACGTAAACAAGATTTTCCAGGTGCCCAAAAATGGTTAAATAAAATTAAAAATCCTGAAGCAGCTTTAGTAACAAAACAACAAGGTTACTATAATTACTTGCAAGGCATTATGGTATCTCAAACAGATATGAATCTTGCCGAAAAGCACTTTAAAAAAGCAGTGAATCTTGGTTTAAGTATGGATCAAGATATGGCTATGACTAAATTAAACTTAGCTGGAATTGCTTTTTCTAAGCGTAGAAAACAAGAAGCAACAAAACTTATTAATGAAGCTCAAAAATTAGATAAACAGGGCATGTTAAAAGAGCAAATTAAAGAAATGAAAGCTAATATGAAGCGTGCTCAAGGTGTTCCCAATCAACATTTTGGACAAGGTGGCTCTATGAGAGCTCAACGAAGAGCTTCTAGATAACAATAAAAACTACACAACCAACAAAAAAGCTCACATAAGTGGGCTTTTTTGTTGGTTTTATTATTGAATTGAAGTTTTAAAATTTTGTTTGGGCTATTTACTAAAAAACATTTTTACAGCTACAAGAACTAAAAGTACACTGAACATTTTTTTTAAAAGTGTTTCGTTTATTGAAATTGCTATTTTAGTCCCAAAATAGCCTCCTAAAACAAAGCAAACCGCAATAATTAATGCATATTTAAAATTAAGTGGTTGTGTTCCTGTTTTATGGTATGTATATGCAGCCAAAAAAGTAACAGGGACTGCAAGTACAGCTAAACTTGTACCTTGTGCTTGATGCTGCGTGTAACCTAAAGCAAAAACCAATAAAGGCACCATTATTACACCACCTCCCACACCAAACATACCACTAAACAATCCTGCTAGTAATCCAACAATTATTAGAATAAGTAGTATTTGTAAATCCATTTTTGTTTTCATTTATCTAGTTATCTAAAGTAAAGGCACCCAAAGTTTACAATAAGCTTCTTTTAACTTTTCAAGGTTAGATCTATTTTTCCAAATTTCAAGAGACATTTCAATTGAATTTTTTAAATCTTCTATGAAGATATCTTTTAAATTTTCACTTGTTTTCTTATCGTAAAAGAATGCATTAATTTCAAAATTAATACTAAAACTTCGGTAATCCATATTAGAAGTTCCAATTGTAGAAATTATGCCATCTACAACTAGTGTTTTTGCGTGTAAAAATCCTTTAGTATAACGATATATTTTAATATCAGCATCAAAAAGACGCTGTAAGTAAGAATTTGTTGCATACTTAGCAGTCCAAGAGTCACTCTCATTCGGGATTAGTAACCTAACATCTACTCCACTTCGTGATGCTATTTGTAAAGCCATAATAATTTCATCATTAGGAATAAAATAGGGTGTTGTAATATAAATATATTTTTTTGCAGATGTAATCGCAGAAAAAAGGGCATCCATAATATTTGGCCAATCTGTATCTGGTCCACTTGCGGCAATTTGTATTGCTAATTTAGCTTTACAAGGCTTTTTTGGAAAGTAATTTGCAATAATATTTATTTTTGAATTTGAAACAAATTCCCAATTTATTAGAAATTGAATCTGTAAAGTTATAACAGCTTCTCCTTCTATACGAATATGTGTGTCTCTCCAGTATTTATTTTTGTCAGGAGCATTAACATAGTCGTCTGCAATATTAATAACTCCAAGATATCCTATGTTTCCATCTATAACAACTATTTTTCTATGATTTCTATAATTCATTCTACTGGTAAACTTAGGATATAAAACAGGCATGAACGCGTAAAATTCAATTCCGCTATCAATAATTTTTTGCTTCATATCTCCTGAAATACTTGCGCCAACATCATCAACACTTAGTCTTACTTCAATTCCTAATTTAGCTTTTTTACAAAGTAAATTTAAAAGCTCAGTGCCTATTGTATCGTCTTTTAATATGTAATATTCTAAATGAATATGGTGTTTGGCTGCATTAATATCTTCAAAAAGTTTTTTAAACTTATTCTCTCCATTTTTAAGAATCTTTACCTTATTGTAAAGTGTTAAAGGCGTTTTGTCATTGTTTTGAAGCAGCTTTACTAATCTTATTTTTTCATTTAAAAAATGATCTTCAAGATCTTCTAGTGCTTTGTTATCGAGATTTAACTGACTATTAAGTTCTTTAATAATCTGCTTATTAAGAATATTCTTTCTGTTAAATATTTTAGTTTTCCTGTATTCTTGACCAAATAAATAATAAATCAAAAGTCCTAAAAATGGAAAAAACACTAGCACAATAATATATGTTAGTGTTTTTGTAGGATTTAAGTTTCTGTAAAAGATTGTAATTACTGCCGAAATAGTTAGTAAATAATTTAAAACTATTATTATTACAAGCCAATTTTCTTTAAGAAATTCAATCATTTAAGGTGTCGTAGAATAATGTCCTTTCTCTGGTATCTCTATGTAATATTGCTTTCTTGAAGCGTTGTTTAACTTATTCTCTCTAAGCCATGGATTATGGATTTTAAGAATCTTATAATTAATTCCAAATCCTTTAGCAAAAGAAGCAAAATCTGTTACCACTGTATCTAAACCTACTTTATAAGTTGGTACTGCAGTGTATAAATCTTTGTTTCTAAAGTTAAAGCCATATTTTTTAGGATGTGATAAAATCTCTTTTAAAGCAATAATTCTAAAGACATAACGACCTGTTTCTTCGCCCAAAAGCAAATCGTAGTAATTCTCGACCTTTTGCTCGTCTAATCGTTTAGAAATTCCATAGTTCCCTGCATTGTATGCAGCAGCAGCATTAGTCCAAGATCCCAAACGCTCTTTAGATTTTTTTAAATAATCGCATGCTACTTGTGTAGCCATCTCTAAATGATAACGTTCATCTACATTATCGTTAACCTCCAATCCATTTTCTCTTCCTGTAGCTTTCATAATTTGCCAAAAACCACTAGCTCCAGCAGGAGACCTTGCGTTTGTAAGTCCACTTTCTATTACAGCTAAATATTTAAAATCGTCTGGTATCCCATTTTTAGCTAAAATAGGTTCGATTACCGGAAAATACTTTTGTGCACGTTTAAACATTAACAAACCATTAGACTGCCAATAAGTGTTTACTAGTAATTCTTTATCCATACGTTCTAATATATCTGGATTAGCTAATGGCACAGGCTCACCAGCAAATTCTAAATAATCTGGAACTTTTAATGCATATATATTGTAATCGTTTATAATTTTCTTTTCTAAATTCTCATCTGTTGGTGCATCTTGAAAGGCATTTATAAATAATGCTGCTAAACATAAAAAACCAATTCCAGCCAATACTTTTTGTACAATTTTCATCATCGTTTCGTTTTTTATAAAATTATGATAATTTACTATTAAAACCTCCTATTTTACTCTAAAATTAATTTAGGTAAATTTTTATTAAACCATTTATATTTATCTATTATCATTATATGTGTTCCATTCTTAATTGTAATACAATTCGAAATATATTGGTAAGGAAATACAAGATCCTTTTCTCCATGAATATGTATTACTTCTGGTATAACTTTATCTTGTTCCCAATTTATAACCTGCTCAATCGACCAATCTAAATAATACTTATTGTTCACCGAAAGGTACTTTTTATATAAATCTATTCGTTTCTTTATGGTGTCTCCAAAAGAGAATTTAGCAAGTAAGTCTAAATTACTAGCGAGTTGGGTTGGCAATAGCTTATAGGCTTTTGTTGCTTTTAGCACTTTAAATCTTGTGGGTAGTTCGTGCTTTGTTTTAACACTTGATACTATAAATAATTTGCGTAACGTAATATGCTTACTCATTTCTTGCACTAAAATACCACCAAAAGAAACTCCCAAAAGCACAATGTCTTCATGTTCTATCTTCTTAGTCATCCTTAATGCATAGTTACTTAAAGATTCATTTTTTAAAGGAATTTCCCAATGCAATTTATGCAATTGAAACTGGTTTTCAGGTAAAGACAGATTATCAAAAATTGAAGGATTTGCAGCCATTCCTGGCATTAAAAAAACATGTATTATGTCTTGACTCATAAGGTTTTAATAGCGTTTTAAAGCGAATTAACAATAATTTTTAGTACTTTTGTAGAATGTAAAGCTATAAAATAGTTGGCACTATTTTTGAAACTCCATCAATAAATTAAACTTATTACTTATGACTGATGCTGATGAACTAGTTGATAATGATTTTCTTCGTCAATTTGAACTAAAAACCGAAGACCATTTTGCTAAGATTGAATACTCTTTACAAGAACGCAAAATTTTCCTTACAAAATTAATTATTCCTGAAGGTGTAACAGATAAAAATTTTACGCCTCATTTTTTAAAACTGGTTTTCGAGAACATAGAAGAGCGTAATTTAAGCGTTGTACCTACAAGTCCAGAAATTGCAAAATTTATTAGAAAAAATAGACAATATAAAAAGTTATTACCTGTTGGATTAAGGATTTAATCTCAAATTATAAATAAGAAATAAAAAAGCTAAAACTATTGTTTTGGCTTTTTTATGCCATTATATTTTTAAACTCAAAACGCACTAAACCATCATCATCAATAGTCGTAAGGTTTACTTGATGTATAGTATTTACCAATTCTGGATTCCAAGGCGCTTTTACTTTTACATAGTTCTCTGTAAAACCATGAATATAACCAGCTTTATTTTCACTTTCAAACAAAACAGATCTGGAAGTCCCTATTTGTTTTTCATAGAAAGCACGACGTTTTTTGGCGCTTAAACCACGTAACATCTTACTACGCTTACTTCTTATATTTTTAGGTACAATGTCTTGAAAATTAGAAGCTTCTGTATTATCACGTTCAGAATAAGTAAACACATGTAAATAAGAAATATCTAAGGTGTTTAAAAAGTTATAAGTTTCTAAAAAATGTTCATCGGTCTCACCAGGAAAACCAACAATAACATCTACACCAATGCAAGCATGTGGCATGACTTCGTTAATTTTTTTAACACGATCGACATATAATTCTCTCATGTAGCGACGTTTCATTAGCTTTAAAATAGCATTATGACCACTTTGTAAGGGAATATGAAAGTGTGGTACAAATGCTCTAGATTGACTTACCACCTCTATTGTTTCATTCTTCAATAAATTGGGTTCTATAGAAGAAATTCTTAGACGCTCTATACCATCTACCATATCTAAGGCTTGAACTAATTCTAGAAAAGTATGTTCATGTTTTTTATTACCAAATTCACCTTTTCCATAATCTCCAATATTAACTCCTGTTAATACTATTTCTTTTATTCCCTTAGCAGAAATCTCTTTGGCATTCTTAATTACATTTTCAAGTTCATCACTTCTCGAAATACCTCTTGCTAAAGGAATGGTACAATACGTACATTTGTAATCGCAACCATCTTGCACTTTTAAAAAAGCTCGTGTTCTGTCTCCAATAGAATAGCTGCCAACATAAAAATCGGCATCGTTAATATCGCATGAGTGTACTTCACCAAAATCGTTTTTGGTTAAATCGTTTAAATAGTCTGTAATTTTAAATTTTTCGGTAGCACCAAGCACTAAATCAACACCATTTACGTCTGCTAGCTCTTGTGGTTTTAATTGTGCATAACAACCAACTGCTGCAACAAAAGCATCTGCATTTGTTTTTTGTGCTTGCTTAACAATGGTTTTAAAACGTTTGTCTGCGTTTTCGGTTACAGAGCAAGTATTAATAACGTAAATATCTGCAGTTTCAGAAAAATCAACACGCTCAAAACCTTCATCTTTAAAACTCCTAGCAATTGTAGAGGTTTCAGAAAAATTAAGCTTACATCCTAAAGTGTAAAAAGCGACTTTCTTTTTAGTGTTTACTGTCAAAATATTATACTGTTCCTAAGTTAGAATTCTTATATTTACTTTAAACTTTATTTGAGATTGCAAATTTACATAATTGTTTACAAGTAAGCTTATAAGTGATTTTAAAATATGATAAAATTTAAACAAGAAAAGAAATCCAGAACACTAAATACAATTTTAAAAGGCTTATTGTTATTACAGTTATCGTATCTGTTTTTTTCATGTGGAAACACTAAAAATGAAAAAGATTTAAACCAAGTATTTAGATATAATGAACATAAAAATATTGGCTCATTAGATCCTGCTTTTGCAAAAGACAATGCAGATATTTGGGCAGTAAACCAATTGTTTAATGGTTTGGTACAAATGGATGATGGGCTTAACGTACAACCTTGTATTGCAAAACGTTGGAAAGTTTCTCCAGATGCACTCACTTACTCTTTTTTACTTAGAGACGATGTGTTTTTTCATAAACAGAAACTGTTTGGTAAAGATTCAACACGAACTGTAAAAGCTTCAGATTTTGAATATAGTTTTAACAGACTAATAGATACTAAAATAGCATCTTCTGGACGTTGGGTTTTAAATAAAGTCGAGAGCTTTTCAGCAGAAAATGATAGTACTTTCACTATTAAACTTAAACAACCTTTTCCTGCTTTTTTGGGTTTATTAACCATGAAATACTGCTCTGTAGTACCAAAAGAAGTTGTGGAACATTATGGAAGTAATTTTAGAGCTAACCCAATAGGTACTGGGCCTTTTAAATTTAAGCGATGGGAAGAAAATATAAAACTTGTTTTTAGGAAAAATAATAATTATTTCGAAAAAGATAGCAATGGTAAAAAGTTACCCTATTTAGAAGCAGTTGCTATTACTTTTTTACCAGACAAACAAAGTGAATTCTTACAATTTATTCAAGGGAATCTGGATTTTTTAAACTCGCTTGATGCGTCTTATCAAGATGATATTTTAACTAGTAAAGGTGAGTTAAGAGAAAAGTATGAAACTGATATTAACATGATACGTGGTCCTTATTTAAACACAGAGTATTTAGGCTTTTTTATGGATTCTGAAACTCCAGAAATACAATCTAAATTAATAAGACAGGCTGTTAATTATGGCTTCGATAGAAAAAAAATGATGACTTACCTTCGAAATGGCATTGGTATTCCTGCAAATGGAGGCTTTATTCCAAAAGGACTTCCAGGTTATAATGCTACTATTGGCTATACTTATAATCCTGAAAAGTCTAAAGCCTTAATTAAGCAATTTAAAGAAGAAACTGGAAATAATGCTCCAAAATTAACCATTACAACCACTAGTAACTATTTAAATTTTTGTGAATATATACAACGTGAACTCCAAAAAACAGGACTAATAGTAACTGTAGATGTTATTCCAGCATCAACCTTAAAAAGCGCTAAAGCAAATGGAAAGCTAAATTTATTTAGAGCCAGTTGGGTTGCAGATTATCCAGATGCACAAAATTATTTATCTCTATTTTATAGTGGTAATTTTGCTCCAAATGGTCCTAATTATACACATTTTAAAAATGAAAACTTCGATACTTGGTATTCTCAATCTTTTACTGAAACCACTACTAAAACTAGAGAAAAAATTTATAGTAAAATGGATAGTTTAGTTATGCAAGAAGCACCTATTATTTCTTTGTATTATGATGAAGTTGTTAGGTTCACAAGGCAAAATGTTAACAATTTAGGAATAAACCCAATAAATATGTTAGACTTAAAAAAAGTGACTAAACTTTAATTAAACTCAAAAGAGTAAATATCTGTTCCTCCTTTTCCACCTTCTCTATTTGAAGAAAAGTAACCGCTTTTAGAGTCTGTATTAATTATTATACTATAGTCATCGTTTTTACTATTTATTGGATATGGTAACAATTGTGATGGACCATATGTTCCATCAACTAAAATTTTACTTCTGTAAATATCTAGCCTACCTAATCCTTCTTTTTTCTTAGCAGAATAATATAAATACCCATCCAAACCTTCATAGGAAAAAGTTCTTTTGCATAAGAATTAACATTAGAATCTAATTGTTCAGGCTGTCCATAAGTATTATTACCTAATATGGAAACTTTATAGATATCTGTTGCGCCTTTTGATTTTCTAATAGACGCCGTAAAATATAATGAATTACCATCTGGACTTACTGATGGTTGACCATAAGAATATTCTTTATCACAAAATGGAAGCGTTACAAAATTACACCAACCTTTTCCTTCAATATATTCTCCACGTTTTATAGTTAAGCGATTAGGTTTGGGTTTACCGTTAGGATATAAACCATTAGACGGAAGATTTGTTGTAACATCATAAACTTGAAATCTGGTGAAAAACTTGATGAGGACATGTTAAAATCACCAGCCGATCTATCCATTTTTAATGGTTCACAAGAACTGTTTTTACATTTATTTAAAACAAAAAAATGATCCTCTTCGTTTCTTAAGTTATGTGTTAAAGTAATATTTGTGGTAACAACTATATCTCCATTTTTGAAGAAAGAAGCTCCGTAATGGTGCTTTTCTGTATTAAAACTTATGTTATTGATTGTTATAGAATCGCTTTGAGCAAAAGAACTAAAGTGAATGTTAAGAAACACTAAAGCAAAAAGTAAAATTGTTCACATTTTTTTAATAGTTAGCTCTCCATTTTTTTGTGCTTTCAAACACGTGCTCTAAAATAGATTGCTCTTTTTCTGTAAATTCAATATTTCTTCTAGACATTACTACTTTACAAACTTCAAAAGCTTTTTTAGTTAAATAAGTAGTAAAACCTGCATTTCCTCCCCAACTATAACTTGGTACAAAATTTCTTGGAAATCCGCTTCCAAAAATATTTGCATTTACACCAATTACAGTGCCTGTATTAAACATGGTATTAATACCACATTTACTATGGTCACCCATCATTAAGCCACAAAATTGTAATCCTGTTTTTGCAAAACCTTCGGTTTCATAATCCCATAACCTCACTTCTGCGTAATTGTTTTTTAGGTTAGAATTGTTAGTGTCTGCTCCTAAATTACACCATTCACCAAGTACAGAATTTCCTAAAAAACCATCATGGCCTTTGTTAGAATACCCAAATAAAACCGAGTTATTGACTTCTCCTCCAACTTTACAATGTGGACCAACTGTTGTTGCTCCATAAATTTTTGTTGCTAGCTTTAAGGTCGCATGATCACACAAAGCTAATGGACCTCGCACCACAGAGCCTTCCATTATTTCTGCATTTTTACCAATATAAATTGGACCAGAAGATGCATTAAGTGTAACATATTCCATTTTAGCACCTTCTTCTAAAAAAATGTTTTCTGGTGCAATTATATTATTGGTTTTAGATATTGGTTGAGAGGTTCTACCTTCAGTTAGCGATTTAAAATCTTGCGCAATCGCTTCAGCATTTTTAGCAAAAATATCCCAAGTATGTTCAATTTTAATTAGGTGATCTTCGTGTTCTATAGCTTCAAAAGCAGATAAATCTATTGCTTCTTGATCTTCTTCTGTATAAAAAGCAATAACGTCTTCATCTTTAAAAATAGCTTGGTTTTTTTTTAAATTTTGAATCTTATCTACTAACCTTTCTGTAGGACAAAAGGAGGCATTAATCATTATATTAAATTCCATTTCCACCATTGGCCATTTTTTAGACAAATAATCTTCTGTAACAGTAGTTGTAGTTGTATGTAGATAGTGTTCCCATTTTTCACGAATGGTTAAAATACCAACTCTTATATCTGCAACTGGTCGCGTATATGTAAATGGTAATAGTTGATTTCGTGATGGACCATCGAAGAGAATGTAATTCATAACAAATTAAAAGTTAAAAGTTAAAAGATAAAAGTTTACTTACTCTTGCTTAAAACTTAAGTTTAAAACAAAAATAGTGTAATTCTAGAAAACAAAAAAAGCCTTTCATTTTAGATGAAAGGCTTTTAAATATAGTATAAGCTAAATTACTTTTTAAATTTAGCGTATTTGTTTTTGAATTTATCGATACGTCCTGCTGTATCAATTAACTTAGATTTCCCTGTGTAAAAAGGGTGAGATGTTCTAGAAATTTCCATTTTTACTAATGGATACTCAACACCTTCAACTTCTAAAGTCTCGCTTGTGTTAGCTGTAGATTTTGTTAAAAAAACGTCTTCGTTAGACATGTCTTTAAATGCTACTAATCTATAATTTTCTGGATGTATACCTTTTCTCATCGCTTTATGCTTTAATTGTATTCTAAATTCGAGGTGCAAATTTAATCATTTTTTATAAACTTGCACTATTTATTTTAAAATAATTTAAACTTATTTGTGTAACGTTTTTATACCTTTGACTACTAATTATTAAAATCAACTTATAAACTACAAAAATATGGAAACTTCACAACATGTACCTATTAAATCTACTGCTACTAATTTTGGATTATATTATGCTATTTTAGGAATTGCTGTAGTAATTGGATTATATATTCTTGAAACTGAAAAAAACTTAGTCTTATCATCTATTAATGTTATAGGAACTGTAGGTATTATAGCCTATTCTGTTATTGCATATAAAAAAATAAATAGTAGTGTTCTTTCTCTTGGTCAAGCATTAAAAGTAGGGCTAGCAACAGCTGCTATTGGTGGAGTTTTAATTGCTATTTATGCTTTTATACATTACACTTATATTCAACCAGAATTTATTGAGGCTATTAGAGAAAAAGCTTTAGTTGATATGTATGCAAATAGTGGTGATATGCCAGCTGAAGCTGAAGAACAAGCTCTTTCTCTGATTAATATTTTTACCTCTCCGGGATTTATAAGTACAGTTAGTATTATGGGTTCTCTATTTTTTGGACTAATAATATCTTTAATAACAGGATTAATAGCTAAAAGCGAATAA
>ENA-OUOG01003828-OUOG01003828.1-marine-metagenome-genome-assembly--contig:-NODE-3828-length-13607-cov-4.523503_pt1 | contig 13607 bp, 13 predicted proteins | sample MGYA00248635_ERZ508505 | MGnify/ENA primary metagenome ERZ508505 (study PRJEB26176, sample SAMN06267871) | marine metagenome | isolation source: Saanich Inlet, British Columbia, Canada | place: Pacific...
TTTAATTATAAAGCAAATATTTACCTCTAACTAATCTAAAAGCATCTAAGTCTGTTTTCCAAGTGGCTTTTATTTTTTTCTCATCCCAACCTGCAATAATCTGTTGTTGTAATTTTGTTGTTCCAGCATGTTTTGTAAAAGATTCGGTTTTAAAAAAAACTTCTTTTTTATTACTGTTATTGTAAGCTTTAATAATATATTGTAGAGTTACACTGTCTTCGGTTTCTACTTGAGAGAGGTCTTCACCATAACACAATATATCTTTATGCTTTGGGTATTTAGCACCAAAGTTTTCTTTTGGAGTATAGGTAAAATTAAAAGTGTTACTATTTAAAAAAGGTGCGCCATAACGTTGAAACTGAAACGCTGTGCCACGACCAGCATTAATGGTAGTACCTTCAAATAAACCTAAACTTGGATAAAGCTTTATAGATTGATCATTAGGTAAATTAGGAGATGGACGCTGTGGTAAACTATAAGGTTTGTTATGTGTATAATGCTTCATTTTAATAATGGTTAAATCACTTTTTACTTTGTTTTTTAGCCAACCTTCACCATTAATCATAGTTGCATATTCACCAATAGTTAAACCATGAACTAAAGGAATAGTGTGCATGCCTAAAAAGCTAGTATGTTCTGGTTCCATAGTTGGGCCATCTATATAATTTCCGTTTGGATTTGGTCTATCTAAAACAATAACAGAGATATTATTTTCTGCACAAGCTTCCATAACATAATGTAATGTAGAAATGTAAGTGTAAAAACGTACACCAACATCTTGTATATCGAAAACCACAACATCTAAATCTTTTAACTGTTCTTTTGAAGGTTTTTTATGCTTTCCGTGTAACGAAAAAATAGGTAAACCAGTTTTAGTGTCTAAACCATCTTTAACTAATTCTCCTGCATCTGCATCTCCTCTAAAACCATGCTCAGGTGAAAAGACTTTCTTTAGGTCAATCTCTAAACTAATTAATGAATCTACTATGTGAGTAAAACTTTTAACTTCTAACTTTTCACTATTCACCTTAAAAATAACACTGGTTTGGTTAGCCACAACACCAACACGTTTTCCTTGTAATAAGGGTAAATAGGCTTCTGTTTGGTTTGCACCAACAATAATGTTTAGGTTATTTTGAACTTGTTTTATAATCTTGTTTGAATTATCAACGAGAGAATCAACTTTTGCCTTTTCACTTTTCACTTCTAACTTATTAGTACTTCCACAAGAAATACCTAAAAAAAGAAATAATAAAACTGTATTTTTACACCACATTAATTGTACACTCATAACTTTTGAATTTCGAATACTTTATAGCTAAACGCATTATCGATAGTAAAGCGTATAAAAGTAGCATATCAGCACCAATAATAAAAATTGGAATTGTTGCAATTGCACTTGGCATTATTGTAATGATGATTGCTATTGCAACAGGAATTGGTCTACAACAAAAAATAAGAGATAAAGTTGTGGCATTTAATGGTCATGTTACCATTAGTAATTATGATACTAACAACTCACAAGAAAGCGAAAACCCAATTTCTATAAATCAAGAGTTTTATCCAGATTTTGAAGGTGTACAAGGTGTAACACATGTGCAAGGTGTAGCTACTAGATATGCTGTTTTTAGACAACCAGATAATTTTGAGTTTGTAGTAATAAAAGGTGTTGGTAAAGATTATGATTGGCAATATTTAAAAGATTACTTAATAGCAGGTGTTTTACCAGATTACTCACAAAAAATAAACGAAGACCTTTTAATTTCAGAATACTTTGCAAAAAGACTAAACTTAAATGTTGGAGATCGAGTAAATGCCAATTTTTTAAGAGAAGATTTAAATAAACCGCCAAGAATTATACCTTATAAAGTGGTTGGAATTTACAACTCAGGTTTTAAAGAATTCGATCAGCAATTTGTAATTGGAGATATAAAACACATACAGAGGCTAAACAAATGGGAACCAGACCAAATTGGAAATTTTGAGGTTTTTATTGACAATTTTAATAAAATAGATGAAAAAGCAATAGAAATTTATAAAAATACACCCTCTAAATTAAACACTATTTCTGTGACTAAAAAATTCGGAACCATTTTCGAGTGGATTGGTATTTTCGATAAAAATATTGTAGGTATTATAGCTATAATGATTCTTGTTGCAGGTATAAATATGATTACTGCATTACTAGTTTTAATACTTGAACGTACTCGAATGATTGGTATTTTAAAGGCTTTAGGAAGTAGTAACACAGGCATTAGAAAAATATTTATTTTCAACGCAACCTATCTTATTATCATCGGTTTGTTTTGGGGAAATGTAATAGGTTTAGGTTTATTATTTAGCCAAAAAACATTTGGTTTTTTAAGTTTCCCAAATCCAGAGCAGTATTACATGAAAACCATTCCAGTATACATCAGTCTAGATTATATTATACTACTAAATGTAGGTACATTTATACTCTGTTTTATCATGCTACTAGTGCCATCCTACATCATCACCAAAATTTCTCCAGTAAAAGCTATGCGTTTCGAGTAGAATAATTAGAGCATTACCTTAAAGGTCACGCTTTTCGCTATATTTTTTTGCAATTAGTGGCAAAAAAGGATGCCGAATCAAGTACAAAGTAGTTACGGTTTTTTCCAAATTAAAATAGATGAGTAATCGCTAACACAAGCATGTTTACTAAATTCTCTTTATCTTCAAAAACAAGCGTTTTTTAAAAGCTATGGTCTCATGCATTAAATAATTTAACTTTTAACTTTCAACTTTTAACTTTTAACTTATTTTTGCAACATGAAATACGCAGAAAACATTCTCGAAACTATAGGTAACACACCATTAGTAAAAATAAATAAACTCACAGCAGAGCTTCCATGTTTGGTGCTTTCTAAATACGAAACTTTTAATCCTGGAAACTCGGTAAAAGACCGTATGGCATTACAAATGATTGAAGATGCCGAAGCAGATGGCAGACTAAAACCAGGAGGAACCATTATAGAAGGTACCTCTGGTAATACAGGAATGGGATTAGCATTAGCAGCTATAATTAAAGGCTACAAATGTATTTTTGTAATGGCAGATAAGCAGTCTAAAGAAAAAGTAGACATTTTAAAAGCAGTAGGAGCAGAGGTTGTAGTTTGTCCAACAGCAGTAGAACCAACAGATCCAAGATCGTATTATTCTGTATCTAAGCGTTTAGCAGAAGAAACACCAAACTCTTGGTATGTAAACCAATACGATAACCCAAGCAATTGTAAAGCTCATTTTAAAAGTACAGGACCAGAAATTTGGGAACAAACCGATGGTAAAATAACACATTTTGTCGTTGGAGTAGGAACAGGAGGTACAATCTCAGGTGTTGGTAGTTATTTAAAAATGAAAAACCCAAACATTAAAATTTGGGGAATCGATACTTACGGTTCTGTATTTAAAAAATACCACGAAACAGGCATTTTTGATGAAAACGAAATCTATCCTTATGTAACCGAAGGTATTGGCGAAGATATTTTGCCATTAAACGTAAACTTTAGTGTTATTGATGGTTTTACAAAAGTAACAGACAAGGATGCAGCAGTTTACACACAGCGTTTAAGTAAAGAAGAAGGTATGTTTCTTGGTAATAGTGCAGGAGCAGCTATAAAAGGCGTTTTACAATTAAAAGAGCATTTTACAAAAGACGATGTTGTTGTAGTATTATTCCATGATCATGGATCGCGTTATGTTGGGAAAATGTATAACGACGACTGGATGCGTGAAATGGGCTATATAGATTAAATTGCTACGAAAGCAGGAATCACTTAATAGAAAAAGCAAAATGCACAGTTTAAAGACTGTGCTTTTTTTATTGGGTTAAAATATTTTAAAGGTTTGATTAATGGTCTTGACCATGATTTCGTTGAAAGAATTATAAGCTCGATTATTCTGTATAGAAATCAGCTATTAAAAAACGTTTTTCTTATTTGTCAATGCAATTCAGTTTCCCATTCCTCAAAAGGAGGTTCTACAGTGTATTGGTTTTCTTCATAAAATAAACATGAAGCTACAAACTGTGCAGCTCTTTTAGTAGCGTGTTTAAAATTAATAACTTCACCTTCAGTATTCATCTCTATATTATTTGAAAAAATAGCATACATCATTTCTACATTTGAAGGCATTTCATTCATTTCTTCAATATAATCTCTGCTAGTTAATTTTGAAATTCGAAATCTGGAAATACATATAAAATCTAGCGATTGGTACTTACATAACCATGAAACAGATGTTAATTACGACAATGTAATTTTGCACGTGGTCTGGGAACACGACACCGAAATTTTTAGAAAAGACAATACACAAATTCCAACCTTAGAATTAAAACATTATGTACCACAAGATGCTTTAAATAGCTATCAAAAATTATTTAATAATAATAGAAAATGGATAAACTGCGAAAACGATTTTGCTAGCACTCTAGAGTTTATAATGTCTAATTGGTTAGAACGTTTGTATTTTGAACGATTAGAAAGAAAAGCAAATGATATTACAGCTTTGCTTCATGAAAACACAAATTATTGGGAGTCTGTGCTGTTTAAAATGTTATTTAAAAATTTTGGACTAAAAGTAAATGGAGATGCTTTTGCTAGTATTGCAAATTCATTCGATTTCTCCATCATTAGAAAGCAACAATCAAATCTATTAAGTTTAGAAGCCTTATTATTTGGGCAAGCAGGTTTGCTAGAAGACGATTGCCAAGAGGCTTACTTTTTAGAACTCGCTAAAGAATATCAGTTTTTAAAACAAAAGTTTGCTTTAACAAATACAAATGTTACGCAATTACAATTTTTTAGATTACGTCCTCCTAATTTTCCAACCATTAGGTTGTCTCAACTGGCAAATATGTATTATTTGCATCAAAATCTATTTTCAAAAATTATAGAAGCAAATACTTTAAATGAGTTTCACACTTTGTTTACGGTAGAGACCTCTGCTTTTTGGGAAACCCATTATACTTTTGGGAAACCCTCTAAAGTTTCAAAAAAGAAAGTAACAAAAGCATTTGTAGATCTTTTACTTATTAATACAATTATTCCAATAAAGTTTAGTTATGCTAAGCAGCTTGGTAAGACTATAGAAGAGGAAATTATTCGAATGCTTCAGCAAATTGCTTCAGAAAAAAACAGTATTGTACATAAATTTAATGGCTTAAAAAAAGTGTCACATTCTGCATTAGAATCTCAGGCTCTTCTTCAACTAAAAAACGAATATTGCGATAAAAACAAATGTTTAAAATGTGCCATTGGAAATTCGTTATTAAAGTAATAATGGTTTGTTTTTTTAGAATTAAATAGCAAAGGTTTTATTATATTGCAGTTATGCAATCAGCACACAGTTTATTATTGTTTTTTCAAAAGCATGGCTATCATGTTTGTCAGCGCATAGCAGATAGAATGGGTATTCGTGCAAAAATTGTGCGCACTTCTTTTATGTATTTAACTTTTGTAACGGTTGGTTTTGGTTTCGCATTATATTTATTTTTAGCGTTCTGGATGCGTATTAAAGATATAATTTATACTAAAAGATCTTCGGTTTTCGATTTGTAAAGATGAGAGATTCACTGCTTAAATTTCTAAGAACTAAAATATATTTGGCTATTACGCTTCTAGTAATTGTATTATTAATAGGTGTTTTAGGCTTTAGAATTATATCTGGCTATTCCTGGGTAGATGCTATTTACATGACTGTTATTACAATAACAACAGTTGGTTTTGGAGAAGTAAATCCGTTAGATGATAGTTCGAAGATATTTACCATTTTTTTAATTTTATCAAGTGTTGTAATAGTAGGTTATGCGCTTTCCATTATAACAGAATATATTTTAAGTAGAAACAACCTAGAAGACCTTAAAAAGAAAACCATGCAAAAGAAAATTGATAAATATACAAACCATACCATTATTTGTGGCTATGGACGCAATGGAAAACAAGCAGCAAAAAAACTAATGTCTTATAATAAGTTGTTTGTAATTATAGAAAGAGATAAAGAGGTTATAGAAAAAAATGAAAGCGATTTAATACCTATGGTATTGGGTAATGCCAATGAAGACGAAGTGCTAATTCAAGCAGGAATAGAAAGAGCAAGTACACTTATTTCTGCATTACCAAGCGATGCCGATAATTTATTTGTGGTGCTTTCTGCGAGACAAATAAACAAGGACACTTGTATTATAAGTCGTGCTTCTCAAGAAACATCATACCAGAAATTAAAACTTGCAGGCGCGAATAACGTTATTTTACCAGATAGAATTGGTGGCGACCACATGGCATCTTTGGTTGTAGTTCCAGATTTAATAGAGTTTATAGATAACCTTTCTATTGGTGGAAACGATAATGTAAATATTGAAGAAATAAGCGTAGATAAACTCTACAATACTTCACAAAAAGTGCAAACTATTAAAGACTTAGATTTAAGAAATAAAACAGGTTGTACAGTAATAGGTTTTAAAGGAAACGATGGCGAATACATTGTAAATCCAGAAGCAGAAATAAAACTAATACCACATTCTAAAGTAGTTGTATTAGGAAGACCAGAACAAATAAAAATGCTAAATTCTATTTACGATTTAGATTAACTAAACACTTTTTAACAACTACCATTTTATAAATTCAGCAATTTTTTGCATATTGCTAGTCATAAACTAACTATTAACTAACAAAACTTAATTATGAAGAAGTATCTTCTTTCAATGTTCTTATTAATTTTACCACTACTAATAATCGCTCAAGATGCGCCAGAAAAAGGCTTAGACGAAAAAATAGATGAAGTCTTCGGCAAAGCTACTGGATGGTTTGTAAAAGGAGTGTTTTACCAAATTCCATTTGGTTCAGTTGAAGAAGAAATTACTGTAAATTTTGACAAAAGGAATGATTTATATAAAATAGAAGAAAAAAATGATTCACTATATGTTAGCTCATTAAAAATGGGTGATCGTATAGCTTCTAGTATAAATTTAGCTAATGAAAATTCAAATATAAAAATAACAGAAGGTAGTTTTGTCATTGCAAAAAAGGATGCTACTAGTATCGTTACATTAAAAGGCTCTGCTCCATTTACTCAGGTGTTTTGGGTTTTATTTCCTTTAATTATTGGAGCTTTATACTTTACTTTTTACTTTAAATTTATAAATTTTAGAGGTTTTTTTACTTCAATAAATATTGTAAGAGGTAAATACGACCATTTAGATGGTCATGATGAGAAAGACTTAAAAGTTGCTGGAGATGCTACTCCAGGCGGCGATGCTATAGAAACTATTAAAGTTGAAGATCACGAAGGAGAAGTTAGTCATTTCCAAGCATTAACAGCTGCCTTATCTGCAACTGTAGGTTTAGGAAATATTGCTGGTGTTGCTATTGCAGTTTCAATTGGTGGTGCTGGAGCAACATTTTGGATGATTATTGCAGGACTTTTAGGTATGGCTTCAAAATTTGTAGAATGTACACTTGGTGTAAAATATAGAGATATTGAGGCAGATGGTACCGTTTATGGTGGGCCAATGTATTACTTAACAAAAGGATTAAAATCTAAAGGTCTTGGTGGTTTAGGTAAAGTATTAGCTGTTTTATTTGCAATTTTTGTAATTGGAGGTTCTTTTGGTGGTGGAAATATGTTTCAAGTAAATCAAGCTTTTCAACTAGTCGAAAATATAACTGGTGGAGAACACTCTTTCCTTCATGGTTATGGTTGGGCTTTTGGACTTGTTATGGCAGTTTTAGTTGGTATTGTAATTATTGGTGGTATTAAAAAAATCGCAAAAGTAACAGACAAGATTGTACCTTTTATGGTAGTTATTTATGTTGCTGCTTCTTTATTTGTAATCATCGCAAATTATAATATGATTGGTGATGCATTTGCACAAATATTTAATGGCGCATTTAGTCCAGAAGGAGTTGCTGGTGGAGCAATTGGAGTTTTGGTACAAGGATTTAGACGTGCAGCATTCTCTAACGAAGCTGGTGTAGGTTCTGCTTCTATTGCGCATTCTGCAGTAAAAACAAAATATGCAGCAAGTGAAGGTATGGTGGCTTTATTAGAGCCATTTATAGATACGGTTTTAGTTTGTACAATGACGGCTTTAGTACTTGTAATAACAGGTAATGTAACTTCTGCAAACGCAGGTTTAAACGATGCGCAAGCAATATTATTAACTTCTGGAGCATTCGAATCGGTTATATCATGGTTTCCTTATGTATTAACAATTGCCGTAATCTTATTTGCATTTAGCACAATGATTTCGTGGTCTTACTATGGATTTCAAGGTTGGGCTTACTTATTTGGAAGATCTAAAAAAATGGAATATTTATACAAAATCATTTTCTGTATCTTCGTAATAATTGGAGCAGCTGCAAGTTTAGGATCGGTTATTGGCTTCTCAGATGCCATGATTTTTGCCATGATGGTGCCAAACATGGTTGGTCTTGTAATTCTCGCACCTAAAGTAAAAGAAGAACTTAAAAAATATATGGCAGCTATAAAAGCTAAAAAAGAATAATATTCATATTAAAATGAAAAACATAAAATCCCATTTCAAGTTCACTAAGCAACAACGAAATGGGATTTTTTTATTGCTTTTACTCATCATCACTTTACAATATGTTTATGCTTTTGTCGATTTTTCTTCGGAAGAAATAACCGTAGATTCAAAAGAATTACAATTATATCAAGTAGAAATAGATTCTTTAAAATTGGTTGAAATTGAAAACCGTAAACCAAAAATCTATCCTTTTAATCCAAACTTTATTACAGATTATAAAGGTTACACTTTAGGAATGTCTAATCAAGAAATTGATAGATTGCATGCATTTCGTAATAAAAATCAATGGATAAATTCTGCTAAGCAGTTTCAACAAGTTACAAAAGTTTCAGACTCAGTATTTAATAAAATCTCGCCTTATTTTAAGTTTCCAGATTGGGTAACAAACCCAAAGCCCAAACAACAATACACAAAATCTTATAAAACAACTAGCCCTAAATCTGAAGCAGAGAAAATAGACTTAAACACTGCAACTTCAATTCAACTTCAAAAAGTATATGGTATAGGCGAAGCATTCGCAGAGCGCATTATAAAATATCGTACCAAGCAAAATGGATTTGTTTCTATAGTAGAACTCGATGAAATTTATGGCTTAAAACCAGAAACAATTACCGAGTTAAAAAAGTCATTTAGTCTAAAAACACCAAAAAAGATAAATCGACTTGATATAAATCTTGCTACAAAGGCAGAGTTAGTAACCATTAGATTTATAGATTATGAAATTGCTCATAATATTATTGAATACAGAACACTTCATGAAGGCTTTAAATCACTTGACGAATTAACAAAAGTTAAAGACTTTCCCGTTAAAAAAATAGAGATAATTAAGTTATATTTGCATCTAAATTAGAATATAATAAAATGGATAGCAGATACTTTACAGAAGAGCATAATTTATTTAGACAAAGTTTAGCAGATTTTTTACAAAAAGAAGTCGTACCAAATATAGAAAAGTGGGAGGAAACTGGACATATAGAGCGTTTTATCTGGGAAAAGTTTGGTGAAATGGGCTTTTTTGGGATTGCTTATCCTGAAGCATATGGTGGTATGGATTTAGATTTATTCTATACTGTTATTTTTCTTGAAGAACTTCAAAAAATAAATTCAGGTGGCTTTGCTGCAGCAATGTGGGCACATGCTTACTTAGCAATGACTCATGTTAATGCTGAAGGCAGTGAAGAAATTAAACAAAAATATTTAACAAAAAGTATTATAGGAGAATGTATTGGAGCAATGGCAGTAACAGAGCCTTTTGGTGGTAGCGACGTTGCAGGAATGAGAACAACTGCTGTTAAAAAAGGAGATACATATGTTATAAATGGTTCTAAGACTTTTATTACAAATGGAGTTTACAGTGATTATATTGTAGTAGCTGCAAAAACAAGTCCTGAATTAGGTAATAAAGGCATAAGTATATTTATTGTAGATAGAGATACAAAAGGTGTTTCTGCAACAAAATTAGATAAGCTAGGATGGAGAGCATCAGATACAGGAGAAATAGCTTTCGATAATGTAATTATACCTTCAAGTCATTTAATGGGTGAAGAAGGTAAAGGTTTTCCATACATTATGCAGCATTTTGCTTTAGAGCGTTTAATAATGGGAGTTAATGCACATGCTAGAGCCGAGTTTGCTTTAGAGTATGCGGTTAAGTATATGGGAGAACGTCAAGCTTTTGGCAAAACAATAGATAAATTTCAAGCATTACGCCATACAATGGCAGATTGTTTCGCAGATATGGAAGTGTGTAAAGAATTTAATTATTCTGTAACAGCAAGATTAAATAAAGATGAGTACGTTGTAAAAGAAGCAACCATATCTAAACTACGCTCTACAAAAATGGCAGATGATGTTATTTACCAATGTTTACAAATGTTAGGAGGCTATGGTTATATGGAAGAATATCCAATGGCACGTTTATTGCGAGATAGTAGATTGGGACCTATTGGTGGAGGTACAAGTGAAATCTTAAGAGAGATTATCGCTAAAATGGTAATTGATAAGAAAGAATATAAACCAGCAGTTAATCATTAATATTAAATTATTGTTTTAGCGAAAATTGTTTTCAATTTTGCTAAAATGGTAATTGATAAGAAAGAACATATACCTGAAGTAAATCACTGAATTCCTACAAAAGAAGGAATTTAATAATAAAAGGTCAAAGGTCGTCGTTTAAACTATAACTTAATTAACTTTTTTTCCATGAAACTTCAAAATCAAATCCTATATATCCTATTTTTTTTGTGCAGTACAATAACTTTTGCACAACAAGAAATAAGTAATAAAGTTTTAGATTTTTTTAAAGATGAGCCTATTGAGAGTGCAAGTGTTTATATTAAAACTACAGCAATAGGAACCATTACAAATGCAGATGGAAAGTTTGCACTTCGAATTCCAAGAGAGAATGCAACAGATACTTTAGTAGTTTCATCAATAGGGTATTCAACAGAAAAAATTCCATTAGATCAATTCGACGCTTCAGAACCCATTTATTTGGTTGAAGAGGTTGCATCATTAGATGAAGTGGTGTTAGAAGCAGAAGAAAGACCCAAAACAGGGAATGAGATTGTATTAAAGGCCATTGAAAAACTACCACTTACAATGCCAGATTCTTCTTATATACAAAAAGGATTTTTAAGACATAAAGAGCGAAATAAAAAAGAATTTAAATGGCTTATAGAAAGTGCGATTTCTGTTTACGACTCTAGTTATAATGTCTCTGCAAATACGCATTTAAAAATCAATGTAGACCAAATGCGTAAGAGCTACGATCTTAGAGATATAGATAGCTTATTTACTTATGCTTCTTATTTAAACCAAAATAACAAAACAAGAACAAATCCTAAAAACCTTAGAAGAGTTCAAATTAAAACAGCAGAACTTAACAAAGCGATTAAGTGGAATGACAATAGAGTAAATGGTTTACAAAATATATTTCAAGGCAAACTAAATATGTTTAGAAATGTAAATAGTAAAAAAGCATTATTTGGTGATGATATTTTAAAAAAACATCAATTTGAATTAGATACAATTTTAGTTGATAATGAACGTAAGTTGTATAAAATTAAAATAAATAAAGGAGCAGAATATGTTGGTTTAGATACTAAAGGCATTTATAACGAAGGTTACCATGCCAATGGTTGGTTGTATATATATTATGATAATTTTGCTATTAAAAAAGTAGAGTACGAATTAATTGCAGCATCAAACGAGCAGAAAAGTAGAAGCAAGCGTTTGTTCGATACTCAAGTTAATCATAAATTGGTAATAAATTATAAAGAGTTTAATGATAAAATGTACCCTAATTATATTTATTACGAAACGCCTAAACTTGTAAATGTAGGTTTTAAACCCAAAAACAAACAAGAAGAAGAACTTGCAGAACAATATAAAGAAGAACGCTATTATTACACTATACAAGAAATATTGTTTTCAGATATAGTTTTAGATCCTGCTAAGATTAGTAGTGCACTGCAAAACAATTGGGACATGGATATTTTTTCACCTAAACCTTATAACAAAGAGTTTTGGAAAACCTATAATGTGTTATTAGAAAGTGAAGATGACGAGAAATTAATAGACGACTTATCTCAACGCGCTTCATTATTTAAAGAATAGTAATTATCTTGACATAAAAATAATACTATGTCTTTAAAAGCGTTTACAGATTATCTTGAGTTGGAGAGGAATTATTCTCAACTAACAGTAAAAGCTTACACAAACGACATTAACTCTTTTCAATCTTTTTTAGCTAAAGAATTTGCCGACACTAAATTAAGCGAAGTAAATTACGCTCAAATCAGAAATTGGATAGTACAACTAGTAGAAGCTAAAATTTCTAATAGAAGTATTAACCGTAAAGTATCTGCATTAAACTCCTATTATAAATTTCTATTAAAAATAGGTGACATAGAAGTTAATCCTTTAGTAAAGCATAAGGCTCTAAAAACAAGTAAAAAAATACAAGTACCTTTTTCTGAGGCAGAAATAATTGTAGCTTTAGATGAATTATATTATGAAGATAGTTACAAAGGTATTAGAGATAGATTAATCATAGAACTATTTTACTCTACAGGTATTAGAAGAATAGAATTAGTTAATTTAAAGTTATTAGATGTAGATTTTGGAAATAAGACTTTAAAAGTTTTAGGTAAAAGAAATAAAGAACGTTATGTGCCTTTGTTATATTCAGTAATCCAAACATTAGAATTGTATATAGAAAAAAGGAAACAGCTTAAAGAAATTAAAAATAAGCAAGCACTATTTCTAACTAACAAAGGCGTTAAAATCTACGAAACACTTGTTTACAGAATAATAAATGAGTATTTTAGTTTAGCATCTAATAAGGTAAAAAAAAGTCCACACATACTAAGGCATTCTTTTGCAACACATTTATTAAATCAAGGAGCAGATTTAAATGCGGTTAAAGAACTCCTAGGGCATTCAAGTTTGGCTGCAACACAAGTTTATACTCATAATAGTATAGCAGAGTTAAAAAAAGTATATTTAAAAGCACATCCAAGAAGTAAAAAGTAATTGTATAACCTAATTTAATAGTAATGCATATGAAAGTAAATACTCAAGCCGTTAATTTCAATGTGAACCAAGAACTTTTAGATTTTATTCAACAGAAAATGAATAAATTAGATACATTTTACGATAAGGTTATAAAATCAGATGTTTTTTTGAAAGTAGAAAATACCAGTGACAAAGAAAATAAAGTTTTTGAGGCAAGAATTAGTGTTCCAGGAGATAGTTTCGTTGTTAAGAAGCAATATAAAACGTTTGAAGAAGGTGTAGATATCGCAGTTGCATCATTAGAAAGGCAACTAAAAAAGAGAAAAGCAAAATTAAGAGCACATTTATAAAAATATTTACTTAAAATATTTTTGAATAACTAAATAAATATATACATTTGCAGTCCGTTAGAAATAGCGGGCTTTTTTTACATGTAAAAAAAGCGATAAAAGCCGATGTAGCTCAGCTGGCTAGAGCAGCTGATTTGTAATCAGCAGGTCGTGGGTTCGAGTCCCTCCATCGG
>ENA-OUOG01003832-OUOG01003832.1-marine-metagenome-genome-assembly--contig:-NODE-3832-length-13597-cov-3.304808_pt1 | contig 13597 bp, 20 predicted proteins | sample MGYA00248635_ERZ508505 | MGnify/ENA primary metagenome ERZ508505 (study PRJEB26176, sample SAMN06267871) | marine metagenome | isolation source: Saanich Inlet, British Columbia, Canada | place: Pacific...
AGATTGCAACGATGGCTGATAAGCACCATCAAGAAATTATGTTGGCGCAAATCTCTGTCAACCGTGAAGAGGCTAAAGGCAACTGGTTTCAGTCTTCTTGGAGGCCAGCAACTGCTTGGGTCTGCGTAGCAGGTTTTGCGGTAAACTTTCTTATTTCTCCTCTTGCTGCGCCTTTTGGTATTGAAGTCCCGCAAGCTGATACCACGGTCATGCTTCCGGTGCTTATGGGTATGCTCGGCTTGGCGGGAGCTAGAAGCTACGAGCGCGTCAAGCAAGTAGGTAAGTAATGGAAAACTTAATAAAGATGCTCAAGCGTCATGAAGGCGCAGAGAGTTTTGTTTATCTGTGTACTGAGAACAGGTACACAATAGGTGTAGGTCGCAACGTGGACAGCCGTGGCGGTCTTGGCTTGTCTGAAGATGAGATCGACTATCTACTATCTAATGATATTGTTAGGTGTATCAAAGAGATCAACAAAGAATATGTCTGGTTCGGTGATCTTGATGAGGTTAGAACTGAGGCGGTCATAGATGCATTTTTTTGTCTAGGCGCTACAAGGTTTCGTGGTTTCCACAAAATGATAGAGGCGTTTGAAAGAGCTGATTATAAGGAAGCTGCAACTCAGCTTTTAGATAGTCGCTTTGCAGAGCAAACAGGAAACCGAGCTACGGAACTGGCTGAGATGATCGAGACCGGAAAGTATGTATAATACTTAGTGCAAAGCGCCTCCATAGTAATGCGTTGTTTGATAGTTTAGAAATTTATCACAGACCTCATCATTGCTGAATATGAACTCATCCATATTGGCTAAGTTAAAAGCAATGGTAGCTATGTGGTTCAAGTCATTCTCAGACATTCTGCCTTCGACTTCTTCAAGCCATTCTTCTATTTGTTCTTGGCTCTTTATATCAAATTCTATTCTCTTCATTTTAACGCCTCTAAAAGCAGCGGCAAACCGTAGATACTGGTCAGGTGCTTATATTTTAATATTCTAGCATCTTGTTTTATCTTTCTTACGGATATTTTTTCGCCTGCTTTGTAGTCCTTACCGCAGTCTGTTTCCCAAAACCAAAACTTAGCGCAACAACCCATAATTCTTGCGATATTATCTGTTTTGCAAGTTGCTACAAATATGTAAGCATCGCATTTTTGATTCCGCAAATAGTCAGTCAGCATTGCGTTGTTGCTGTTTTTTATTGGCCCATAATTAAAATTAGTAGTTTTTACGTCTATTCGTATACCTTCAGCAAGGAAGTCGTAGTCATAAGTATCTTCATGGCTGTGCGCTATACCGAGGCTTGCTAGTGCCTGAGATACAGCCAATTCGCCTATAACTCCAGTAGCATAGGAGTTCTTATTAACAGACCGTCCATTAAGCGATTCAGGACTGTTGTTAGCAATCTCTTGCCAGAGCGGATCTATCTCAAGGATTGCTTTTTTCATTTACAGGCCAAGGCACATGAATGCCCATCTTGTCACCAAAGTGACGGTTTAAGGTCTCATAGACTTTAACGTAGTCCACTTTCTCGGCCTCCGCTGTAGAGTCTTTACCTGTCATAGCTTCCTGAACTGGCTTCCACAGGTGTTCTTTAACGCCTGCCATCGTCCAGTCAATGGATGCTTTATGCTCTAAGACTTTTTCCATTCCCAAGCCAGCAGAGTTCAGCTCGTCAGCCATGAGCTGACACCAAACGTGTAGCGCGGAGTTCTGTTTGAGTGAGCGTTGCTTGCCAGTTGCCCATTTGATTACTAGGTACTTGTCCTTGGCATACAGCTCGTCCATATGCTCCTTGAACATCTTCATTGCGTGGTCTGAATTAACTATCCAGTGCTGGCCTTCATTTATACTCATATCCAATATACCCAATGAATTCGATTCTTCCGTCATTACCTTCTGCTCGCGCTGCTTGTATGAGTGCAAATTGCTCACGGTAGTGCTTGGCAACGTCTTTAAGGTTCTTTTTATAGTCTTTAGCGAGACCAATGTTTTCACGCTTCTCACGCAATATGCCAATGGCCTGCTCGCCAAGATGAGCCTCTGCCCAGCGCTGGAAGTCATCAGGATTGCTACCTAGCTTCTGGTGACAGCCAAAACAATGGGCAAAAGCGTTCATGGGATCAAAGCGCACAGCGTAGGCTCTGCGCCCGAAGTAGTGGCTACAGTGAAGTCCTTGCGATCCTTCCTCATACTGTGTGCCGCAGGCTTCGCAGCACCAGTTAGTTCTGGATCTGACGCATTTACTAAACATAGTATCTGCCGCAGTGATCTTCATGCTCTGACCTTCAAGACTAAGTAGCGTCTTGCTCCTTGATCTGAGAACTGTTTCACCTTGTACATATCCTCATTCTTACGCAAGAAGCTGTTAATGGAATGATACGCAGTCCTCATGTCATCGTAGTCATCAAACGACAGAGCTTCGGTTTCGTCCATATCAAGCCATCGCACAACATACTTGCTGCGCGATGCTACTCTCTTGATACCTTCTTCTTTTAGGTTAATGACCTTCATTAGAATGGTATGTCCTCAAAGCTGGCTGGAGCTGCTGGAGCTGCTGGAGCGCTGTCCATAGGCTTAGACCACTTCATTGAGATGTACGGCTCACCGCCGCCTTCAGGAGTGTTCTTCCATCCTTTCAAGGCTATCTTGCCGCCTTTGTTTAAAGATACCTGACCGTTATCCAGAGCTGTTACAAGCTCTCGTAGGACGGCTGGATCAATCTGACCGTAGTATCCGTCATCATAGCTAGACTTATTTACACTAGTTAGTGTGGTGAATGCGTTGCTCATTTAACTTCTCCGTTTCAGTTTTAACAATGTTGGCTGCTGCTATAAGTATTTCGGCAGCTTTATCTATCAGTTCATTATCGCGTTTTACTTCAATAATTATTGGCTTCAGGTCTGGGTGATACGACATGAAGTAATAAACGTCAAAACCCATGATATACATGGTGGATTGCACTTGTTGGATGTACTCAGTAGGCAGCTTTTTCGAGCGCATATACCTAACGTGAGTGTTTGCCTTTGGACATTTGATTTCAACTCCGGTCTCTATTTTCCCATCAAGAGTAAATAATCCGTCTGGAGAGCATCCGATGTCATAATCATCGTGCATATGGAAACCAACTTCTTGAACGGTAACGTCCAAGTACATTTCAAAGTTGGCTCTGGCCTGAGCCTCAAGCAAAGTACCACGCTCCATATCGTAGCTTTGGAACGTATCCATAGGCTTTTGCATAAGGCGCTCAGCTATCACTTGATTCAGGTAAGTCTCTCTCACGCCCGATGCTGTCTTCTCGCCTCGACTCGTAAACAAAGATTTCATATTTGAGCTGCTGATAATACCGCACCGCGCTTGATGCCATTCTGGACTTCCTTGATCGCAATAAATCACTCTGGTCATAACGTACTCTCCATAAAGAATTAGCCAAACAATGCAAAGCTATACACTCTTTGCACCAGCGATTGCTGCGCGGCTTAGACTTCGCGCAGACATCGCAGGTAGTTTCGGTCTTGTTCATTGAGCCTTCTTGTTGATGATAGCCATTTCAAGCTGATCAGCCTGATCAAGACTCAGTATCCAAGTCTCAGCTCCGACAAGTTTTAAGGCTCGCTCTTCAGTGATCTTAATCTCTGCGAGGTCTTTCTTGATCTTTGCTATGCGAGAGTCAGAAGCAATCTTTGGCTTTTGCTTGCGGTCACCGTGAGTGGCGCGGTCAGCATCATCATCTAGCTTAGGATCTGATACCAAAAACAGACTGCACAGTAGGTAGCGCTTAGCGTAGGTATAACAGCCGCCACAGGATTGAGCGTCACGCATCTTCTTATCTACCAAGCATTCCTGAGTTACCTGCTGTCCGCTGGGCATATGTTGCATCCATATTCGAGTTCCAGCGGTCTCATCAGAGTTAATGTCTTCAAAGTGAAAGAATATATCTTGCTCAGATAAGACGCTGTGTACAGCAGGCAATAGGTCTTCTAGCTTGTGGTACTTGTGACCATTGGCAAAGCCGTTAATGCCTGACTTCTTGGGAGAGGTGAAGTTTGATTGTGCGGCAAAAAAAGCCGTCCAGAATTGCTGCTTGTCCATTTTAAGATTCCGTCAAGAATGAATGAGACTAGAAGTGTACAGAGGTTATTTACAGGTGTCAACAAAGTAGGTGTGCAGACAGCCCGAAGGAGAAACGGCTTGCTGACGGAGGACAAGATATAGTGGCATTCACTACATACTGCCTGCACATATGGGTATTGTATCTCACCAGCAAAGTGGAGTACACTGGCAATCCGGTGTGATAAATCCTGACCGTAACTCAGCGATATGGCCTATGGGTAGCCTGAAACGCCCAGATAGCACAAGGTTTCCGAGATTGATGGGATCGCGCCTGAGCAGCAGAGTGATGGCGACAAACCAGTTTAGCGGACACGATGGTGACTTGACTCAGTAATCACGGATGATGAAGAGTTCTGGCAATTGAAACCTGTGGATCATGCTCCTGTAGGATACTAAGGTGTCCCCAACCATCTAAATGACTTTTTTCTCCAAATAAGTGTGAAAGTAGTTGACGGTAAGTGTGATTGCTGTAAAATGCTTTACATGGAGTCGCATAACGCTGCTCATCTGACGGAGATACAACATGATTACTACTACTTACTTTACTGTTGAGGCAAAGGTTTTTAATTCACCTAAAGGTTTTGGTGTCTGGGGATGGACTAAAAGATCAAAAGAAACAACTGATCGCGCTGAAGCACAGCGTTTGTTAAAAGAAGAGGCAGAGCGTTCAGCTAAATGGATAGCTAAAGAATTATCAGAAACCACGGATCAAGATAAGATCGACCATCTTCTTGAAATACAAAAAAACGAAGAGTTCCGCATCGTAGAAGAAGAAAAAACATTCACACACGTTTCTTATTACGGATACAGTGATGTTCATGCTTACGAGATAGTTAAGGTAATCAGTGACAAGACCATTGAGGTCAGGAAGATGGATACTGAGCATGATATCTCTCATCTCAAGCAGTATGCAGGCGGTTTTGCTGGACACGTTGAAGGTCAGCGCAATCAAAAAGTGACCTACGCAAGCAACCCAAATGCTGGGGTGATCCGAATTAGGCGCAAGAAGCACAACCCAGAAGAATGGGGTCACGGAGGTCTACGTTTTGGCCTGACAGAGAAGCCTTACGCTTTTTACGATTACAACTTCTAACCAACCGCGCCTCTTCGGAGGCGCATAACTCTTGACGGAGATAAGTTATGTTTGATGTCTATTGTCCACATTGCGGCGAACCTTACGACCAAGACGTATTCCACGAGCCAGAGGCTTACGATGCTCCAGAAGGCAGCTACAAGCAGTCTGCTGCGCTTTTTAAGGTCAACGGCTGCGGTATGTTCCAAGCTGACCCAGCGATCTGCACACGCAAGCCTATAGAGCCTGCTGACCGCATGGAGCTTATCAAGGCTGGCATGAATCTTAGCGAGCATCCTGATGAGTGGTTGATGTTCCTTTAGTCAAGGACAAATCAGCCGAAAAAACCTTTGAATTTGTCCGTAGATAGCTTACGGACAGATTGACCAAAAAAAACATTAAATATGTCCGTAGGAGAAATTTATGCAAGATCCAGTAGATATTGATCTTAATCGCTTTTTAGACGCAGAAGAGGCGGCTATAGAAGAAGAAGAGCGAGCCGAAGAAGAGCTGTACCGCCAGCGTTTGCATTATGCCATGCAAATTTTGCTTGAAAAAGGCGATGCTGCTGATAAGGCAAGGCGCTTAGTGCGCTGGGTAGAAGGTGAAGTTGAAGAAGCCATTGAGAATTTGTGAGGTTGTTATGACGGAATTTGCACTGAATGAAACAAACGAGCTGCTAGACGCATTGGTCATGGGCAGCATGGTTGCGAACTATCCTGAGTTCGTTGAGGCTTACGGTCATGAAGTCGCTGACCAGAAGTTAGGACGTATGTTTAGCCGTGATTGGGATCGTCTCAAGGAACAGGTCTGGGAAGTAACCTATCCTCAGTATCGCGCTCAGATGTACGCTCTCGCAGCACAGGAGGACGCACGATGCGGAATCTAACTGGGATGGCTGCTGGGCTGTTTGTGATCGTAGGATTTCTTATGGCTGGAGGCTCAGACTTTGAGGAGGCTAAGGCTGCTGAGTTCCGCTACTGCTCTGACGTTGCGCTCTGGCGTACTCATCAAATGGCTGACGGCTCTAGTCGCTACGGTCATCCTGACTACAAAGGCATCTATGATGATGTCTGCAAGGAGCTAGAACCTCATGATCAGCCTTAGACCTCATCAGATGGTAGCTATTGACGCGCTTAGAGACAGCCTTAAAGCTGGCAACAAGCGAGTCATCCTCTCTGCGCCTTGTAGCATGGGCAAGACGATCATCGCCTGTTACATAGCCATGAAGGCCGTCAAGAAGAACCCAAAGGTCAGAGTGGCGTTCTTTTGCGATAGGTTGAAGTTGCTAAGCCAGACAGAGGAGACCTTTAAAAGCCTTGGAGCAAGCTACTCAGTGCTTCAAGGCGACAGCCCGAAGTACGATCCAAATGAAAACATTCAGATAGTCAGCACAGCCACAGCCGTTAGGCGCAACCACTTCACCTATGACATAGCAATCATAGATGAGGCGCACAATATGTATAAAGGCTTGCTAGACCAGATGCGGCGTTTCAACAACCTAACCTTCATCGGACTTACAGCCACGCCCTATAGCCGTTCTATGGCTGCTGAAGGCTTATGGCAGGATCTCATAGTCACTACTACGCCGCAGGATTTGATAGACGCTGGCTGGCTTTGCCCGACTGACTACTATCATGGCAGGACAGTTGATGTTTCTGACCTGAAGCTGAAGAAGTCATACACAGGCGATCATGATTATGATGCTGAAGACTTAGGCAAGCGTATGCAGGAAGATGACACGCTGGCTGGTGATATTGTGGATAACTACGTCAAGCACTCCAATGGCCTGACCAAGCGAGCTGTATGCTTCGCGCCATCTATAGCTTACAGCAAGAGCCTCGTAGAGCGATTCAATCAGACGCTAGGCCAAGAGATAGCTGTACACATTGACGGCTATGACGATCAAGCTACTAGAGAGCTGAAGTATCAAGACTTTGAGGATGGCGTGTATAAGGTGATGATCAACAGCCGCATCCTAAATACAGGCTGGGACGATTCGGGTGTGGAAATTCTTATAGACACATTCAGGACTCGCAGCTTGACTACATGGATTCAACGCATAGGCCGCATATGGCGCATTCATCCTGATAAGGAGCGAGCGATTGTGCTTGATCACGCTGGCAATCTGGCTCACTTCAACGCTTATCCTGAGTCTTTTGTGCCTTCAGAGCTGCACTCTGGTGAAAGGAACTACCAAGAGCGGAAGCAAACCAAGACTGAGCCTAAAGAGCCTATCCTTCACAACTGCAAGCAGTGCAGCGGTGCGTTCACAGGACTTCGTTGTAAGTGTGGATGGGAGCTTCCTATAGGCACTCCAACGCTCAAGGATGACGGCACACAGCTCGTCAAGGCTGAGAACCTGTCGCCTGCCGAGACAAGGCGCAAGACTCTGACTAAAGAGCAGAAGCAGGAGTGGTACTCATCTCTGCTGCATTACGGTTACGAGCATAACTACAAGAAAGGCTGGGCGTACCATAAGTACATAGAATGCTTCTCATGCGCTCCTAACGGCCTGAAGCAGATAGGCCGACAGCCAATCCCAGAAGCACTGAGATGGATCAAGAGCCGTCAGATTGCATGGAGTAAGCGAGCATGATCGAATGGTATCAGCCAGTATTAGATCGGCTAGACAAGGTAAGACAGCTAGGCACGAACAAGTGGACTGCCTGCTGTCCTGTACACGATGACTCCAATCCTTCTATGTCAGTCACAGTGACGGACACGCCTGAAGGCCAGAAGCTCCTATTCTATTGTTTTGCTTGCAGCGCAAAAGGTGATAATGTGGTAGAATCTATAGGACTCAAAATAGGAGACCTGTTTGAGCGCAGCAAAGAATTTACTCCAGATCGTCATTATCTACTTCAAAAGACTGTAGATGCTGACGATTTTACTATTGTGATGTACGAGACAGATAAGGCCAAAGGCCGCAAGATTCGGTACAAGGATCACAAGGAGTATGTAGCAGCGATAGCTCGTAGAGAGCTGAGGACTGCACTGGACATTCCACAGACAATCATTGAAGTTAAGACGGACGGTTTCTTGTAATGGCTAGACCGGAACGAGTGTTTACAGACGAAGAGATAGAAGAGATCAAAGAGCTTGCTCCGGTAATAACTCAGGATCAACTTGCTGAGTATTTCTCTATAACTTCCAAGACCTTACGAGACATCTTCAAAAGAGATGAGCGAGTTTTTACCGCTTATACTAGAGCCAGATACAAGGATGGTGTACTCGCTGCTAAGACACTGCGTGACAAGGCTATTCTTGATAAGGATTTCCCAAGCCTGAAGCTCTATCTCAGTCAGACGCTAGGATGGACAGAGAAGAGCAGGACAGAACATACAGGCGCTGATGGCAAGCCTATCCAGATGGACGTTGATACTCACTGGACGATAGAGGTGATGGAGTGAGCAAAGGATCAAGGCCAAGACCGTACAGCGTGAGCCAGAAAGAATTCCAAGCAAACTTTGAGAGGATATTTGGAAATGCCACTACAGAAAGGCAAGAGCAAAAAGACCATCTCCAAGAACATCAAGACAGAGATGGCGGCAGGCAAACCACAGAATCAGGCAATCGCCATAGCAATGGCTAAGGCCAAGCAGAAAAAGAATACTGTGAAGTACGAATAATGCCCAAGATGCAGATACCCAAGAAGATGCTTCCGTTCTTGCAGCCTAAGCGCTACAAGATATGCATCGGAGGCCGTGGCTCAGGCAAGAGCATGACTATGGGTGATCTGTGTCTACTGGCAGCTCAGACGCAAGGCATCAAGACTCTCTGCGCTCGTGAGTTCCAAGCCAGCATTGATGATTCTATTCACACGCTGCTGTGTGCTGAGATAGAACGGCTAGAGCTGAAAGGCTTTGAGGTTCAGCGCAATGAGATTCGCTACGGCGGCGAGACTGCGTTCAAGTATATCGGGTTAGCTCGCTCGCCAGAGAGTGTGAAGTCCTACCACGGCTTCAGTAGAGTATTTGTGGACGAGAGCCAGACAATATCCGAGGCCAGCCTCAAGGCGCTGACTCCTACGCTCAGAACCGCAGGCTCAGAGATCTGGATGGCAGCTAACCCAAGGTCTGCCGCTGATCCATTCTTCCTACGATTCGTTAAGCCGTTTGAGAAAGAGCTACGGCGTGATGGCGTGTACGAGGATGAGCATCACACGATTGTCTGGATGAACTACAATGACAATCCTGCGTTCCCAGAAGTCTTAGAGCAAGAGCGAGCTTATGACCAAGCGCATATGTCTCCTGCTCTGTACTCTCACGTTTGGGAAGGCGAGACGTATGATGAGAACGAAGATTCTATCATTCCAGTGGAGTGGTTCTTGTCGGCAGTAGATGCACACATAAAGCTCGGCTGGAAGGCTGAAGGCTCAATCATTGCGTCTCACGATCCATCGGATGAAGGCGGTGACAGCAAAGGCTTTGTGCTTAGGCACGGCAACGTGATCTTAGATGTGTGTGAAATGGTAACAGGTGACGCTGGCGAAGGCATGGATTGGGCGCTAGACAAGGCGCTGAAAGCTAACGCTGACCACTTCCTATGGGATGCGGACGGCTTAGGTGTCTCTCTCAAGCGTCAGGTAGATCAGGCGCTGGCTGGCAAGAACGGTATCACTTACTCAATGTTCAAAGGCTCAGAGGCAGCAGAAGACCCAGAGATGCCGTACACCAGCGGCGGCACTGAGCGCAACAAGACTAACCGTGAGACCTTTAGAAACAAGCGAGCGCAGTTCTGGTGGCGGCTAAGAGATAGGTTCGAGGCTACCTACCGCGCAGTTGAGAAAGGCGAGTATGTGAATCCAGAGGATATGATCAGTCTGTCCTCTGAGATAGCGGTGCTGGATCAGCTCAGAGCTGAGGTCTGCCGCATACCACTGAAACGCAACAATGCTGGTAAGATACAGATACTAAGCAAAGCGGAGATGGCTAAGCCTCCGTATCGGTTACCGAGTCCCAACATGGGTGATGCGCTGATGATGTCGCTGCACTCACCTAAAGCACTAAACAAACAGAAAGTTGTCCTCAACTTCAGCGGCTGGAAGCATCATGGATAAAAGCGATTACGAATACGAGAAAGACTCCAAGAAAGAGTACGGCGAAGAGGTCTATGACTCTAGCAAGTACGATGACCACGAGTACGTTGCTGGCTTGTTAGCTGCATCTCAGGAAGCAGACCAAGACCTGCGCGACAATGCTCGTGAGGCTGCGCTCTTCGTTGATAAGCGCGATGGTCAATGGGAGCCGTACTGGTACAACAACGCTGCCGAGAGCAAGTCTCCACGCTACAGCTTTGACATGGTGAATCCGATCATTGATCAGGTCTGCTCCGAGATTGACCAAGCGTCCTTTGATGTCTCTGTCTCGCCTGCTGGCGGCAACAGCACCAAGGACATAGCAAACACCTACTCAGGCATTGTTAGGAACATAGAGTCTATGTCTGATGCTAGTGAGGTCTACAACCACGCTGCTCGCAACATGGTGACCACTGGCTTCGGTGCTTGGCGTGTTGTTCATAAGTATGTGAGTCAGGACAGCTTTGACCAAGACCTGTTCATTGAGCCGATTGGCAACTCCATAGACCGTGTATGGTTTGATCCTGCGGCAGAGAAGCAAGACAAGTCGGACAGCCGCTATTGCTTTGTCCTTCACGCGATTGGCAAGGATGAGTATGAGAGGCGCTGGCCTGAAGCATCTGGTGAGTCAGTTGATGAAGGCCGTGATGGCGAGGCTTACTATGACAAGGCTGAGGTCGTAGTCATTGGTGAGCTGCTGTACTGCGAAGAAGAAGAGCGCGAGCTAGTCATGATGTCCAATGGGCAGGTTCATGAGGCTGATGATGACTTTGAGAAGATAGCTGATGAGCTTGAGTCCATTGGCGTGACAGAAGTCCGTAGGCGCAAGCGTGTCAAGAAGTCGGTCTGTTCACGGTTATTTGACGCTAGTGATTGGCTCGAAGAGAAGAAAGAAACAGTCTTTAGCATGATTCCGGTTGTGCCTATCTACGCCAACTACAAGATCTTTGAGAACAAGACGATCTTCTGGGGACTTGTAGAGAAGCTGATGGACTCACAGCGAGTCTTGAACTACTCAGTCAGCCGTGAGGTAGCCGAGACTAGCCTTGCGCCACGCTCTAAGTATTGGATGACAATGAGTCAGGCTGCTGGTCATGAGTCTTCACTACAGACCTTGAACACTAACCACGATCCGGTTCAGTTCTTCAACGTAGATCCTGAGTTCCCGCAAGTACCTCAGCAGCAAGGTGGCGCACAGATCAACCCAGCGCTACGCACAATGTCTGAAGCTATGCGAGGCATGATTACTTACGCCTCTGGGATGTTCTCCAGCAACATGGGCGACAATCCACAGAACCAATCTGGCGTGGCAATCAATGCGCTACAGAACAAAGGTGACAACTCCACGATCAAATACTTCAAAGCCTTAGAGTATGGCATCCGTGCTACTGGTCGCATCTTGGTAGCCGCTATCCCTGAGATCTACGACTCAGCGCGTACTGTAAGGCTGCTGAAGGAAGACAACACCTATGACGTTGCTGACATCAACCAGAAGGTCATAGACCAGCAGACAGGTGATGTGGTGATCATGAACGATCTGTCGGTCGGTAACTATGACGTACAGGTCAAGGCTGGTGCGAGCTTCAAGAACCGCCAACAGGAGACTATTGAGACAATCATTGAGATTGCCAAGGTTGATCCAAGCATCCTCCAGATCGCTGGTGATGTCCTGCTGGACAACGTAGCCACTGCCTCAGCTCAGCAAATCTCTGACCGCAAACGCGCACAGATGATTGCCGCTGGCCTGATACCTCAAGACCAGATGACCGAAGAAGAGTTGATGGAGGCGCAGCAGCAGCAAGGCGAGCCACAGCAAGATCCGAACATGGTCTTGGCGCAGGCTGAGCAGATGAAGGCTCAGGCCGAGATGCTACGAGCGCAGATAGAGCAGGCCAAGCTACAGAACGAGCAGATGAAGCTACAGCTAGAAGCTCAGAAGCTCCAAACGCAGATGCAAGGCGATCAAGCTGATAACCAGATTGACTTCTTCAACGCCGAGACTAAGCGCATGGAGACTCAGATCAAGGCTCAACAGGCAGGTGCTACGATAGACAGGACAAGCGCACAGGCAGTAGGCGAGCAGCTCAACAACCAAGAGAAGATGGCTGACATCAGCGACAGGCAACGCGCCGAGGCCGAGAGAATGCGAGCCGAAGCTCAACGCCGAGCCATGAGGTATATGTCCGACTCTGAGATAGCGAGAATGCAGAATGGCTGAACCAAGGTATAAGTACGGAGGAGACAGCGCCATAGGTGCGCTTATTCCTGAGCGCCGAGAGATCCTTAGAGAAGAAATACAGAACCAGCTTATTGGATACGATGATCGTGGTCGGGAAATTCGCCAGACGATTCCTGCCCAGTACGGAGAGTCTGAAGTAGACTTCTCATACAGTCCTATAGTCAGAGGCGCTAAAGCTACTGGCTCTTTCCTCAGTGACATCTTCTTTGGTGATGCTAACGAGCAGTCAGAAGCTGCTGGTAGAGCTGTCAGCGCAGTCCGTGGAGTGGCAGGAGGTCTAGTAGATTACGCCGTTGATCAATATCAGGCAGGCATGGCTGGCGGCACTACCTATGACCCTGAGACTCGGCAGATAACTGAGTTTGATCCTACGGCTGTCCTACTAAGCAATGCTCCTGCTGGAATCCAAGCTGTCCGCAATGCTCCTCCCAACACGATGACGCTTGGTGCTGCTGGTGGCAGGATGAATCCAGAACTAATAGAAGTAGGTTCGGTTTCATTTGATTTAAGGAAAAGAGCATTGAGCGGTGACGAAAGTGCTATTTCAGAACTGATGCGGATAGACGGACTAGATAGAAATAACGTGTTAAGAAGAGCGCAAAATGCTGTCACTAAAGCCGAAAGCAATTTTCAGGCTATGGGCGGCAGAACGCGAGAGGAATATAGGAAATCAATATATGGCGACAAAACCAAAGAAGAATTCATAGAAGAAAGTAATCGGGAACGCTTTAGAGAAATAGAGGAGGTCTCTTCAAACGATTACCGAGGTGATCATCAGCCGCCAGACAGAGAATATGGCGCTCCTCTTAATGATTTGACATCAATGATTCCTGAAGACATCTATAGTCCTGCTGGAACTAGGCTATATGGATTCGGAAATCCATCGGTAGATACAGAGGCTTTTGAAGCATTAAGAGCCGCAAGAGGAAACCCAAGAGCAGAAGTGCTAATTTACAGAGCAGTGCCTCAAGATGTTAATGATATTAATTCTGGTGATTGGGTGACTACTAGCCGTGCTTACGCAGATATGCACGGCGAAAGTGCTTTAGGAGGTAACTATCAAGTTTTAGAGCAAAAGGCTAAAGCTGGGGATTTGTA
>ENA-OUOG01003834-OUOG01003834.1-marine-metagenome-genome-assembly--contig:-NODE-3834-length-13595-cov-3.440968_pt1 | contig 13595 bp, 13 predicted proteins | sample MGYA00248635_ERZ508505 | MGnify/ENA primary metagenome ERZ508505 (study PRJEB26176, sample SAMN06267871) | marine metagenome | isolation source: Saanich Inlet, British Columbia, Canada | place: Pacific...
TGCTAGACTGAATTTTATCACCCAATCCATCAACTAGGGCAATTCCCATTTGATCACAAATAGGTCTTTCTGGAATAGTATTATTATTCTGGTCCCCGCCATTAGCAAAGCTCAATTCATAGTGATTCCCATAATCTAAGGCAATCTTTTCAATTGTTTTACAAACCGTTCTGTCCTCATCGATTGATAAGATACAGTGATCTACAGATTTTATATTAGACACTATAAAAACACGTTCTTCTTCTTTCTGAAATTCTTTTGATCCTTTTAATTCTCTTTGATGATCATTGTTTACAATTACAAACAATTCATCTGCCAGTGACTTTGCATTATTAAAATACTCTATATGTCCTTTATGAATAGGATTAAAATATCCTGATACGATTATTCCTTTTTTCTTACTCATAAAATTCTTTTTTATCTAACATAATCGTCTTGTACTCTTATGATATCTTCTTCATCTGAAGGATGATTATCATCTGTATGTTGCAATATCTAAGTGACCAAAAATAGCGGTCTAACCCAATAATACGGTGTGTTTCTATCTGTAAAGTAAAAACTATAATTTCTAACCGTACGTCGCTTCCTGTTAATAAAATGCGTATCTAATCGAAGGGAGTTTGAAAGCTGCTAAAGCTTGATAGTTTTGCATCCTTGTCAGATAGTTGAACTTCGTCCTCTCCTATCTGCCAGACAATAGACAAAGAAGGATCATTATACATCAAGCCTTCTTCATGAGCTGGCGAATACACATTATCTACTTTATAGGCAAACTTAGCGGTATCACTTAGCACCACAAAACCATGTGCAAAACCTCTTGGTACAAATAATTGCCGTTTATTCTCACCAGATAATACTACTGCAACATGCTTTCCGTACGTTGTTGAGTTTTTTCTAATATCTACAGCAACGTCAAGAACTTCTCCTTCAATACATCTTACTAATTTAGCTTGATCAAAAGGTGGTTTTTGAAAATGAAGACCACGCAATACTCCCTTAGATGATTTCGACTCATTATCTTGTACAAAAGAGGTTTTACCTACAACCTCTTCAAATTTTTCTTCATTGTAGGATTCTAAAAAATATCCTCTAGCATCTCCAAATACCGTCGGCTCAATAATAATTACATCTAATATTTTAGTTTCTGCAAACTTCATTTTTCTATAGCTAATTTTAAAAGATATTGACCATAACCGTTTTTCTTTAAAGGTTCCGCTAACATCTTCAATTGATTTGAAGAAATATAGTTCATTCGATAAGCGATCTCCTCCAAACAGGCAACTTTTAAACCTTGGCGCTTTTCTATGGTCTCAATAAATTGACCTGCTTCCATTAAAGAATCGTGCGTACCCGTATCTAACCACGTAAAACCTCTACCTAACAATTCTACCTTTAATTTTTTTTGTCTGAGATATTCTTGATTGATTGAAGTAATTTCTAATTCGCCTCTTTCGGATGGAGTAACATTTTTCGCGATTTCAACGACTTCATTAGTATAAAAGTATAATCCAACTACCGCATAATTGGACATAGGGTTTTGAGGCTTCTCTTCTATCATGATTACATTACCCTCTACATCAAAAGTCGCAACACCATAACGATCAGGATCGTTTACATAATAACCGAAAACTGTTGACTTACCCTCTGAGGTATTATTTTTAGCCTTTTTTAAAGTCTCTGAAAAACCATAGCCATAAAAGATGTTATCACCTAAGACTAAGCAGACACTATCATTACCTATGAAATCCTCTCCAATAATAAAAGCCTGCGCTAAACCATCAGGACTGGGTTGTTCTTTGTAGGATAAATGCAAGCCTATTTCATTACCAGTTCCAAACAACTTTTTAAAATTAGGAAGATCTTCTGGTGTGGAAATAATTAAAATCTCTTGAATCCCAGCTAACATAAGCACCGATAATGGATAATATATCATGGGTTTGTCATAGACAGGCAACAACTGTTTTGAAACCCCTTTCGTAATGGGATATAAACGGGTTCCACTTCCTCCCGCTAAGATAATTCCCTTCATAATTTATTTTTTGAGTTAAAAGCTTCGTTTTGGCAAATCTTTGAACCATTTTTCATAAAGTTTAGAGGTAGGCACTAAGATCACCCAAGCAGTCATGAAAATTAATTGTAAATCTAAAAAGAAGGAATTATGTTCTTGATACCACATCTCTAATTCTCCTTTATAAGGAGCTATTACACGCTTATAAAATTCATGAGGACCCTCGTCAATAACTGCTGAAATAATAGACTCTTCGTCTCTAAATACGATTGACCCTATCCCTGTAAGACCTGGTTTAACATTATATATTTTGGATTGCACCTCTCCATTATATGCCGTAAACGTCTTAGTTACTAATGGCCTTGGACCAACTAAACTTATGTCACCCTTCAAAATGTTAATAATTTGCGGAAGTTCATTGATCTTTGTTTTCCTTAAAAAGGATCCAATTTTCGTAACTCTCGGATCATTTTGAAGTGTAATACTTCCAGTGCCGATGTTTATAGAATTCTTTAGCATGGTTGCGAACTTCCATATTTGAAATCTAGAATTATAGAGCCCATAACGTTCTTGAAAATAGAAAACCTCGCCTTCATCAGAAAATCTAAGAATGATAATTATCGGAATAAAAACTGGTATTAGAATAACTAGGGCAATTATAGCAACCACAATATCTAATAAGCGTTTAAAAATTTTATACATAATCTACATTTTTTGATCTAGGTGTTTCCCGGTTTCTATGTGCCTAAAATCCGAAACATATTGCATAATAACATTTACAATATCTAACTTATCCGTAGTGGTATTATTAAACACCTTTTCAAAATCAGCTTCTACCTCTTCAAAAGATATTGTAATATCTGGCGTGCTAATAAATCCTAACGAATCGTATGCATTAATTTCGTAATCCTCCTCCTCTGTGTAGAACTCCTCGTATGTTTTTTCTCCAGAAGTGTCTGTTTTGAAAAAATAGATCGGATATTTCGTGGGGTATTTGTCAAAATCAAAGTCCTTGGCCTCTTTTTCCGATTTAACTAATTCCGGTTCAAATCCATTATCCTTTAAAAAGTCCAAAGCGATATCCTTAAAATATATTTGATCTTTATGGAAATCTAGTTTTGGGAAAAAAATATTCCCAGTATCACCTAAAAAAGTAGCTAATAAACATATTTGACCCGATTGCTCTGGAGTGACAAAAAAACGTTTTATGTCTGACGGACAACTTAGCGGTTGTTGCTTTTGAAGTCTATAGGTAAAGCCATCTAATAAGCTACCGTTAGAAAAGGCTACATTCGCAAATCTTGCTGTTGAAACTCTAAATTTTCGTTTTTTCGAAAGTATTAATTTCTCCATCAAAGACTTTGAAGCTCCCATTATATTAACGGGATTGGCAGCCTTGTCTGTAGAAACACTGAAAAAGTATTTTGGCGGAGATGCCTCACAAAGATTTAGCAGTTTTATTGCACCATAAACATTATTCTTGATCAAAGCTTCTACAGATAATTTATCTTTTTCAGAACGCACATGTTTATGAGCAGAGAAATTTGCAACAACATCCCAATTATCTAAATTATAAATTTTCACAAACGTATCACTCAATAAATTCACCGGATAAGTAATATATTCAACTTTATAATCTAATAATTTTGAACTTCTGAGATCTCTAGTTAATTCAGTTAAACCATTCTCATTAATGTCAACAACAGTTATTTTTGACGGTTTGTATTTTAATATTTGTTTAATATAACTAGAACCTATTGTTCCTGCCCCTCCAATAACTAGAACGTTACTTGAATATATTTTAGAATACAGAAAATTATTGTATGTTAATAAATCTGTTTTAAAGTTAATTCTACTATAAAATCCTTTTTTTTCTGATCTATTCATAAGTATTAGTTTTTAACATTTTCCACAATAAGCAAAAATTGAATATGCTTTGGTATAAAAGAAACAACAGTTAAAAGATGAAGAGTTTTTGAACAGCTAATCAATGGTATTTCAACTTACCATAACATCACTCATATAATCTTTATTTAATTAAACTGTTATTCGTTTAATGTTAGGCTTAACTACTAATGCCGTTTTTTATTTAGCATGATGAGCCATCGGAGTTGCGCTGTTCCAAATTTCCGCCGACAAAGCCAACCTGCTGTGGACAATAATTGTTTACTGCAACATCAAAATGCTCTAATCTCAAAACACATTAAATTGAAATTCTTTTTTCCAAATCTTTATTAATTTGATTTTTTTTTGAATCAAATATCCAACCAAATTTATTAAAGTATTTAATTGCAGAAACAATAAGTGCGACTAAGAGTTTTCTATTTACTTTAGACTCACTTCTAAACCCATGTATTATTGAGACTTCTGGATAAAAAATTGTTTCATATTTTACATGAAATCTTCTCGATAAATCCAAGTCTTCCATATACATAAAATAACGGTCATCAAACAATCCAACTTTTTTAAATGCTTCCATTCTACAAAACATGAAGCACCCTGATAAATAAGGAATATTCATAGTTCGATTATAATCAAAATGGTGCAACTCTAATTGCTTATTTAAGCGATTTTGCAGGAATTTTATCGGGAGTCTTTTTCCAAACATTTCAAAAGCAGATGGCAATTTTTTACACAAATATTGCAAATCTCCATTCTTGTAATAGATCTTTGGAGTAACCATCCCACATCCCAAGTTTGTCTTCATATAGCTATGCAATTCTTCTATTACATTCATCTCAAACTCAACATCTGGGTTTAATATTAAATGGTAAGTATAACCTTCCTTAGTAGCTAAATTGATTCCAACATTATGAGCTCTTCCAAAGCCCAGATTTGCGTTTTGAAATAAATAAACAATTCTATCTATGTCTAATCCTTGAAGAACTTGCAAATCATCTGATGGCGAATTGTCTATTAAATAAATTTTACCAACTAATTCAGATTTTAAAACACAGTTGATGGCTATTTTTAATTCTTCTAACTCATTGCAATACATTACTAATGAAACAGAGATCATCTTAACTTTAATAAAGTTTATATTTTCTCCCATTTATTGGTTTTAAAATTAAATTGTTTTATTACTATAGTTGGTATGCCTATGGCGATGGAATATTTTGGTACATCCTTTGTAACTACTGAGTTAGCACCTATTATTGAGCCTTTTCCAATTGTTACACCAGACATAATTGAGACAGATTCTCCAATCCAAACGTTATCCTCGATTATAACAGGTTTTGTTGATAATAAACGTTTATTGGGAATAGTCAATGGAGAATCTTGAATGCTACCAGAATAATTACCATGATTTGTATCAGAGATGTATACTTTACTTGCTATGAGAACATTATTTCCAATGACAACTCTCTCACTTGCGTTCATATGGACATAATCATTGATTTCAACATTATCACCTATAATTAAAAGTTTCTCTTGAACTTCCTTATTGTTGGGGTGCGTTTCCAGTCGACAGCCAACTCCTGAAGTAAAAGCATTACCAATGGTAATCCATTTTTTATTACGAATATCAAATGGAAAGCGTATAATCCGTGCCTGGGCATAAAACAATTTAGTCAATACTAAATTGCGAAACATCCTTAAGGAACCGAGGAAATCGTATTGCCCAATCATTTCAAAAGTAAGTTAAATACCTCTGCCCAATTATTTCCAAGAGGTGCAGGTATGGGACTTAAGCTATTACCATCACAAACTATTTCATTTGTTATTTTTGCTTTCATAAGTTTCGCTAACTGTTTGCTACTATTAGGATCGAAGAATGACACCTTGCTATAATTACCTATAGTCTCATGCGCATAAGGTAAATCAGCAAGTAAGATAGACTTATTAAATGCCTTTGCTTCTGTAATTGGTAACCCAAATGTTTCCAGTTTTGACGGAAATACAATTGCATCACATTGTTGATAGATTGTAAAAACTTCCTCTCGACTTAAAAGACCAAGAAATTTAATTTGTGATACTCCGCAATATTTTTTAAATAGTTGCTTAGCGTATTTATTCTCGTTACCACTAATTGTAATATGTACTTCAAAATCTAAATTTTCCTCGCTTAACAACTTAGAAGCATCACAAAGACATTCAAAATTTTTAAAAACCCGAGGTAGTGATGGGAAGAAAAATATCGTTTTTTTTGAAGTCTCTTTCTTACAAACTTTTTGACTTTCAGAGATTGTAATATTTGGGGGAGCCACTATAATTTCAGCTCTTGAATTAAGAATATTCATGAATGAATCACGCAACCAATTTTGCTGAACTACTACATATCTATTTTTATTCAAATTTATTTTATACAACAAAATATAGAAAAGATTGAAAAATCCAAATGAAGGCTCTAATAAAAATTCTTTTATTGATATCTTATAAAAAGGGCTGGGGTTATGACAATAAACTGAACGAATATTTGCTTTTACATTTGGGGTTATATCATGAAGTGAAAGCCATAGATATGGTTGTAATTTCCTCGATTCATAATAAAACCATATATATTCATAATATAAACGATAAATGTATGATCTTCTTGATTTGGGTACTTCAATCAACGTAATGTTTTTAACATTAAGCAGCGAAGTGTTATGTACAAAAGAAAATATACTGTAATTTTCAGACATATTTTCGTCCAAATAATTTAAACAGTCTTTTAATATTGAGAGGGCTCCTCCTTCAAATATATTTATGGCTGATATTACAATAATTCGTTTCAATTTGGTTTGGCTATCAATTAGGTTTAATTATAATATTTTATTATACTGATTTTTTAAATAACCGCCGTATTCCATCTATCGGCTTGTTACGAAATATATTTTTAGCCTCGATTAAAAAGCTGAAGATGAATATTAAAAAAAGCAAAAAGAAAAGATTTAAGAATATATCAAATAAATATGTCATTCCCAAAGGAGGATCAACAATAAAAGTCTGAATTTTAAGATAAACATATACAATAAAAGCAGATGAAATAGTGCCTCTTGGAATTATCGTAGGTAATTTAAAAAGAAAGAAAGAAACGAATAATCCTAAAATAAAAGAATATAGAAGCCCCCACCAACCAAACAGAACATAGCCTAAAACAGGTGGTCTTCCATTTGGACCTACCATAATGCCCTGAAGATCCGAGTTGAGAGCCCAAGTCAATTGTGCTCCTACAGGGGCGGGTATATTATTATTATTGATTAATCGAAGTGGTCCAAGAATTCCCGAAAACAGGTATGAAAGACTGTTTTCCAAATTAATAGTTGTTATAACCTCGTTTGGATAAGCCATCCAATATACGTCACCGGTTGAAACGAAACGTAGACCGAGTCCAATAAATGCTGATTGTATACTTCCTGAAGTTGTAAGTAACATTACAACCACTCCACTAGATATTATTATTGGTATAAATTTTACAACTCTCTTGACATCGGGTAAAACTCCTTTATAAAAATATTGATACCCAAAATAGGTGAATACAAAAATAAAAAAACTGGAACGACTTCCTGACAAAATACCAGTAATTGCAATTGTTACGACAACCAAAAAAGGTGTGAATCTATATAAGAATGACCTTCCATGTTCAAATAGATAGTAACTATACATTAATAAATATATTAAGAAAAACGAATTTAGTCTTGAGAGAACACCGAAGCCTCCTGAACCTTCAAGAGTAGTTAATCGACTTTCAGCAAAAATTGGGATACCGAAATTTAGATAAGAAAAAACCGTAAACGATAGGTATAAGGCATAAAATGTAATGTACAATAAGCTCGCAATTCCTTTTTCATTTATTATCTTCTTTGTTGACAAAACAATATTTTTTTTGGCAAAAAAAATGAATCCAAACCAAAATAATGATTCAGAACATATGAAATTATAAAATAAATAGGACGGTATTTCATCTAAACAAAATAGAAAGAGAGGAACTGCATTAGCGAAAGAAACGAATATCAAAAGAACACGGAACGGATCAATCCAAGATCTGGTATATCTTTTAGCTAGGTAAAAAACAGGTATCGACACTATTAATAGACTACAAAAATATAACTCCAGATTTGCATAAAACAATATAAAGAATTGATAAAATCTCATATTTTTAGTCTACTTTATATGAGATTTAAGCATTTCATTTTCATCCTTCTAATTATTGCATAATTAGATTGACCGATTCTTTTTGCGAAGTTATATTTAATTGTACATTCAATATATCTGTAATAGTAGTAAAGTCTGATACTAAAATTTCGATGAAGCGGGAATATCATATGTTGACATTCAATTATTGATTTTGGATTATTGTCTGACAAACCTCCAGCCAGAAAATTACATATGGTAAAACCTAAATATTGAAAATTTGCTCCTGATAAAAACATTTTATACAATGAATTATAATCTGCAATGAGATTATATTGAGTATCAAATGGGTGTTCCTTCATTAAATCAGTAGAGACAAATGCCGCTTGATGCACAAATTGCATACCCTTCCAAAAATATTTAAGGTCGCTAGCTTTTACTAGAACTTCATTAGTCCTATCAAAACTAAACATTACGTCACCATAGATAACACCTTTTTGATATGTGTTTGAAAAAACTTGTTCTATTGTAGTCTGGCTATAAAAAGTATCTCCGCTATTCATGAAGTTTATCCATTGGCCAGATGCCAATTCCAAACCTTTATTCATGGCAAAGTATAAACCCGCATCAGGCTCGCTTTTCCAAAGATTAATTCTATTTGAATACTTTTTTATAACATCAACTGTCCCATCAGTGCTTCCTCCATCAATAATGATATACTCAATATCTTTATAAGTCTGATTAATAACACTGAGAATTGTTTCCTCAATATCTTGAACACAATTATAGGTAACTGTTACAATTGTAATTAATTGTTCTTTTCCTGATCTTATATTATCTATTTGGGATAGTCCCACCAAGATATCTTTCATTAACTTTATAGTTAAATTATATACTTTAATATTACAATTTCACTTTCGCCGAAAGCTTTCATCACTTCGCATAAGATTTATTATTGCAAAGAGGAATCAGAGATTTAACACTTTCAATAGTTTATTATTATACGCCTGATGATTAAAGTTCGCAATTTTCTCATATCCTTTTCTTGTTTTCTCTTTAACTAAAGTTTTTGTGTTAAGAAACATTAATATTTTTTCTGCCATATCAATTTTGCTATTTGGGTCAAATATCACTGCTGCATCTCCAACTTGATCGGGAAGAGCAACTACATTTGAACAACAAACAGGTACACCTAAAGAAAATGCTTCATAAATAGGAATACTGATACTTTCAAATAACGACGGCATAACTAACATTTCCGATAATTTGTACAAATATGGTAAATCTTCATAATCAATATACCCTAAATGCTTTATTTTGTCCGTTAATCCTATTCTATTGACATGTGACATTATTTTGTCGTAATTATGCTGCTGGGAACCCGTAAATATTAGACTAATGTCATTATGTTGCTCTGAAACAATTTTAAACGCTTCTATTAAATTGATGTGGTTTTTGTGAGGCCAACATTGAGCTGGATAAAGTATATATTTCTCAGGTAAATCATATTTAGCTTTTATTTCAACCCTCTTTGTTTTATCATATCTGAAATTGTAAAATTCTATCGGAGGCGGTGACTGAATAATATGAATCTTATCTCTACTAACGTTTGTAAATCGAACAATATCTGATTTAACATACTCAGATTCACATATGATACTAACAGAACTTTTAGACAATACCCTATTGTTAATCCACCTCATAAAACGTTCCTTTCGAGAAAAGAAATCAGGAAAATAGCGTTCTTGCATATCGTGTAAAGTAAATACGAAAGGTTTTCCAATATAAAAATGTGGGTAAACAATAATGGCTGAGGAATAAAACAAGTCAATATCAGCAAAGGAATCACGTTCATTTTTGTTGAAAAAATACGGTTTTCTTATAAGGAAAAGTAGCTGGCAAAAGCGAACCGATTTTTGAAAATAATTCGTACTGGGTTTTTCCAGTATCCTAATCTCAAATCCATAATGCTCAAAATACGTTTCTAAATCTTTATTAAATAAAAACAGTACATATTGTCGAGAATTGTCCTCCTTTATCGCATCTAGTAATGACTGAGTATATTGCAAAATCCCGCCTCCGGATTTATCACCTATGATAACAATTCCTATTTTGACTGACACCATACCCTAAAAAAATAAATGATTTCACCCTTTATGAAAAAATAAATAAAAGGATACAAATGAGCAATTTGCCTTACTTTTCCTAAGCTATCAATTTTAGTTATCCACAAGGTTTTTCCACTGCTTTTTAGAAAAACACCACCCCAAATTTTAATTAAATTAGATACTTTATCAACATCGTCAAACACAGTAAATGTTAGCAATTCTCGTTTCTCACGATTACCGAAATATGAAGCTTTTCCTATTTGCTTTTTCCCTTTATAACTAGCAGCTACATTAATTAATAAGTCATTAATTTGACTAGCCGCAATTTTAGTTTTAATCAACTCGTTATGTAATGATGATAAATTATAGTCAATTTGAACTTTTTTCTGTATAAGAATATTACCATCATCAATAAACTCATTGACAAAATGAAATGTGAAACCAGAATTAAGTTCTTTCCTAGTCATTTCCCAGCTTGTTGCCTCTAAGCCACGGTAAGCTGGCAAAAATGAGTTGTGATAATTTATAACCGCCTTAAACGATTTCAACAATAATGGCCTTACTATTTGAGGGCATCCCATTAAAAACGCATAATCAGGATTATACTTTTTAATCTTATTAACAAAGTCCTCGTCATTGATATTATCAGCTTCAATAAAATCTACATTTGGCAATGAATATCTTTCGAAACTTTTAAATAGATCTAAAGACAAAACTCTTAAAGAAAGATTCGAAATAACATATAGATAATTAAGCAATCTAACTTTAAAATTACTTTTATACTTAGTTGAATTTGTATTAATTATCGCAACTAAATCAAAATCATCGTTTAGAGTATTTGCAAAAGATTTAAATAAAACTGTGGAGATGAACGATTGAGCATCACCAAAGAAAACTACTCTTATCATCAAAGCAACTTTTTTAATTCAGAGCATATAAAGTCAACATTATTTTTATCCAGATTAAAATGGCTTGGCAGGCTGATTCCTCTATGACTAACTAAGTGTGCTATTTTTGTTTCAACATCTTCAAACATTGGCATATCAGATATTGGATAGAAATAAGGGCGCCCATCAATGCCTATTTCTTTTAAATTTACAAGCAGCAAATCTCTATTTTTTTCAGAGTATCCTAAAAGCTCGATACAAGGTAACCAAAAAGCATTTTTAACATTTTTTTTCTCAAAATTGAGCTTTACCTGGGGCGTATCTTTCAAGTTTTCGTAATACCAATTAAAAATTTCGCGCTTTTTTAGTGTGAGTTCATCTATTCGTTCTAACTGTGCCAATCCTAACGCAGCTTGTAGGTTAGTCATTCTATAATTATAACCAATTTCGGTATGCCAGTATCTTTTTTCCATACTCATGGCATGGTCCCTAAGGTATTTCAAACGTTCATACAAATTTATATCATTTGTTGTAATCATACCTCCTTCACCTGAAGTCATTATTTTGTTTCCATAAAAACTAAATACCCCTAAATCTCCGAAACTACCAACTCTTCTCCCATTAATTTCAGCTCCATGTGCTTCAGCTGCGTCTTCTATTACAAATAAATGATATTTTTCAGCTATCCTGTTAATTTCTATCATATCTGCAGGATGCCCGTATAAATGAACCGGTATTATGGCTTTTGTTCTATCTGTAATTGCAGCTTCAAGAGCTATGGGGTTCATACACAATGTATCCTCATCTATATCTACAACAACAACCTTTGCCCCGATATATTTAACTGCGTTAGCTGTTGCTATAAAAGTTAAGTCGGGTACAATTACCTCATCTTGAGCTGTAATTCCTAAAGCAACGAGAGATAAATGCAAACCAGTTGTGCCATTTGATGTAGAAACAGCATACTTTGTACCGCAATAATTAGCAAACCCTTCTTCAAACAAATTGATATATTTCCCTAAGGAGGAAACCCAGCCAGAAGTTACAGCATCAGTAACATAGTCAATCTCTTTCTGTGTTATTGACGGTTCAGAAATTGCAATAATTTTTTTAACATTCTTTTCCATTTGCGTGAATTGCTATTTTTAAGTAATGGTTGTTTAAATTTATTTTGTAGTCGAGAAACGATTTCATGGTTGAGAGAAACGTCTAATTCCAAGTCTTCAGGATAAAACTTATCATCAAGTTCTACATTCCAAATTGATGTTTTCTCGCAATGTGTACCAGAATTATCATGTCCAATATTCTGGACAAGACTTTTCGAAGGAAACAGTCCAAAAGCATCATTCGTTGAATGACTAAAGGCATAACGAATTGCCCAAGAGTTCATTTCTCCATTCATTTGTTTCCTTAACATATCAAACAGATCAGCACCGCCTCTGTTAAACTTCTCCTGCAATTTTCTGCTATGTAGTGCTATATCATAATCAGCTACATCGAAATCTATTCTATTCCATCTATCTTTCCAAATAGCCCATCCCCAAGATGACGAACGATAAAAAATAAAAGTATTACTTGCATAATTTTCTGGAATACTGAATGGATAAGTATAACCACTAATTGAGAAGATATCCTGTCTATTTTCATAAACAGTTAAAGCATTGTTCATGAAATTCAAAAAATATGGACTAGTAACCAAATCATCTTCAAAAACAACAATCTTTCCATATTTGTTTACAATCGATGTTACACCGTCGATTATAGAATCTGCAAGACCCCAGTTCTTTTCTCTTTTAATTATTGTTACTTTTTTAAAACCAACAATACTATCTACATAATTTCGTACTTCATCTACACTTTTTCGTCCTTCTGCATTTTTTGAATTGTCGCAGTATATATAAAGTTCACTTTCACTTGCTAACTCATTTTTTTGTAATGCTTCTACTGTCTGTTTCGTATGCCACAGACGGTTGTATACAAATAAGACTATTGGAGCTAAACTCATACTAATCCTTATTTGATATAATTATCAACTCTATAAATAACCGTATTTACGGCCTTAGCATAAACAGAATAATTGTGCGTTCTTAAATATTTAGATATTTCATTATTTTCAATATCCGCCAAATTGCTACCTAATATTTCTGTTAATATAACTTTTGGTTTATATTTTTTGAAATTATTTGACTTCAGAACAGCAAAATCCAAACCTTCAACATCAATAGATAAAAAATCTATCTGTTGATCTTTCGGTAAATTCTTATCCAATATCTCTTCTAAAGTGGTCGTTTCAATATCTTTTTCAAATATAATGTGGTAATTGGTATCATTATTTTCTCTTTCTGCCGACAATTCTTTCGAAAATCCATTTAACGCTGGTTCATTAAAAGCATAATAAGTCAAAACTTGTTTCTTATCTGAAATGGGTTTTTCTATATTTATATCTCGTGGACGAGTCCTTTCAAAAGCCTTCATACTATTTGGCATCGCATCTATATTTATTCCATTCCATTTTTGTTTATAAAAGAAATATGT
>ENA-OUOG01003836-OUOG01003836.1-marine-metagenome-genome-assembly--contig:-NODE-3836-length-13589-cov-5.435761_pt1 | contig 13589 bp, 13 predicted proteins | sample MGYA00248635_ERZ508505 | MGnify/ENA primary metagenome ERZ508505 (study PRJEB26176, sample SAMN06267871) | marine metagenome | isolation source: Saanich Inlet, British Columbia, Canada | place: Pacific...
GGGGGGGGGGGGGGGGGGGGGGGGGGGGGGGGGGTGGCGGGGGGGGGGGGGGGGGAGGGGGGGGGCGGCTGGTGGGGCGGCGTTTGGGGCGTTGCGGCGGACGGCGGGGCCGATGGTGTTGGCGGCGGCGGCGTTTGAGCTGATGAGCTGGTCGGATACGTTGATGTGCGGGGCGTTTTTGGACGAGGCGGCGGTGGGCCGGTATCGGCTGGCGTTCCGGCTGGCGGCGTTGTTGACGTTGGGCCAAACCGCAATCAACAGCGCCCTAGCACCCCGAATGGCCCGGGCGTCCGTTGCCGACCTGCGGTCCCTGGTCCAGTGGGCCTTCCGATGGAACGCCCTGATCGCCCTGGGTGGCGGGGCCTTCCTTGCGGTGGCGGCTCCATGGCTGCCGGGCTGGTTCGGCGCCGACTTCACGACGCCCGAAACGGTGACCGCCCTGCGGATCCTGGGGCTCGGCACCGCCTTCAACGCGCTTTCCGGTCCCGTCCTCACGCTGATGAACACGACCGGTGCCGAACGCCGCGCCCGCGACATCGTCCTCGCCGCCGCCGCCTTCAACATCGCCCTGAACTTCTACGCGATTCCCCGGTTCGGCATCCTCGGCGCGGCCACCGCCACGACCCTCACCACCGTCGCGTGGAATGTCGCGGCGGGGCTGTGGGTGGCGCGGCGTTACGGGATTTGGACTTGGTACCCCTTCAACCGACGCAACCGATGACTCAACAAGGCGCCTCCTGCAACGTCAACCTGCTCATCATCGGCGCGGCCAAATCCGGCACGACGACGCTCCACGACCGCCTGTCGGCGCTGCCGCACGCCTACTTCAGTCCGGTGAAGGAACCGAACTTCCACTCCCGTCGCGCCCTCGACCCGTCGCGCTTCTCCGTGGCCTTCCGGGCCAATCACCGGGCCGACTCGCAGTTCATCGGTTTCGTCCGCACGCTCCCCGATTACGATCGGCTCTTCGAGGCGGCGGATCCGACGCGTCACGCGCTCATCGGCGAGTCCAGCACCTCGACGCTGTTCGATCCGGCGGCCCTCGAATCCGTCTCGGCGCTCCATCCGGGGGCACGGATCCTCGTGGCCTTGCGGAACCCAGCGGAGCGGATGCACTCCCATTGGGGCATGGCCCGCAAGTACGGCTTCACGGGGTTGCCTTTCCGCGCGGCCGTCGAGCGTGACATGGCGTCCTCCGATCCGGGCTGGGGCCGAACGGAGCTGTTCTATGAGCTCGGCTTGTACGCCCAGCAGCTCGCTCCGTGGTTGGCGGTCTGGCCGTCCGAGCGGTTGCGGGTGGTGCTGACCGAGGAGCTGGGCAATCCGGCGACCTGGCGGGACCTGGCGGCCTGGCTGGGCCTCGACGTGCCGGCGGACTGGGCCGAGGCGGCGGCGACCGGCCGTTCGAATGCGGGTGGGCGGGCGCGGTTCGATGGGCTCAATCGGCTGTTGACCGCGACCGGCCTGAAGCAGCGCCTCGCGGGTGCGTTGCCTTCTCCGCTCAAACGGGCGTTGAAGTCCCGCTATTACGTCGCCTCGGACGAGCCGCTCTCCGCCGCAGACCGGGAGTGGGCCACGGCGCTTTACCGGGCGGAGGTGGAGGCGCTTGAAGGGTTGTTGGGTCGGGAGTTGCGCGGGTGGAAATGAGTTTGGTTTTGTTGTTCCGCTATGATTGAAATCGCCAAATTCCCGGAGGCGAGGGGGCGACTTGGCTGCTGAAGCCGTCGATGGGCTCATTTGAGCGCATTTGGACGCCAAAAAGTGGGGATTTCAAATCGAGCGCCTCAACATGCGCGCATCCAATCCTGGTGCAACGTTAAAAAGTGGGGATTTCAATTCGAGCGGAGCCCATTTTTCGACCGGCCGATTAAATTGCAACATGAAACAGTGGACTTTGGGCGCGTTGGCGGTGGTGCTGCTGGCGGGCTGCTTGTGCGAGGACCGGCCGACCATTCAGCTCGATAACCGCGACCGGCTGTGGTGCAATTGCGAGGTGACGTTTCCGAATGGGGACGTGTACGTGATCGAGGCGGGGGAGACGCGGACGTATGAGGTTTGGTCAGGAATCTACACCCTGGATGCCTGCTGCGATAACAACGCCTTCGAGAACAGCCTCTGCGGCATGGAAGAATGCAACCGGACGAAGACCTTCGATCTGGGCTGCGGCGACTACGGCTATTGGGACCTCAGTTTCTGAGGCTTTGCCGAACCCGAGCTTAGGGCCGGGGAGACAGCCTTATCTTTTCGACGTAAAGCGAAGAGACATGCAAGAGCAGAAGGTATTGATCATCGGGATAGGGACTGGGCGCTGCGGAAGCGCTTCGCTTGCCGGGATCTTGAACATGCAGCTGGGTGCCCAAATTACACATGAGTCCAAACCGCGCCCCCCATGGAATGCGGATCACGCTATGCTTTCGTTTAAACTTGAGACCATTTTAAATCGTGGCGACAAGTGGGTCGGCGACATCGGGATGTACTATCTGCCCTATGTGCGGGAAATCATCGCAATGCATCCGTCGGTTCGCGTAATTTATTTGGAGCGGGACGAGGACCAAGTGGTGCGCAGTTTTTTGGTTAAGACGGAGAAGAGGAACCATTGGATGTACCACGATGGACTCGAATACCGGATTGATGATGTTTGGGATCCGCTGTTTCCTAAATTCAAGGCTGAAAACAAAGAGGAAGCACTGAAAGCTTATGTGAGTAGCTACCGTCAAGCCGCCCGAGCGGTCATCGCCGAATACCCTGAACGCGTCTTTTTCCTGAAAACAGAGGAACTTACTGATCCCAAGAGGATCACTGAACTGCTTCGGTTCATCGGAGTGCCTGAAGCGCAAATGGTGATTGAACAGGTGCATAAGAATCCGACGAAAAGCAAGTTGAGGCGCAAGGTTGAAGGCATCTATCGGGCCGTTTACAGGGAGCTCAGGGACCAGTGATGGCGTGAAGAGATGGCCCATCGGTGAAACTTCTGAGGCCGCATAGCGTAAGGGGTTTTCCATGAATCCATCACGTTCTGCGTCGTCGGTTGGGGTCTGTGTGCTCCTGCCATTTTACAACCCGAATGAGGGGCATTTTGAAGCATGCATCCGTTCGCTCAACGACCAAACCTTCCAACAGTTCAAGGTAATTTTCATCGATGATGGGGGGGCGATTCGGCTCGATGATGCGTGGTTTGCTGAGCGTGCAACGTTTGCGCATGAAATCCTTCGGTTGCCTAGGAATCAAGGGGTGGGCGGTGCGTTGAATGCCGGGTTGAAGCGCGTGGATACGCCGTTGATTGCCCGCATGGATGCGGATGATCTCAGTTCGGCGGACCGATTTGAGAAGCAGGTTGCCTTCTTGGAGTCCCATCCCGAAGTGGGGGTGGTTGGGACCCAAACTCGCCGTTTCGGAAACGTCGATGCGACTTCGCGGATGCCGTTGCATCATCGTGAAATGGCACCGCTATTGCCCTTTACCTTGCCGTTCATCCACGCTTCCATCATGTTGCGCACCACGGCTGTGGAGGGCCTGAGCTATTCGGAAGTGGTGCCCGGGGCGGAGGGCTTTCCGCTTTGGGCCGCCATGATCCACCAGAAGGTGCGGTTTGCGAATTTGCCGGAGGTCCTTTACCACTACCGCATCGAAGGCCAAAACACTTCCGTCCTGAGCCGCAACGACCGCGTCGACCGATTCAATGCGTTCCAGGAGGAAACGCTGCACCGGTTGTTCGGGGTGTCGCGGGAGGAAGCTTCTCCGTGGATCCAGTCAGGGGCGTTGGCCCAGTTGGCCTTCAGCACGCGAACGGATGCCCCGTGGATTCCGCGCAAGGAGTTGAGGCGGTTTGCGGAATTGTTGCTCGAGTGGACTGAGCGTCATGCTGAATCCTTAGATGGCACTTCGGAAATGAGGAGGTTGTTGAGCCGGCGCCTTTTTTGGAATGCGCATCCCCTGTTGCATCGGTTGTACAAGGTGATCTTCTTCAAGTGAGTCTGCGCGTGGAACCTTTTGCCTCGCACATCCGTATTCCGGTTATGGAAAAATGGCTATGCGTTCGCGATGCTGCCGATTCTGTGGAGGCCCTTCCGTCCGGAGTGGATGCGGTGTTCGTGGATTGGGAAGTCAATGGGAAAGCCATGCGGCAGGAGGGGTTCGATACCAGCCTCCAAGCCGTTGATTTGGCGGAAACCCTGCGCATTCGGAACAGCACACCGTTGCCGGTCATTGTGCGCATCAACCCGTTCAAGGCGGGGGAGACGGAGGACGAGGTGCAGCGCGCTTTGGACGCCGGCGCCGATCGCTTGGTGTTAGCGAACGCCGCGAGCGTTGAGTCGGTGGAACATTACTTGCGCATCCTCGACGGCCGGGCTGAGCCGGGCATCATGATCGAGTCGAAGGCGCTGCTGGAGCAAAAATCGGAGCTGGCGCGCTTGCCGTGGACCTTCGGATACATCGGATTGAATGACTTGATGATTTCCAGTGGAAATGCAAACATTTGGCAGGCGGTGGTGGACGGGACGGTGCGGGAAATCTTCGAGGTGTTTTCGGACCGAGCAATTGGTTTTGGGGGCATCACCGCGGTGGAGGGCGGGTTTCCTGTTCCGTTTAAGTTGTTGGCGGCCGCGATGGTTCAGCAAAGGAGCCGATTCTCCATGCTGCGCCGGTCGTTTTTCCGGGATGTGCCTGCCGCTGGCTGGTTGGATGAGATTCAACGGGTGGACGCGTTGTTCGATGAATTGCGCGGACTCGCGCCGGAGGGGTTGCGGGCGCGCGTTCTGGAGTTTGAGCGGGTTTGCTTGAATTTGGCTCGGTCATGAAAGTGGTGGTGATGTACAGCACCCATGCGGCATCGCGGGAGCACGTGGAGCGGCTTCGCCAGCTCGGGCTGGAGGTTCAGGTGGTGGGCAGCGAGCCGCAGGCATTGAGCGAGGCGGTGGATGCGGATGTGGTGCTCGGGCACCGCTATTTGCGCCAAATCCTGCCGGTCACCACCCGTTTGAAATGGGTGCAATCCACCGCCGGTGGTCCCGAGCATTTGCCGCTTGAGGCGTTGCGCGATCAGGGGGTCGCGTTGACCAGGAACCCCTTCGATAGCGAGGCCATTGCGTTTCATGCCGTCGCGTTGGCTTCCGCGCTGTTGCGACGAGTGGGCATGGCGCTCGGCGAGTGCCGCGGAGTTCCTGCATGCGCTATGGTCCTTGGGACGGGGGCGATTGGCGGGGCGTTGGCTCGGCTGCTCCGCAGCATCGGGGTGCAGCGAATCCATGGGGTGAACCGCGACGGGCGGTCGGTGGATGGATTCGATGCCGTTTGGTCTTCGCGGGATTGGAGAGCGGGATTGGGGGGATGCGAGCTGCTGTTCGATTGCTTGCCGGAGGGCGCGCTCAAATTGGATGCCGAGGCGTTTCGGCGGTTGCCGGAAGCGAGCCGATTCGTCAGCGTGGGACGGTTTGAGAACTTGGTGTTCGAGGACTTGGATCGGGCGTTGCGATCGGGGCAACTTGCGGGGGCGGCGTTGGATACGGAGAAGTGTGTTTTGGAAGCGGGAAGCGCGCCGCCGAATTTGATCCTCACGCCGCATGTGGCCTCCCACGATGAGTGTCGCGGGGAGCGCCTGGAGGCGGCGATTGAATTGCAGGTGCGCCGGTTTTTGGATGGCACGCCACTTCTGGGGCGCGTGTTTTAGCGCGCGTCCGCGATCAAGTGGTCGAGGGAAGCGTGGACGCGTTGTGCGTCAGTGGTTTGTCGCGCCAAGCGCCTGTTGTGCTCCTGCTCCGCCGGGGTCAGCGGGCGGGCCAAATCCCGTTCTCCAATCTCCTCGCTGCTCTGAACGATGAAACCACGGCGCTGAAGCAAAGCCAGTGCGGGGTTTTGGGGGTGCAAGACCACCCGCAATCCCATCATCAGCGCATAGAGCACGGTGCGCACGCCCTGCATGCGTAGGCTGAACACCAACAGGCAGTGCGAGCGGCTCATCCATTCAAGGAAGCCATCGAGGTCCGTTTTCGCCCGGAGCGGCTCCCATTCGTCAGGGAACATGCGCGTTCCCTTGCGATCGACGTAGCGCATGATGCGCTTCGAGCCGTAGGCCAACGACACGCGCACGGGAACGGACGGACCGCGTTCAGCGACCCACTCCATGGCGTCCGGCAAGTTCGAGGCGAATGCAGCCCCCGGGCCGATGACGATGCCGCGCGCATCTGGCCGAATCGGGGGAAGGGCCCGATGCCGCTCGTCCAAATGCCCGTACAAGTGCGCTATGTACTGCACGTCTTGGCGCAAACGAGCCCGGGCCGGAAACTCCTCCTCGAGAAAGCCCGACACGTGGGTGACCCGTTCAAGCCAGCGCTCGTCCGCGGCGCCCAGCGGTTGTCGAAGCCGGTCGAGCCACCGGTGAAAGCGCGGCGCGATGGCGGTGGGCTTGAAGATCAGCACGCCCATCTTTCGGGTTTGGCCTAAAATCAGGTCCCGCGAAAGTTCCTTGAACCGGCCATAATAATCCATGCCCCAAGCCGCCCAAACCACCGGCACGCCCGGCCACCTGTGAATCCATTCCGTGAACGGTGCCTCCATCAGGTGCACCACGATGACGTCCGGGACCTCCTGCGGCGGCTCCCCGTCGGGGAACACCCACACATGCCGCTCCTCCCGTTGCGCGCACAGCGCTTGCAGCGTGCTCACCGCCTCATGTGGGTGGGCCAAATGCAGGAACATAAATGGCCGTTGCATGCGGCCAAATCTACGACATCAATCCGTCCGCCACCTGCGTTTTCATGCGGTTGCAGGAGGCTTCGGCGGGATTGCTTTCGAATGTGGCGGGGCGAATGGGTGTCCGCTGTGATTGAATTCCCCAAATCCGGCCACTTTTCCCCTCAAACGCGACCTTCCGCCCTGGAAATTCCCCATCCTTTCCCGAAATCGCCCGCGGCGAGGCTCAAAGTGGGGATTTCAATTCGAGCGGAACGAATTTCGCCCGCCCTGCTCCCCCCGCGAGCCCCTCTTGTTGCACCGGGGAAAATGTCGCATCTTTGCGGCCGCTTTGGAGGAGGCAAATGTGCCGCCCCGCATTTGGAGGAATGCCAGAGTGGTCGAATGGGCCTGACTCGAAATCAGGTGTGCCCGCAAGGGTACCGGGGGTTCGAATCCCTCTTCCTCCGCCGGAAGGGTTTGCAAAAGCTAGAAAAATAGCGCAAATCCCTGCAAATCAAGCGAAAGGGTTCCAGAGCATTGTGCACTTGGAACCCTTTTTTAATTGTTCCGATTTTTCGACGTCAAGCAGTCGCCCCATTCGTGAGTTATGCCCGCACGAAGTAGACGTCGTGATCGTTGCGTTCGATTTCAAGGACGATGAGGCCGTTGCTTTCGGGGATGCCTTCCACCAAGTTGAACGAAGTGCACTCGCGGCTAGGTCTTTCGGAGGGCAGCGTGAAAACGGACGGTTCGTAGTACGCGGTCATCGCGGGGTATTGCGAGACATTGAGCATGCCCTTGAGTGGGTATTTTTCGGTGGATTGCAGGCTTTCGATCAGCAACGTGTTGGCCCAAATGCGATGCAATGAGCCCGGATCGACCACAGCATGAACGATGAGAAAGGGCTCATTGTAATGAATGGGGGCAAGTAGCCGCGTTCGGCTTCGACAGCTTTTCTGTGCTGATCATCAAGCAATTGCTGAATGAATGGTTTGGGCATGGCTCAGTCGTTTTGTGTGGATGAATTGCTGGAGTCGTGGTTGAATGGGGTTGAATCGCCCAATTCGTCGGTCTCAATGGTCAGGGCTGCTGCGAGTCGGCCGTAGATTTTGCGCATGCGCTGGGCGTACTCGTCGTTGCGCTTTGATTCTTCTGGGCTAGGCATAGAAAATGGGTTGAGAATGAAACAAGGATGACGCGGTCAGGCAGCGACCGGATGTGGTCGGCGCGATCAAGGGGGGCGAATGAGGAAGCTGGGCATGGGCCGAATTGGTTTGAGGGTGAACTCCGCATCGTGTCACCACCGTGCCCCGGTCTGGGTCGGTTGGTAGGACCTTCGGCGCATTCGCCAGGGCCTTCTTGATGCTTGTAGAAAGGCAGAAGTTGCTGCCCTCTATTTCAACGATTTCTAAGTCAAAAAATTGCGCACATCATGGCGATTTTGCGCCTGCGTACATTCGAAGAAGCGCACCTTAACTTGCCCCCAAACGTGTCCAACTGAATTCGACCACTTCACAGGTGCTGGTTGCGCTTGGACCCTATTTTCAATTTTGACCGAGCCGCGTGATGAGTTTTGTTGTTATTTGCAATAAAATTGCGGTTATGGCTCAGGTTTTCAATTTTGATGTGCTCCATCCGGAAGAGGAGCCGTTTGCGGTGGTGTTCGACGTAGAGACCACGGGCCTGATTGCACGAGGGGAGGGGCGGCCGACGAAAAAGCGACTTGCTGAGGATGATCGGGCTTTTCCAAGAATCGTTTCGATTGCTTGGATTGTACTTTCGAGGAACTACCACGCGGTGCGAAAAGGAGCCCACATCATCCAGCAGTCCAAGCCCATCCCCAAGGAGGTCATTAAAATTCACGGCATCACCGATGAGGTGGCTGCTGAGCGGGGGCAGTCGTTGGATTTGGTCTTGCAACAATTTGCGGAAGACATCGTGGATTGTCAATACTATGTGGGCTACAACGTGATGTTTGACAAATACGTGGTGGAGGCCGACTGCATTCGCGCAGGCATCGCGAGCCCGTTCGTTCGAAAAAAGAAGTACGATGTGTTGCCTATGGCTCGCGGATTCATGGAGCGTAAGTGGTTCAAGCTCCGTGACCTTGTGAAGGAGGCGGGCGTCACGACGCAATTCAAGCCTTCGGGTTTTCACAATTCGCAATACGATACGGTGGTGACCGCGGCCTTGTTCAGCGCCCTGCACAAAACCAACCAAAAATACTGATGGAATCCAATCAACAACTCCCCGAGGACTCATTCGCCAAATTCGGTGATGTCAAGGTTTCGGTTGGGGGCGAAGGTTGCGGCTGTTTGGTCGCGATTGCTCTGCTTTTTAGCCTCTCATTGGCCGCGTGTGCGGTCTTTTAATTCCATTTCAACGATGAATGCAATTCGTTTCTTTTTCGCTTCGCTCGCTTTCGTGGGCGTGGCTTGGGGTCAATCGTGTGATGATGCGGTTTGGCTTGAGCTCTCGCAGGAACTTCAGAGGTCCGCAGATCAGCGCAACAAAACCAAATACGAGGAAGCCGTAGGTCGCGCGGTTGAATTCATGGAGGCGTGTCCGGACTTCAAGTTGATCGTTGAGGAAATGCTTGATGCGACGGATTTGCAGTTTACGATGGCTCAGACGAGCATGGTCGTGAGCAAGCGGCCGAGTCGGGTGGCGCTGGATCCCAAGGCCTCGACCATGCTCATCAAGGCGAGCAACTCGCGGATGTGGGCGGTGATTGCTGGGGTTGTGGCGGGAGTGGTTGTGGAGGAGTCGCCGGATGCGGCTGCGGCTTGTTTGGTGTTCGGGGGAATCAGCGGTTTGCGCGGGTTTTTCTTGGAGCGGCGGGCGGCGCGGCAGTTGGCGCGGGAGGGGCTCTGAACGGCGGGGCTCTGAAGGGCGGGGCGTTTAGGGGGCGACGATGAGCCGCTGGGAAGTTGTTCCGGCCGTGGCGCCCCCGATGCTGAGCAGGACCTTCTTGCCCTGGCTTTGCAGCGCTTGCATTTGGGCGATGAAAGTGCTCTGTGATGCCCCTTCCGGTGAGAAAACGAGGGTCATGTCGGTGGGCGAAACGGGGAGCGCGAAGGCGACTGCGACGACGTTGTATCGGTCGTCGATGGCATCCAACGGGAGGTATGGCGCATTGGCGTCGTTCCAGTTGTGCCAGTATCCGATGAGCGCGGGGCTGGGCAGTTGTGCGGCAGCCGATGCGGCCAGGAGGGTCGCTCCAGTTGCAAGGGGAAGCAGTGGGCGATTCACGGGTGCAATCTAAGCTGAGGATCGTTCGATTTGTCAATCGTTTGGGTGCTCTGCCCGATGGGGTTTTGGGCCAAAATTGAGCTCACCCCTCCGCCCGGTTTTCTGAAGGGGAGGAGGGGCTGCCCCACGAAGCAGGTCGGGAAACTCCGTACAATGCACAGAACGAGGATGAACTTCGGTCCGGCCTCTGGATGAAAGGAAACGCGACAGACGGTTTCAAAATACCGGTCGCCAATTCAACTAAGTAGCCGGTATTGAAGCACGATCGATCACGCCCTCGACGAGGTGCCCGATTGATTGAGGCAGCTTTAAATCCCGTTACTCCATTGCAGTTAAAAACTCAAAGAGCAACTCATCCAACGGTTCGTGGAGTTTCAATTGCATTTCAACCACGTTGGTGAATCCCCCTTTTCCATCGGGCATCTTCTGCTGAACGAAAGTAGATTCAACCGGTGTAGCATCTCCGCAGTAGTAAAAGTCGATGCCTTCGTCGTCGCTTTTCTTTACGAATAAAGGCAGGTGTTTGCCTCCATTGACCGCAGCCTTTAGGAAAAACTGCGTGTCAGGACTCGTGAGACTGCGGTTGCTTTTCGTGAACCACCGCATGGTCATTCGATTCATGAAGGCGTCTTCGTATTGAGTGGTGGAGGAGATGTCATCGCTCTTGTGGTAGGTGACAAAAATGGGACACCAAGAATCGTCCTGGATTTGATAGCCTCCAACGTTTTGAGCGACAGGATTGACTTGGGAGCCAAGTATCCGAAACACATCTGCCCGCGAATACTTCGCTCCAAGGACGAGGCCATGAGGTAATGGCTCGCTAAACGACACGGCCCGATGCAGCGCAGCGCGAGCCATGTCGGCAAGCCAAGGGGTGAGTTGAAGCTCATTCCATTGCACGAGCGAAACGAATTGGGCGGTTACGCCATTCGCGGACTTCCGCAGGGGCGATAGACCGTAGCGCTCATTGACCGGAACCAATTTTGATTTCAGTCTGACGCGCATGAATCCCAATGAAATGCTGTTAAGCGCCGAGGCAAGGCGTTGCTCAGACGGGATGTAATTCCAATCCGCAGGCAGTTGTTCCCGGACAGCATTTGCCAATTCGTTCGATTTCAACCCTTGTGCTCCCCGCTCGAGTAAGACCAGTACCAATGCGGGTTCTTCGACAGTGCTCCCGTTCAAAGCGTCTTTCGCCCAAGTAGCGAAAGCCACGTGCAACGCCTCAGGAAGGGTAGGAAACCCTGCTGGGTCAACAATCGACAAAAATCCACGATAACTACCGGCCTTTCCATACTCAGCGAATGAAAAAGGGTGGCGCCCTCCGAATTCAATGAAATCCGTCATCTGAGGCGCACGCCCCAGCCGCATTCGCATGTCATTCCAATCATCCCGAAGCTCCTTCAGACGGTCGCTGTGTTCATTGATGGCTTCGAAAATTTTCTTTCGTGTGATTTCATCGAACTGAATGGTCGAAGTTCCCGGAATCTGTTCGCTCCCTGAATTGACCAGTTGCCGTAAATAATCCTTGTTGAAAGTCCGGTCGCCATAGAGTGCGACGGGGATCAGGAAGTTGTTCTTGTAGTTGGCGATGAAGTCGATGACGGTCAGGTACTTCCGAGGGTCGTTGTTGAGTCGCAGGCCGCGGCCCAGTTGCTGAACGAAGACAATGGCAGATTGCGTCGGTCGCAGCAGCAGGATCTGATTGACGGAGGGGATGTCAATGCCTTCATTGAAAATGTCCACCGTGACCAAATATTGAAGTCGATCTGCGACATCGGATTCCAAGCTTAGAATGGCGGCTTCCCGTTCTGCTTCGGATGTGCTGCCTGAAAGGGATTTCGATCGAATTCCTTTCGCAGAGAGTGCGGAAGCGAGGCCTTCCGCTTCGTCAACGCGTGAGCAGAAGATGAGCCCTCGAGTTTGGTCGTCGTGGGTGCCGTAGCGGCGGGCTGCTTCGATGATGTGGTTTACCCTTTGGCCTGAGACGAGGTGATTGAAATCCACTTCGTCGCCGACGTCTTCACCATCAATCAGGATGTCCGAAATACCGAAGTAATGAAACGGACAGAGCATCCCTTCGGCCAGGGCTCGATGCAGCCGGATCTCATAGGCCAAATTGTGGTCAAAAAGCGAATAAATGTCATGCCCATCCGTGCGCTCCGGCGTCGCAGTCATTCCCAGCAAGAACTGGGGCTTAAAGTGATCCAGTAACTTTCGGTATCCTTCAGCACCTGCACGGTGGGTTTCATCGACGATGATGTAATCAAAATGATCGGGCCGGAACTTTTTCAGGTGGTCTTCTCGGGACAGGGTCTGGATGGTGCCGAAGACGAAATCCGCATCGCTCCGCTGCCCGCCCGTGTACAACCCCATGGTGCGCTGATTCCCGAAAATCGCCTCGTAGCTTTTCATTGCGGCCCGCGCAATGTTCTCCCGGTGCACCACGAAAAGCAACTTCGCAGTTCCAAACGCAGCCGCATCAAACGCAGAAAGAAAGGTCTTCCCGGTGCCTGTGGCAGAAACGATGAGTGCCTTGCGCGCTCCATTGGACCGAAGTTCATGAAGCTTGTGAAGGGCTTCTTGTTGCATGCTGTTCGGTCTGAACTGCGTGGTGAGTGGATCGGATTCGCTCGCCTCTGCTGCCAGCACAGGTCCTGACGGAGGCGCGTAGATGCGTCGTTGCCGTGCTTCAAAATGGCGTGGGGAATATTCCTCGATCCAAGCCCGGGTCACGGGGGTGGCACTTTCGAAGTAATGATTGAACTCCTGTTTGGCCTCCTCCGCAATCTTTGCATCCCCAGGGCTCACAATCCGCACGTTCATTTCGATGTTCGACTTCAGCGCGTTGGCCGTCCAATTGCTGCTTCCTATGAATTGGATGAACTCCGTCTCTTGCATGAAGGCGAAATGCTTGCTGTGCATGGACTGGCCTTCGAGGATTTTCACGTCCAAATTCCGAAACGTGAGCAAGTCGTTCAGCGCCTCGACTTCCGTAAAATTCAGGTAATCAGAAGTCAAGATGCGCCCACGAATGCCCTGCTTTTCGAGCCGGAGGAGTGGTTCTTTGATCGCCGCAATGCCCGACTTGGTGATGAAGGCCACGAAGAATTGAAATTCTTTGCAAGTCCTGAGCTCGCGGTGAAGCCACGTTCCGAGGCGTTTCGTGTGGGGGAGGCTTCCTATCAGCGCGGCATGGAGGGGGTGATTCATGACCGGTTTGCGAGCAACTGTTGGACAATCGGAACATCGGCAGCGGCCCAATCCAATTCATGGAAATCAGCCGAATTGGGCTCCATCCAAGCCGCCGCGTGATGCTCTGTCAAGGTTAGGCGTTCCCGGCCTCCAGGTTCGGCAAACGCACATCGATAAGGATGCATGATGAGCCTGAAATCCGGGTAGCGATGATCGACTTTTTCCAATCGGTCCAACACCTGCACCTCGACATTGAGTTCCTCTCGGATTTCTCGCACCAGCGCTGTGGAATGGTCTTCTCCCTCTTCGATTTTACCCCCCGGAAACTCCCACTTAAGGTGGATGTAGGGGAGTTTGTTTTCTCCTCGTTGGGTGCACAACACCTCGGTTCCATCTTGAATTACCGCGGCCACGACTTCAATCGTTTTCATGGGCTGAAGCTCGAGGTTTTCTCCAGGGGATCCAAAAAT
>ENA-OUOG01003840-OUOG01003840.1-marine-metagenome-genome-assembly--contig:-NODE-3840-length-13581-cov-3.340344_pt1 | contig 13581 bp, 10 predicted proteins | sample MGYA00248635_ERZ508505 | MGnify/ENA primary metagenome ERZ508505 (study PRJEB26176, sample SAMN06267871) | marine metagenome | isolation source: Saanich Inlet, British Columbia, Canada | place: Pacific...
AAAGATAATCGATGCTATTTAATTTAAACGCTTTTAACGCATACTCATCATAAGCCGTTGTAAAAATAATAGCGCTGCTCACGTCTACTTGATCAAAAATCTCAAAAGAAAGACCATCGCTCAATTGAATATCTAGGAAAATTAAATCTGGCGCTGGATGATTTAATAAATACTCTACGGATTCATGAACGGAATGAAGCATGACCTCTGGAGTGATATTTAATGCCTCTAGCATACGATGTAATCTACGTGCGCTAGGCTTCTCGTCTTCTATGATAATAGCTTTCATATTAATCTTCTTCTTCTAAAAATTCTTGAATTTTCTTATTCGTAATTTCGGTGAAGCAAAATTTAGTTACGCATGAACCTTAGTCCATACATCAACAAGAATCGCGAACGATTTACTAATGAACTCATTGAACTGCTCAAAATTCCGTCTGTAAGTGCTGACCCTGCTTACCAAGCTTCTGTGCTCGAGGCGGCTCAGTTCACTTGCGAAAAACTAAAAGAGGCAGGCTGCGAGATAGCAGAAGTTATAGCAACCGATGGGTACCCCGTAGTTTATGGCGAAAAATTAATCGATCCTAATCTACCCACCGTATTAGTATATGGTCATTACGATGTGCAACCGCCAGATCCGATTGAGCTTTGGGAGTCAGGGCCATTTGAACCCGTAATAAAAACTTCTGAATTACATCCTGAAGGCGCGATTTATGCGCGCGGTGCGTGCGATGACAAAGGACAATTTTTCATGCATGTTAAGGCCTTTGAAGCCATGATGGCCGAAAACCAGCTTCCTTGCAATATCAAATTCATGATTGAAGGCGAAGAAGAGGTAGGTAGTGATAGTCTTGGAGCATTTCTTGATGCTAACAAAGAAAAACTTTCAAGCGATATAATCTTGATTTCCGATACCGGAATGATCAGTCGAGATATTCCCTCTATTCAAACTGGACTCCGCGGACTAAGCTATGTAGAGGTTGAAGTCACCGGGCCGAACCGTGATTTACATTCTGGGGTGTATGGTGGCGCAGTGGTAAACCCAATAAACGCGCTGAGTAACATGATTGCCTCTCTTCACGATGAAAAAGGTCGGATTACAGTGACCGGATTCTACGACAAGGTGATTGAACTCTCTGCAAGCGAACGCGCTGCCATGGCTGCTGTTCCGTTTGATCAAAACGACTATAATAAACATCTCGATGTAGAAGACGTAAGTGGAGAGCAAGGATACAGCACAACCGAGCGCGCGTCGATTCGACCCACTTTAGATGTTAACGGGATTTGGGGCGGATACACCGGAGAAGGGGCAAAAACGGTACTGCCCTCGAAGGCCTACGCTAAAATATCCATGCGACTTATACCCGACCAAGATTATAACGAAATCACACGATTATTTACGGAGCATTTTTTGGCTATAGCCCCAAAAGGAGTACGCGTTAAGGTAACACCACATCACGGAGGTGCACCTTATGTTACGCCTATCGACAGTATCGGATACCTCGCAGCAGAACAGGCACTAGAAACCACCTTTGGCGTGAAGCCAGTTCCGCAAAGAGGCGGAGGAAGCATTCCGATTGTTGCCTTATTCGAGTCGGTTTTAGGGGTAAAATCTGTGCTTATGGGATTCGGACTGGATAGCGATGCCATTCACTCGCCGAATGAACATTTTGGATTATTCAACTACTACAAAGGAATCGAAACCATTCCGCACTTCTTCAAAGCCTTTACGGAGCTTATGAGCGGGGCGAAAAAATAAGCGGCCTAGAAGGAGCTGCATCGCTCTCTATAGGAGCGACTTGAAGTTGCAATAAATAAGGTCCGGGGGCTAAGTGCTCTGGAATAGCAGCTAGTTCGGTGATTGTTGCTTGTTCTCTAGGGGTTTCCGTATCTACTTGCCAATAAGCCTTGTGAGCCGCTACCGCACCACCGTCTTTTTCTTTATCAATCGACGGAGTATCTAGTACCAAATGCTCGATGCCTTCGTTCGCCAACAGGTCTGCTGTTTCGGCAAGTAGATAGGGCCAATTCGAGTGATCGTAGTTATTAGGATAATCGCTACCCGTATGTAGCTTTATGATCAGTGCTTTAACACCCTTAAAATCGCACGCCAATAAACCTTGGGCGCTGAGTACTAAATCTTCTCCTCGATACTCAAGCTCAGGTACTATAAGCTTTGCTGCCATCAAAAACGGCAGTGACAACGAACTGATAGGCAAAGGGGTTTCACTAATATGACCTAGGGTTTCTGTATGGGTGCCATGCGCATGTGGATAGAAAGAAATCTGCTCAAAATTCACCGCTGCTCCGTGAGCCACGGACAGCGGCTTTTGATCCCACTTAAAAGGAGCAAATATTGCTGTGCCTGCATACCATGCGGACACTCCTGCTTTAGAAACCGATCTCGAAAGGTCAATTGGATGATCGGTAGCGTAGGTAATGCCTTCAACAATTAGTGTGGTCATTTTCTAGCCGGATTGATTTCAATCATAAATAAGTCGCTCGCTATACCGTCGATCAAAAATTTTCCTTTTCGGGTGGCTCGCACTACGCCATCCTCTTCAAATAACAAGGCATCAACAATAAATGGAGTAATCATCATTTTAAAATAATGTACATACGAGACTCCGAATCGCTGTTCTAATTCACTGTAAGAAACCCCCCAAATAGTTCGTAATGAGGTCATTACAAATTCATTATATCGATCTTTTACAGACAAATCTTCGCTTCCAAAAATGGGCTTCTCCTCGGCGATTGCCTGCATGTATTTGTGGTTTTGAGCAACATTCCAAGATCGTCTACACCCCTTGAAGCTATGGGCAGAGGGGCCTATTCCGAGATAAGGCGTACCCTTCCAGTACGCGCTATTATTTATCGAATAGTGGCCAGGGATAGCGAAATTGGAGGTTTCATAATGATCAAATCCCAGATCAGATAAGGTGTCAAGAATTAATAAAAACTGACGCTCTGCCTGTTCCTCATCGACATCTTCAACGAGTTCTTTTTCAATAAATCGGGCCAGTGCAGTATTGGGTTCAACTGTTAGTGCGTAAGCGGATACATGAGTAGCTCCCATAGCAACTACGCGTCTTACACCCGCTTCAAGAATCGAATCAGACTGCCCGGGTATACCATAAATTATATCTACCGAAACCCGGTCAAAGTGAGCCACTGCAAGTTCAAGTGAGTGCAACGAATCTGCAGCGGTATGAGATCGGTTCATTAGCGTTAAATCGCGATCCTCGAAAGATTGCAGACCAAGACTTAACCGGTTTACTCCTAAATTTTTCCAACGTTTTATTCGTTCCAGGGTAACATCTTCTGGATTCACCTCCAAGGTAAATTCTATAGTATCCGAAAAGCGGTAATGGGCATACGCGTTTTCTTTCAAAAAAGCCAACTGATCTAAGGTCAGTAGTGATGGGGTTCCTCCTCCAAGGTATAGAGTGTGAAAAGTTTCATCGCTCCAATGGTCTGACCTAATCCTCATCTCTTCGGCCATTGCCTGCAACATCTTGTCAATGTATCCGAGCTGAGTAGAAAAGTGAAAGTCACAATAATGACATGCTTTTCTACAAAAGGGTACATGAATGTAGAAATTCGCCATTAGCTCGTCCGATCTTTATGCTGACTTACAAAACTAGACCACGAATGATAGGCCTTTGTAGACTCGGGCTTTCCGGCATTGTAAAAATGACACACGGCGGCCGCTAGGCCGTCTGTAGCATCAAGATTTTTCGGAAGCTGCTTGAGTCCAAGCATACCCTGTAACATTTTAGCGACCTGTTCTTTTGATGCATTTCCGTTACCCGTGATGGCCATTTTAATCTTTTTGGGTAAATACTCGGTTACCGGAATCTGACGTGAAAGCCCTGCTGCCATCGCTACTCCCTGAGCTCTTCCGAGTTTTAACATCGATTGTACATTTTTTCCGAAAAAAGGAGCCTCGAGTGCCATTTCATCGGGATGATAGTGATCGATAAGCTCAGCCGTACGCTCGTAAATCATTTTAAGTTTGAGATAAGGATCCGCAATTTTAGTGAGCTGTAATTCATTCATTTGAATAAACTTCATTTGATTGCCTTTAACCTCAATGAGACCAAAACCCATAATAGTTGTTCCCGGGTCTACCCCTAAAATGATTTTAGATGAACTCATACTAGCGAAGGTAGCGAATTAGCGGTCTAGATAGCGTACTACCTCATCTAAAGGCAATCGCTGTGAATCTTGAGGATTTTCATTGTAATACCCCATATAGAAGAATCCTAGACAGCGCTCTCCCTCGGCTAACGATAAAAACTCACCGAGATGTTTGATCACTCCTGGCGAGCTCCAATATCCACCAATTTGCTTAGCATGGGCGGCTAACCACAAATTTTGTACAGCCATACCCACAGCTGCGATTTCTTCCCACTCTGGAAGAGACTCTTTAGGATCTCGTTTCATGCAAATAGCAATGGCCACTTGCGACTTTAACGGATTAGACTTAAGTTTTTCAAGAGTGATTTCACTGAATTTTTCGGTGGTGTTTGTATAGGCCGTTCCAATAGCGTCAGCTAATCGCTGGCGAGCATCTTTTTGAATAACCACAAAGCGCCAAGGTTGAGTTTTTTTATGGGTAGGAGCCCATCGAGCTGCCTCTAGTAATTCTTCAATATCAGCAGCAGCTATAGGCTGCTCATTATATGCCGGCGGATGTACGCTGCGCCGCGTTCTAATCAGTTCAAGAAGTTCCATGACTTATGTTTTAGACCTCTAAAATACCGATTTATAAGGGGGGAGTAAAACAAAAAAAGCCTCCCCTAAGGAAAGCCTTTCAAAGGTCAGTATCACTGTAGATACCACACTTTTCATGCAGACAAGTCTGCACAACACAACACGACAAATATAACACCATTTTTTCATTTGATTTTCATTATTATTTTTTTGGACATTGTCCTAAAAATTGGATTTATTCCATAATTTAGTCCTGTGAATAGAAGTATATTACATCTTGACCTCGACAGTTTTTTTGTCTCTGTTGAACGCCTACTCCACAGTGAGCTTAAGCGAAAACCGCTTCTTGTAGGTGGACTGAGTGATCGCGGAGTAGTAGCAGCCTGCAGCTACGAAACGCGAGCCTTTGGCGTGCATTCAGGCATGCCGATGAAACTTGCGCGGAAGCTCTGCCCTGAGGCCGTTGTACTACGAGGTAATTCGGGTACTTACACTAAATATTCCGATCTAGTTACCGAGATTATCAAAGAAGCCGTACCTGTTTTAGAAAAAGCCAGCATTGATGAGTTTTACGCAGATCTAAGCGGAATGGACCGCTTTTTTGGAACCTACAAATTCGCAGCCGAACTGCGCCATAAAATTAGTAAAGAAAGTGGGCTACCTATTTCGTTAGGCTTATCGGAAAATAAAATAGTCTCTAAAGTCGCTACTGGAGAAGCCAAACCTAATAACCAACTCAAAGTTGACTATGGCTACGAAAAGCCCTTTCTAGCTCCACTTTCGATCTCTAAAATTCCGATGGTCGGAGACAAAACAGGACAAACCTTAAGAAGGTTAGGCATTCGAAAAATACAGGATTTACAAGATCTTCCGCAAGAATTGCTTACTCAAGCTCTAGGAAAACCTGGCACAATTATTTGGAAGCGAGCGCAAGGCATCGACACTACCCCGGTAATCAGCTATAACGAGCGAAAATCAATTTCTACCGAGCGCACCTTTGACTACGACACCATTGACGTGAGCGCTCTAAAAGCGTTGCTAATTGCCATGACAGAAAATCTAGCCTTCCAGCTCAGACGAGGAGAAAAACTGACTTCTTGTATTGCTGTAAAAATTCGCTATTCTGATTTTGACACCCAAACTAAACAAGTAAAGATTCCCTACACAAGCGCAGATCACCTACTTATACCCAGAATACTCGAACTCTTTACATCACTTTACCAAAGAAGGCTACGCGTTAGGCTCATAGGAGTAAAGTTTAGTGATTTAGTGGGTGGAAGCTATCAAATCAATCTATTTGATGATAGTGAATCTGACATTCACCTCTATCAGGCCATTGACAAAATGCGACTGCGCTTCGGAGAGCGTAGCGTAATCCGAGCCGTCAGCCTTGGCGCAAAAACTATCGGTAGAATCGAAAACCCTTTTAACGGAAACGCCCCCATTGTTTTAGCACACCGAAAACAATAATGTACTTACATTGTCACAGTCAGTATAGTCTTAGATACGGCACGATTCCAGAACAAGAGCTTGCAAATCTAGCCCTAGAAAACGGCTACGAGTTCGTGGGTCTGACAGATATTAATACGAGTGCTGCTTGTCTATCCTTTATACAGTACTGTCAGCAAAAAGACATCAAAGCTGTAGTAGGAATCGATTGTCGGGAACAAAATCAGACGTATTATATCGGAATTGCACAAAGCATTAGCGGTTTTTACCAGCTCAATCGTTTTGTCTCTGAAATACAAGAAGCAAAAAAATCATTCCCATTATATGCCCCTAAGCTCGAAGCGGTGTATTTTATCTATCCATTTAGTAGGGTTCAACTCGAAGAACTAACCCTTAACGCAGACCACGAGTTTATTGGTGTATCGATAAACGATCTGAATCGATTGCGGTTTAGCAGACTCATTGAACAGCCCGAGAAGCTTGTGTTCGCTAGCCCAGTGAGTTTCCGCTCTAAAAAAGAATTCAACACCCACCGACTTCTTCGCGCTATTGACAACAACACGCTACTCAGTAAACTAGACCCTAGCGAACAAGGCAATCTCGGTGATCAGATGCTGCGATCAGAAGCGTTGTATACACTGCTCCATGGGTTTGATTTTTTAGTGGCAAATACCCGGCGCCTCGCTCAGAGCTGCAAGGTGACTTATGACTTCGACCCTGCACTTCCCTCTGAAAATTTAGGGTGCTACGGAACGACCAAACAAGAAGATTTTGAAGTGCTTAAATCGTTATGCGAGAAAGGCATTGCCTATCGCTATCCGAAAAACAAACCCCGCACGCTTAGGGAGCGGCTTGAAAAAGAACTTACGCTGATTGAAAAGAAAGATTTCACCTCGTATTTCTTAATCAACCATGATCTTACTAAAGAGGCGCGCAGGCGAGGCTTTTTCTATGTTGGAAGAGGTAGTGGAGCAAATAGTCTGGTGGCTTACCTACTTCGAATCACCGATGTCGACCCTATTGAGCTCGATTTGTATTTTGAACGGTTCATTAATGAACACCGAAGTAGTCCGCCCGATTTTGATATTGATTTCTCGTGGCGGGATCGCGATCAGATGCTCCGCTACTTGTTCGGTCGCTACCCAAACGTATGCTTACTAGGTGCCTATGTTACCTTTCAAAAAAGGGCAGTAATTCGCGAGATCGGCAAAGTCTTTGGGCTTAGTAAAGAAGAGATCGACGGTTTGGTAGATCAAACAAGACCCTTAGCCCCAACTGCCGAAAAACAGCAGTTACACCAGCTAGTACTGCGCTACGCTAGTTATATTCAAGGACTGCCCAATCACTTTAGTATACACGCTGGCGGGGTACTAATCACCCAAAAGCCCATAGAATACTACTGCTCTACCTTTTTGCCTCCTAAAGGAATGCGAACCGCTCACTTAGACATGCATATTGCCGAGGAATTGCGCATCCACAAATTTGATATCCTCTCTCAAAGAGGGCTCTCTAAGATCGCCGACGCCGTAACTCTAGTTAAAAAAAATCGCGGAATAACTCTCGATATTCAACAAATCGAGTCTTTTAAAAAAGATGAAAAAATCAACCAACTACTCGCTAATGGAGATTGTATGGGATGCTTTTATATTGAATCTCCTGCTATGCGAATGCTGCTACAAAAGCTGCAGGTCAATAACTACTTGAGTCTTGTGGCGGCCAGTTCAATTATACGACCAGGGGTTTCTCAAAGCGGCATGATGAACGAATATATTTTGCGCCATAGATCGCCTAAGCGCGTAAAAGAACAGGCACACCCAGTGCTTCTAGAGATTATGCCTGAAACCTACGGGGTTATGGTGTACCAAGAAGATGTAATTAAAGTGGCTCATTACTTTGGCGGTCTTAGTCTAGCAGATGCCGATGTACTTCGCAGAGCTATGAGCGGAAAATCGCGATCAAAATCGGCATTTGAGCGCATCCGAGATCAATTCTTTATAAACGGGACTGCAAAAGGGTATACCCCCGAAGAGGTAAGTGAGATATGGAGGCAAATAGAAAGTTTTGCAGGATATGCCTTTGCCAAAGGACACTCTGCTTCTTATGCCGTCGAAAGCTACCAAAGTCTTTATCTGAGAGCATACTACCCCGTTGAATACCTCACCGCAGTGCTCAATAACGGAGGCGGATTTTACGCATCAGAATTTTATCTCAAAGAGGCCGTACGTCTTGGCGCACAGCTTCACTTACCCTGTGTAAATAACAGCGACAGCCTCTGCGTACTACAAGGCACTATCCTTTACTTAGGATTTGGTTATATCAAAGAGCTCGAACAAAAAACCATCGACACTACTATCGCTGTTCGACAACATAAACCTTTTGACAGCCTATCAGATTTTATTGATCGCGTACCTATAGGCAGTAATCAAGTTGAATTACTTATCCGAGTTGGAGCATTTGCCTTTACAAGGCAGAACAAACACGAACTACTTTGGCAAGCACTACGTCAGAAAAACAGAACACCATACAGCTACTTACCGAAACTCTTTAACACTGAAAAAAAAGCGATTCAGATTAGCCACTTAACCGAAGATCCTATCGAAACCACTTATGAACTTTGGGAACTACTAGGCTTTCCACTCTCGAACACGTTCGAACTCTTAAAAAGTCCGATAAAAACCCCGCTAATTACTGTAACCGATTTTTCAAACTACCTCGGCAAGGAAATTACGCTACTCGGGTACCTAGTAACGGTTAAAAACACGAAAACAAAAACAGGTAAAACGATGCAATTCGCCACCTTCTTAGATTGCTATGGTAACGTGTTCGACACTACTTCGTTTCCGACAATAACCCAGCAATATCCGATTCGCAGTGGAGGCATTTATCAGATACACGGAACGGTAGTTACTGAGTATACGTTTAGCAGTATCGAAGTAAAACGACTTGAGCGATGCGAATACATCGCGAAGGTTTAGAAATTCAAATAGAAATCCCGTGTAAGCTCGCGGTACTCCTCGGAATATACGTGGCGGTCAAGTTCAATAATAAGCTCTTCGCGCTCAGTAATTACCCAGTCGCTCGTTTTAACCCATTCAAGAAGAACTCGCTTCACTGGCAAATCAGCCCTACCCTTGACAAGACAATATCGCTTTAAGGCAAACCCACAACGCGTGCCAATCTGCTCAGCCTGACTTAACCGATCAGCAGGCAAAATCAACGACAAAACTCCATTGGATCGCAGTAATGCAAAGGCCTGTGATATCAACTCATTTAGGGGTAAAAAGTGTGCAGACCGAGCTTTATCCCGAGACGATTGACCGCGCCAACCTTCGAAGAAAGGCGGATTACTAACGATCGCATCAAAACATTCGAACTTATTTGTTGCCCATTGGCAAAAATCGGACTGTACCACCTGCATACGATCAGACCAAGGCGAGCCCTGAAAATTCAAGTGCGAAGCTTCAATCGCCTTGTCGTCTATATCAATCCCAGTAATTCTAGCAGTCTGGTATCGCTGAGCTAACTGAAGCGCTACTAAACCCGAACCGCAACCAACATCAAGAAAATCGGGTGCTGATAATTCGGGGAGATCCACCCAAGCTCCCAATAGCACCCCATCGGTGCCAATTTTCATGGCGGCTAAACTTTGGTCTATGGTAAAGTGCTTGAAGACAAAATGACCCATAATTAGGGCTCAAGATACAAATCAATAAGTCCTTTAGGAGCAGTAATTATTATCTCTTGGGTTTGTTTGTTAATCTGATCAATAATTGGATCTACAGCCGGAATTAAAATTTCTATACCCGAGCGGTCAATGACAAAAATGGCCTGAGCAGCGTCGTCATTTACTCCTACAAGCTCACCCACTAAACCAAACGAAGAATCAATTACTTTAAAGCCAATGAGTTCATGATAATAGTACTCATCATCTGCCAGCTCGGGGAGTTCATCAAGGGGTCTAAAAAGCGACTTACCCACCAATGCATTGGCTGCCTGTTCGGTATCTACTCCTTCAAATTTGATACGAAGGGTACCGTTATGCCAGCGCGCAGCATCAATAAAAAATGGAACCAATTCATGTTCTAATTGAACAAAAACTGATTCCATTTCTAAATATTCTTCAGGATAGTCGGTATCTAACTTAATAAGAACCTCTCCTTTAAAGCTGTATTTCGATGCGACATGGCCCAGACGATAACAGGACTCTATTCGCATATCATTACTTATTCAGCAGTTTTTTCTTCTTCTGTAGTATCTTCTACAGGAGTTTCGGCTGCCTCTTCAGTTGAAACTTCTTCTGCAACAGCAGCTTCGGTCTCTTCTGCTACTTCTTCTTCAACTACCTCTTCTTCTATAACTTCAGGCTCAGGAGCATTAGCTGCCGCGATTTCAGCCGCACGCTTTTCGTTTGCTTCTTTCTCTGCCTCTAAAGCTTTCGCTTTAGCAGCTGCCTTTTCTTTATCTAAAGCAGAAAGCTCAGCAGAATTTGCTGCATCTTTTTCTTTTAGCCAAGCTGCAAAACGCTCCTCTACTTGCTCCTCGGTAAGAGCTCCTTTGGCCACACCTTTAACCAGGTGATGCTTCAGAAGGGCTCCTTTTCTAGAGAGTAGTGTACGCGCTGTGTCAGTAGGCTGCGCTCCATTTTGTAACCATTTCACCGCAGAATCAACATCGATTTCTACAGTTGCAGGATTGGTATTCGGGTTATAGATACCCAATTTTTCAAGGAATTTACCGTCTCGCTTTGATCGAGCATCAGCAGCAACTACCCAATAAAAGGGTTTTCCTTTTTTACCATGGCGTTGTAAACGAATTCTTACAGGCATATCACATTAAATTTTTGAGGTTCTCGACCTCGGTTATTAATACATTGTTTAAAAGTCGTGCAAAGATAATCGAAATGTTTAGTTATCCAAGCCTTTCAATTGTGCTATTTTTAAGGGTTCGAAAAGTTCCCTGCCCACCATGATGTATCTGATCTTCGACACTGAAACCACCGGCCTACCCAAAAACTATAAAGCTCCTGTTAGCGACTCCGATAATTGGCCGCGAGCAGTGCAGCTTTCGTGGCAACTCCACGATCATACCGGGGCGCTTATAGAGAATAATGACTTTATTATAAAACCGGATGGGTTTGATATTCCGTTTCAGTCAGAGCGTGTACACGGAATATCGACGGCATTAGCCAATAAAGACGGGGTAGAACTTCGCACTGCTCTCGAACATTTTGAATCGTCTTTACAGAAAGCGCACTTTGTGGTAGGTCAAAATATCGAGTTCGATATCAATATCGTAGGCGCCGAATACTACAGACTCGATCTGCCAACAGCGCTCTTTTCAAAAAAAGTTCTAGATACCTGTAGTGAAGATACCGCCAAGCTTTGTAGGCTTCCGGGCGGAAGAGGAGGCAAATTCAAACTACCCACACTAACCGAACTTCACCAGAAACTTTTTGGTGAAAGCTTCGGTGAAGCACACAATGCAAGTGCTGATGTCGAAGCAACAGCGCGATGTTTCTTTGAGCTTATTCGAACTGGAGAATTTAATGCTTCAACACTTGGTCTCTCGGAAAGCCAACTAGCAGAATTCCAGCAATTACATCCAAAACCTATTGCGTCAGCGGGTTTAACCCATCGAAACTTAAAAGCTGCCTCAGAGAAACTGATCAAAAAACAAGTTCCACTTGCACCAAAAACCTCCGGAGGCGAAAAACTAGACGATCTTGAGTTTGTTCACCTGCACAATCACTCGCAATTCTCGATTCTTCAAGCAACTATGCGCCCTGCTGATTTAGTTACAGCTGCAGTAAAAGAGAAAATGCCAGGAGTGGCTATCACTGACACAGGCAACATGATGGGTGCCTTTAGCTTTGTCAGTGCGGTGGCTTCGCATAACAAAGCAAATCCGGATTCACCTATAAAAGGCATTGTGGGTCTAGAAATTGCCATAGTAGAGGACCGCCTTGACAAGGCAGTTAAAGATCTCGGTTACACAACCGTTCTGCTAGCCAAAAACAAAGTAGGGTATCACAATCTCACCAAGCTCAGTTCAAAGGCGTATACCGATGGGTTTTACTACATCCCTCGAATCGATAAAAATTTGCTATTAGAATACAAAGAAGGATTGATTGTGCTCTCGGGCGGAACGACCGGAGAAGTTTCTTCTAAAGCACTAAATATCGGAGAGCGACAAGCAGAAGAAGCACTGTTATGGTACCTCGAACAATTTGGTAGCGATTTTTATCTCGAATTACAGCGACACGGACAACAAGAGGAAGAGCACGTTAATGCTCAACTTGTTGCACTTGCCCAAAAACACGGTGCACAACTCGTAGCCACCAACAACAGCTTCTACCCTTCTAAAGAAGACCACGAGCTACAAGACATATTATTGTGTGTAAAAGAGGGCGAGCTCAAAAACACTCCGATCGGTCGTGGTAGAGGATTCAGATACGGATTACCCAACGAGCAGTATTATTTCAAAAGTAGCGAGGCCATGAAATCGCTATTTGCAGATCTACCCGAGGCAATTGAAAACACCACTAAGATTCTAGATAAAGTAGAGAACTATGTACTTTATCGAGATGTGCTTCTTCCGAATTTTGACATCCCGAGTCATTTTATCGATTCAGAAGATGCCATAGATGGCGGAAAACGCGGTGAAAACGCCTACTTGAAACATCTGACCTTTGAGGGCGCAACAAAAAGATATGGCACGCTCAGCGAATCAATCACTGAGCGCTTATCATTTGAGCTTCAAACCATTGAACAATCGGGATACCCTGGGTACTTTTTAATTGTAGAAGATTTTATCCGAAAGGCTCGAGAAATGGGCGTATCGGTTGGTCCCGGACGTGGATCTGCTGCAGGGTCTGCAGTAGCCTATTGCCTGGGCATCACGAATATCGATCCGATAAAATACGATTTACTTTTTGAGCGTTTTCTAAATCCAGAGCGTGTATCTATGCCAGATATTGATATAGACTTTGATGATGAAGGAAGAGGTAGAGTAATGGATTATGTTATTAATAAATATGGAGCAAATCAGGTTGCTCAAATTATTACCTACGGAACAATGGCGGCTAAGTCTTCTATTAGAGATACCGCTAGAGTTCTAGATTTACCTTTATTTGAGGCAGATAGAATTGCCAAATTAATACCAAATATTAAACTAAAAGATATTTTTGGAACAGACGATAAAAGCAAAGGGAAAATTGCTGCATTACGTTCTGAAGAAAAAGACATGGTTAACGAATTAAAAGCCTTGTCAGAAGGAGACGGAATAGAATCTGAAACCATTAACAAAGCAGCTATTCTTGAGGGCTCTGTCAGAAATACAGGAATTCATGCTTGCGGAGTTATCATCACTCCTTCAGACATTACCGATTTTGTCCCAGTAGCTTTAGCAAAAGATTCA
>ENA-OUOG01003847-OUOG01003847.1-marine-metagenome-genome-assembly--contig:-NODE-3847-length-13559-cov-6.482569_pt1 | contig 13559 bp, 6 predicted proteins | sample MGYA00248635_ERZ508505 | MGnify/ENA primary metagenome ERZ508505 (study PRJEB26176, sample SAMN06267871) | marine metagenome | isolation source: Saanich Inlet, British Columbia, Canada | place: Pacific...
GTCGCTTCCAACGAAAGACGCGAGTCGTGGCTTTTTGACGCGACGTTTCGCGTTTCGTTCGGCCCCACTTTTTTTTGCGAGGGTTGTCCTCCTTTCACTCCGCCGCCGCCGCCCCGCGCGTCCATTCGGAGGGCCGCGCGCGATGGGTCGGTTCGACGCGCCCGGGTACGGCCGCGGCCGCGCGGGCCGGGGCAGGCACTCGGGCGGTCGCGGCGTCGGATTCGGGCCCGGCCGCGGCGGCGGCGGCGGCCGAGGCCACTCGATCTCGCCGTCGAACGCGTACCAGCTCACCGCGGAGCAGAAGGAGGCGATGCTGCTCCCGTTCCTGCACCCGACGCCGCGCGCGCTGGTGCCCGTGCCCCTGGAGTTCGAGTCCGTGCGCCACTTCTGCGACCTCATCGCGAACAACCTGCTCGCGGAGTTCTGGCACCTCATACAGGAGGGCCCGCGCGGGCCCGCGGTGAAGGCCACGCCCGCCGCGGGGGGCGGCCTGCGCGTCACGTCCGGCGACGCATCTAACGACGGCGAAAACGCCACGCACCACCTTCTGCTCATCGAGCGAAGGCTGCACTTGGTGGTGTCCCAGAGCGGCGGCACGACCAACGCGCTGACGGGTGACAAAACACCCGCCGTGCTCCAACTGCGACCGAAGCTCAGCGGGCCGCACCAGGGGCCCATACGCAGTTTCGGGTACGTCGGCGCATTCGTCGCCGAGCTCGGCGCTTTGCAAGAGCTGGCGCTTCGCGACTCTTTCGGCGAAGCCGGCTCGCCGGCGCTGCGCGCGATGCTCAAGCCCAGAGAGCAGGTCGCGGGGCACTGGCACCCGCCTCCCCTGCCGGAGGAGGACTTCGCGCAGATCGCAGCCTCCAGGGGCGCGCTCAGGAAGGGCTCCGCCGGGACCCTCTCGGGTGGAAAAAAGAACATTTTTGCCAACGCCTCCGGCGCGAAGACGCCGCCGCTGGGGTTGGCCGCGGCGACGACGACGACGACGCGGCGAACGGCGCCGCGCGACTTTTTGGGCGTGGACGTCCACGCCGTCGCGGTTGAAGAAGCGAAGAAGAAGAAGACGGTGAAAGAGAGGAACGGCGGAGACGAAGCTTCTTCCTCCTCTTCAGAAGAGAACCCGTCGGAAGAAGAAGACGAAGAAGAAGGCGTTCTTCTCGCGAAACAAAAAACCATCGGCGGCGTCGGCGCGAACTTCTCTCAGCGCGCGGCGGTTTGCGCGTTGAAAAACGCGTTGGAAAAAATCCAGGGTCCTCCCGGGACGGGCAAGAGCACGACTATTTACCACGTCATCACGCAACGCGTGCCTCCCGGCGCCCGGGTGTTGGTCACGTGTTCGCGCAACGTCGCCATCGAGAGTATCGCGCAGAAACTCACGGCGTGCGACGCCGAGATGTTAGTGGTGGGCGCGCCCGGGCGCATCGGCGCGACGGCGCGGAAGCATTTGTTGGCGTCGAAAATCGAGGCGCATCCGAAAGTGCGCGCCGTCGCCGCGACGTCTCTCGGCGGATTCCAGAGCAAAGCCGCACTTGAGGCGGCGGAGAGCGTCCGCGGCGATTTGATGGTTGCGTGTCGTTTGATTCTGTGTACGATCGCGTCCACATCGAGACTGTTGCGCGAGTGGGAGGAGTTTGGAAACAAAGAACCGCTGGACGTGCACACCGTCATCGTGGACGAGTGCGGGTGCACTCCGGAGTCGTCCACGGCGCTCCTTCTGAACTTAAGGCCGAAGAATTTGGTGTTGCTGGGGGACCACAACCAGCTTCCCCCGTGCTCGGTGATCAACCCGCGCGATTTGAAGAACACGGGGCACGACCGCTCCGCGCTCGAGCGGTGCGTGCTGGGGAGCGCCGCGAGCGCGGAAGATTCGACCGAAGAAGACGAGAAGACGAAACCGAACGGAGGGTTGGGGAAAGACCGTTCTTTTTCTTCGCCGGAAAGACCGGCGTCCTGTCACCGCCTCACCGAGCAGTACCGCATGCACCCCGCCATCTGCGAGGTGGTTTCAAAGCAGTTCTACGAGGGCACGCTGACGACCGCGCCCTCCATCGCGCGGGAGCGGCTGGAGTACTTCGAGAAACTCGCCGAGAAAGAGGCGCTTGAGCGGGAAAAAAAAATGGAGGAACCCGATGACGCGGGTCGGGTTCCGGAACCCGGGACGGACGACGACGCGTCGGAGGGACCCGACGCGATCAAAACGGTTTCCGACGCGATCAAAACGCGACTCCCGCTCCCGCTCGAAGCGGCGGCCGGCAAAAAGCGCCTCCCGTCGCCTAAACCGTTCGACGCGCACAAGGTGACCACGGATGTTTCCGCTTCCGACTCAGCCGACTCGAAGCGCGCCATGGTGTGGGTGCAGGTTTCCGGGCGGGAGGAAACCCCCGAGGAGGGCACTTCGTACGTGAACCGTTTGGAGGTCGCCGCCACCGTCGCGGCGGCGCGACGCGTGCGCGAACGCCACGGTCTTAAATTTTCCATCGCCGCGCTCACGTTTTACAAGGGCCAGTACTTGGCGCTGATGGACGCGATGCCCGCGAGTTTAGGCGTCGAGTGCCTGACCGTGGACGCGTGTCAGGGCAGCGAGTTTGACTTTGTGCTGATCAGCACGACCCGCGCGAACGACAGGCGGGCGGTGGGGTTCGTGTCGGACCCGCGCCGGATCAACGTCGCGATTTCGCGCGCCAAGCGGCAATGCGTCATCCTGGGCGACGCGCGCACCATGGCCGGGAGGCCGGGCACGGACTGGCACGCCGTCAATTCCATGTGCCACCGCGAGACGTTCATCTCCAAAAGCCGCGCCGCGTGTCGGTGGTACGCCGAGCCGGAAGCGCCGGGCTTCGTCTCCGTGATGCACAAGAAGCGCGCCGACGCCAAGCTCCCCGCGGAGAGCGACGACAAGAAGGAGGAGGAGGCGGCGGGCGTAAACGTGGGCGCCGCCGCGTTCGTGCCCAAGGCAAAGCTGATGGCCTCCAACAAAGAGGCGGCGGCCAAGGCGGCGCAGCAGCGTTCAGAAAAGCTCCCGAACGCCAAGGAGAGGAAGAAGGCGCGCAAGAAAAACGCCGCGCAGAGGTCCGCGGACGCCGCGGCGGCGCGCGTCGCCGCCTACGCGCACACGGGCGTGACCAGCATGATGCACGGCGGGATGATGAACCCCGCCGCGGGCACGTTCGGCGGCGCTGCGTTCCCGGCGCTGGGTCTGCAGGGCGGTGCGCCGGGAAGTGGCCCGGTACCCGCGGCGGCGCATCAAAATCAGACGGCGCATACGATGATGATGCCGAGGAGACTCGTGATGGCGTCTGCGGGAACTCCGCCGCGCGTACAAACGCCGCCGTCGTCGCACGCGGCGGCGCCTCCTCCGCCGCCGCCGATGCCGCGCGGAACCGTCCCCGGCGCGCATGTGTTCGCGCCGCCCCCCGGCGCGGACGACGATGAGGACTGGGAACCCCCCGCGGGGCGTTTGGGGAGCGCGCTCAACCTGCGCGAGCTGGACGTGCTCGGGCGCTCGGACAGCGCGGGAAGTTTCGACGCGGCGACGCAGAACTTCGCGATGCCGCCGGAATGGAGCGCGGGGACGGGGTCGGCGCGCCCGCCCGCGTTTTCGTTCGGGAACGGGTGAGACGCGGCGGCGCGTTTGAAAGTGTAGCGAAAGCGTGGGTAGCGTATCTGGCTCGTGTATCGTCTCTATTGATCGCAGTCTGAGTCGCGCTCATCGCGGAGCCGGAAGACCGTGCGAGCAGCCTGGCAGTCCACGCAGAAGCGTTTCACCTGGCCATGCGGGCAGCCGCTGCAGTCCACGCAGCTGCGTTTCACCTTGCCATGCGGGCAGGGGTTGCAGACCGCGCAGTTGTACTTCAGCTTGCCATGCGGGCAGCCGGTGCAGTCTGCGCAGTTGCCTTTGAGCTTGCCATGCGGGCAGCCGCTGCAGTCCACGCAGTCGCCTTTCCGCTTGTTATGCGGGCAGCCGCTGCAGTCCACGCAGTCGCCTTTCCGCTTGTTATGCGGGCAGCCGCTGCAGTCCGCGCAGTTGCGTCTCAGCTTCCCGTGCGGGCAGCCGGTGCAGGCCGCGCAGTTGCGTCTCAGCTTGCCATGCGGGCAGGGGTTGCAGTCCGAGCAGTGTTGTTTCCGCCTACCATGCGGACAAGCGTTGCAGTCTTTGCAGCCTTGCTTCAGCTTCCCGTGCGGGCACGGGTTGCAGTCCGCGCAGTTGTATTTCACCCTGCCATGCGGGCACGGGTTGCACACTTTGCAGTGTGTTTTCTGCCTACCATGCTGACACCGCTTGTTCTTCCCCATCGCGCGCTCGCGGCCCCCCGCGCGCGCCGCGGTATGCCCCCGCGCTCGCGACCGCGAAGGTGTCGTGGCTTTTCGGCCGCTCCCAGAACTGAAAAGACGTGTGTGGCGTTTTCGTCCGATGGTTCGCCTTCCCTTCGCAGCCTCATCCAAGAAAAACGCCTTTTGGGCTCCTCCGCGCGCGCTCCCCCACACCGCGACGACGCATCCGCCGTTCCTTCCGACGCGTCGGCGATTTCATCCACGCGGTTCTCTCACCCGAGGCGCACACATCGGCATGTCGGTCGCCCGCGACGACGACGCGCAGGGTGACCCGCGCGTTCCGTCCCCGCGCGATGCGCGCGCCACGTGGTCGGACCCGCGGCCCCGGGCGTTTCTCGAATCGCCCAAGCGAGGTCCGCTCGACCACACCCGGCATCACGCGCACGCGCAGCCGCGCGCGCCGTACACCCCCCCTCGCGAGGCGTCCGCGCTGAGCGTCGCCGCCGCCGCGGGGTCCGCGCTCGCGGCGCTCGGCAAGCAGGTCTTGGCGCGCGGACGTTGCCCCGGGTGCGAGGTGGATCTCGTGGCTGTGCGCGCCGAGACGCCCCTCGATTTCCGGCGGTGCCTCGTCGCCCGCGCCGAGCACGCCAACCTTGTGTCGCGCGCGAAGCACACGCCCCGCGCCGTGGCCGCCGAGGACGTGCTCGATGCCTTGGACGGAAGAGACGACGTCACGCACATCTACGTCACGTACGACCACCCCGAGTCGAGGCACACGCTGGGCGTCGCGCGAGTCGCCGCGCCGACTTTACGTCGAGACGGCGAAGAAGAAGAGCGTTTTCCTTCATTTTCAAACGGGGCGCCAAACTCGGCGAGACCCGGCGGCGTCTTTCAAAGGACGTGCCTGTCGACCGACCGCGCACGACCTTCGTTTTCGTTTCCTTCCTCCCTCGAGGCGTGCTTCGAGAGCGCGCAGCTTCCGTTTCGTGCCTTCCGGGTGGACACCATGTTCGCCACGGGGCTCGCCACCGCGCGCGACCCGACAAACGGACCCGACTTTGTGAAATCGCTCCTGCTCCGCGCGTGCGAAGAGACGGCGTTTCAATGTAACGCGCGAGCGAGCTCCGGCGAACCCGACGAGCTCCTCGAGCTCGTGATCGACGCCCCCGTGGGTTCTCTTCCCCGCGAAGCCACGCGCCGAGTGCTGGATGCCGTGACCATCGATCGAGGGGTCGCCGTCACCGCCGACGGAAGACCCGCGCCGAGGCTGCGTCTGCGACACGCGCGGTACCGGATGCGCGCGACGCGCGACGGCGACGCGAAAGCGTCCGAACGCGAAAAACGAAACGACGCGGGTCTCGAACCGACGACGCGTCTGACTCGTTTTTTCGACGGTCACGACGGTTCCTCGGAAATCGCGAGAAGCTCCGAGAAGCTCTCTGTGTCTGCCTCCGATGTTCCCATCGCCGAGGCGCGCCGCGCTATCGCGGCCGCCGCCAAGACGGCGCTCGGCGCGGACGATATGACATATGACGACGACCACCTCGCCGCCGCGCTCGTTTCCGTCGCGTACGGGAAATCAGTCTCCGCCTTTTCCGCGGCGGCGGCGGACGTCGTCGCCGCGCTCGAGACGTTCCGTCGCGCGTTCGCGCTTTCGTCCCAGAACGCTTTTGACTTTGGAAGCTCTTCCGCGGACAAAAGCTCTTCCGGCGGTGGGTCCCGTCAACCCGTCACCGTGGCGCTCATCGACCGGTTCCCGATATCGCGAGCCGAACAAACTTCGGAGGCCCCGAATCAAACTCAACACGGGTCCGAAACACGCGACGACGACTCCATCCGCGAAACGCGCGAAGACTTGGCGCTTTCGTCTCAGAACGACCAAGAAAAGGACGCCACCAGAAGAGCCGTGGTGTCGAGCCTGGAGGCGCTCCGCGACGCCATCCCTCGCGACGGCGCGCTGGCGCTCGTTGTGCGCGTCACGCAGACTAAATGCGCATACGAGTCCGGCGCCGCCGCGCTCGGCGTGCGCGTCCAGACGCCTCTCGAGCGGCGGACCTCGGCGGCGGACCTCGACGCGCGGAAAATAAACGACACGCATATAACGACACCCTATGAGCAATTAGACACGAAGAAGAAGACGAACAAGAAGAACAAGAACAAGAAGCCGCGCGCATCGCTGAACCCCTTCCGCAACCCGTTCGGTCGTTCGTCCGGGCGGCGCGAGGTCGAAAACACGGACCCGAACACGGACCCCAACGCGGCGGCTCCGGTGTCGTCCGCGCCCGTTCCCGAGACGACGCCGGAAAGGCGTTTCGCTTTTTTTCCCCTGCACGAGTTCGTTTTGGCCGCCGCGGAGATCGGCCTCGTGCTGGACCCCGCGGGGTGTGGTTTACTGGTGGACGACTCGCGTTTGTTCGCGTCAATGCGCCTGTGCCGTCCGGGCTACCGCGTGCGTTTCGCGCGACCGGAAGACGTCGACGCGCTCGTCGCGATCGAAGCCGCCAACTGGCCGGACGAACCGAAGATGCGCACAAACAGACGCGTCGTCGAGACGCGCGTTTCGAGCAACCCTCTCGGGAACCTCGTGTTGACCGAGGACCAGACCGACTGTTTTCCCGGGAGCGACGACCGCGAGTCGAGTCCTCCTCCTCCGCGAGGAGTTATGCGCGTGAAAGGCGGCGTGTACTTCCAGCGCACCGCGAGCCTCGAGTCCGCGTCGGCGTTTTCGTGGCACGAGAAGGAACGCGCGAGGCAGTGTCACGCGATTTTCGACGACGGCGGTAGCCCAGACGGCGAGTCTTCCACGCAGCCGTACGCGCAACTCCTGGACATACACGTCGACCAGAGTTTTAGCCGGAGCCTCGGTCGCGCGGTGGGGAACGAACTCAGGGCGTTCGTGCTGAACGTGTCCATGGTGACCCCCGGCGTCGAGGGCGTGTGCGCGGTGACCCGCACGCGCGGCTTCCGCAAGGCATCCGCGAAAACAAACGAACTGACCTACGAGGCGTACGTGACGTCGGCGTCCGCGTCGCGGCGCGATCGCGGTTTGTTTTTCCACGTCGGCGGCGGCGCCGTCGTCGTGAAGCCGGTTCGAGACTGGCGACCGGCGGATATCGAGAACGACGGCAAGGGGACGCTCATCGAGTACCCTCTGAAGACGCTTCTCGAACAGAGGTGGGAAAGTGCGCGCCGAGGCGTATCGATAATGCGTATCGATAGTGCGAAGGCTCGCGGCGAAGGCTCGGGCTCCGAATCGGACGAGCCCGCGGTGGTGGTGGAGGTGTCCTTCACGAACGACGCGCACGTTTTCACGGACGACAAGGAGTGAAGCTGGTCCCTTTTTTAAGTTTATTATCATAGACTACTTTCAAAAGTAGTTAACACAACCTTCGAAGGCGATCCGTCTTCGCCCGCCGTCGTCGCTCACGCGGCGCTCTCCTCCGTTCCTCGCCGTCCCCACCACCGCGCGAACTCGTTCCACACGGACGGCGCTTCCCTCCTGTACCGCTGGTAGTCCTCCTCGGAGACGTCCGCGAGGCACTCCGTGAGCCCGAACTGCGTGGGCACGAAAACGCGACCGAGCGCGCGTTCCGGACCCTCGAAGCGCGCCCACTTCAGAGGCGGGGTCAAAGAAATCTCCCCCGAGTACGAACGGTTTCGTGGAACAGACGTCTTCCGCGGCCCGTCTTCCGTCTCGCACACCTCCTCCGGGCCGAAGACTTTCGCGTCGCCGTGCCTGTCGACGTAGACGATGGTATCGTCCCACCGCGCTCGGCGGTCGGTGACGCCGTGTAACAACTTCAACAAACCCTCGGTGCCTAATTTGTCGTTGGCGTTCTTCGTGTACGGCCCGGGCCAATCGCCGAGCGCGGCGACGCACAACCCGCAGTCGTGCACGACGAGGGGCTCTTTCAGCACAGCGAACGCGTCGAGCGCCTTTCGAAGCGCCACCTCCCCGACGGTGTCCGCCTGGATCTCGGGAAGGTCCAAATCAACCTGCCGCACGACCGTGTCGCAGGCGGAGGACGGATCCGTTCCCTCTGACGAAGAGCAATACAGCCCGAGCGCGAGCTCGAGACGAGCCACCTTCCCTTTGTTGCCGCTCACGAAGACGATGGACCGAGATGGCGCGGACGAACCTTTGGGCGCCGCGCGGGCGCCGCGCGCGACCGCCGCGCGAGCCGGGCCTCGGGGAGCGCGTCCGGAGACGGACGCGTGGCCGGCCGACAGACGCGACGAAGCGTGGTGCGCCGCGTCAAAGGCCATCGTGGGGAAGACGCGCGACGCGAAGTGCGGGTCTCGGCATTCGCTTTCGGACCTCGAAACGTCGTCGAAAAGACGCGACTCTCGATCGAGGCAATCCGCGAATGCGCGTCTCAGATCTCGCCGCACACGGCCTTGTCCTCGCGCGGAGTTCCCTCTCGCGGCGGCGGCGTCTTCGCGGCGATGAGCTCCACGGAGTCGAAGCTCGCGGAGGTGATCCAGCGGGTGTTCCGCGTGACGCTCACCGACCCGGGCGCGGATGGCGCTGCGGGCGGAGACCTGCTGTACTTGGAATCGCTCGCGATCGAGCTCGTCTCGGAGGGCGCGGAACCGCCGTTCCTCGTCACCGAGCCTCTGCTGGAACGAGCGTTGATCGCCAGGCTTTCCTTGACGTCAGATGCGATGCCGGAACGATGGCGATCCGAACCCGAACACGCGCCCTTCCCGTGGCTCCTCGCGTCGTTCGCCAGGTGCGACGCCGAGTCGCGCAAAACGCGAAGCCGCGACGAAGCCTTCGCCGCGGCGCACGCCGACTGCCTCAGGCAGTGTTTCGAGTACTGCGTCTCGTACTCCGGCCTGCTGCTCAACCCCACGATGGCGGGCATGTTCCCGCAGCCGCCCGCGTTCGAAAACAGAGGGCCGCTGCAGCTCTTCGACGCCATGAAGGGCGCCGGCGCCTTTGAGCGAATCACGGGCGAAGCAGGCGGGTTACCGAGCGGCTTTCTGGATCTTCTCGGCGCGCGATTCGAGCACGAGGGGCTGGAGGAGATCTTAGGGCCCGTGCTGGCGCAGCTCCCGAGCCTCATAAAGGGTGTTTCGCCCCTCGGCGAGACGCACAGGCCTCTGTCTCTGCTCTGCCAGATCGCCGCCTCGAAACCGTGCGCGGCGGCGATGTCTAAGCACGAGCGGTGGCGCCCCGACTCGCGTAGCGCCGCTTTGTTCGGCGGCGCCGCGTCGCGACCCGACGGCCGACGGTTCGAGGAGGAGTGTCTGTTGGGTCCTTTCTTCCAGTGCGCGGCGCTCCCCGACGACCCTCCGCCGGCGTTAGTGGGCCCGAACGGCGTCCCGATGCCGACGCCGGGCGCCGCGAGACGCCCGCTCGAGCCGGACGTCCGCCAGCAGTGCTTCGCCGATCTCGACCGGCGGCGCGCCGGCGAGCTCGAGGCTTCGTACTCGGCCATCCGCGGTGTGTCCAAGACGGTAAGAGAGGGTCTGTACCAGGCTCTGTACGTGATGCTGCGGCACGGGGGGGACGTGCGCGAGGCCGTGGTGGCGTGGCTGGCGTCTAATTGCGACGCGAACGTCGGCCGCTCGAAGATGCAGATCGCGAGCGAAGTCTGCGCCAGCCACGGCGGAGCGTTCAATCTTTCGAGCGTCGCGACGCGTCTGGCGGCGCCGTTCGCCGACCCGAACACGGGAAAGTTCCGTAAGATCGACCCCGATTACGTGCGCTCAAAAAAGTTTTGTCGCCTGGACATGTCCGACACGACGCGCGTAGCGCTTTCCGACGCGGAGCTCCAGACCAACGCGTTGAGTGAGGACGAAGAAGCGGCTCCGTACGGGTTCATCTGCGAGTGTTTCTTTTTAACCGCGCGCGCCATGCACCTCGGGTACGTGAAGTGCGCGGCGGAGCACACGTCTTTAGCGCGCGAGGTGCAGGACCGCGCGCGGCAGATGGAGGACGTGGATGCGATGCGCGACTCGTGGGCGGCGTCCATCCCGGGCGGGCCCTCGCAGTTCCAGATGGCGCAGTTCGAGAGGCGCGTGGGTGAGATGAAGGCGGAGCTGGACAAAGCCAAGTCGAATTACGCGATGTTCGAGGCGACGCTCCTGGACCCGGAGACGCTCGGCGAGGCGGCTCGGTTTTACAGGCTGGTCGCGGCTTGGCTCAGGTGGGTCGCGGAAGGAAGAGTGAGCGACGTTAAAAGCGCTCAGGAACGCGAATCCGTCGGAATAAACGGCGGCGGCGCGTTTGAATCGTTGCTCCCGAACCCGGTTTCGGTTTCCTTCGCGGCGCTCCCCGAACATTTAGTGGACGACCTGGCGGAGTTTTTGCTGTACGTGCAGAGGTTCGCTAGGCGCGGTTTGTCGAAGGCTGCTGTCGACGCCGAGCTCTCGCACTGCCTGGACGACTTCGTGAACCTCTTCGTGTTGCTTTTGGGGTCGCCGCAGTACGTCAAGAACCCGTACCTTCGCGCGAAGTTTGTGGAGATTTTACGCGGGTGGCTCCCCGGCGACCCTACCGACTCGCGGTACGAGTACGTGCCTCGGTACGCCGCGCTGTTCGAGGGCGGCAATAACTTGGCGAGCACGTTTTTGGTGCCTTCGCTGCTGCGTCTGTACGTGGACATCGAGTTCACGGGCGCGGCGAACCAGTTCTACGACAAGTTCAACATCCGGCACCAGATTGGCGAGATGTGCGAGTACCTGTGGAGAGTCGAGACCCACAGAAACGCGTGGTCGGCGTTAGCGAAAAACGACGGCGCGTTTTACGTGCGGTTTCTGAACATGCTCATCAACGACGCCATCTGGCTGTTGGATGAGTCCATGAAGAAGCTTCCCGAACTACGGGAACACGCCGCGGATGTCGCCGACACGCAGGCGTGGCACGCGAGACCCGCGCGCGAGCGCCAGGAACGCGAAGCCGCGAACCGACAAAACGAAAGAGCTCTGCGCTCGGATCTGACTTTAGCGAAGACGCACGTGGGCATGATGGGGTACACGTCTCTCGATATCGCGTCTCCGTTCCTCGTCCCCGAGATGGTCGAGCGCGTCGCGTCGATGCTCAACTACTTCCTGCTGTACCTCGCGGGGCCGGAGCGCAAGCAGCTCAAGTTTGCGGACCGCGAGAAGATGAAGGCGCTCGCCTGGGACCCGCCGGAGATGCTGGGCATGATCGTCGACGTCTACCTGCACCTCTTCGCCGCCGACGCCGAGGGCGCCTTCGTGGCGGCCATCGCCGCGGACGGGCGAGCGTACCGCGACGAGGTGTTCATCGAGACGGGCGCGATTTTAAGGCAGCTCGGGTCGAAATCCGAGTCTCAAATCGCCTCGTTCGAGGCGCTCGCCGAGCGCGCGCGCTTGACGCACGCCGCCGCGGAGGAGGAAGAGGCGGACCTCGGGGACGTGCCCGATCATTTCCTCGACCCCATCATGTGCACGCTCATGACGGACCCGGTGCTTCTGCCAAGCGGAGACAACATGGACCGCGCGAACATCACGCGGCACCTGCTGACGGACGAAACGAACCCGTTCACCAGGCAGCCGCTCAAGGTGCAGGACCTGGTGCCCAACGAGAAACTCAAGGCGGAGATCGAGGCGTGGATCGCCGAGCGCAAGAAGATCGCGGGCGCGCGCGGGTGAGCCCGCGGGGGGGTCGTTCGTCACGAATACGTGTACTGTACGGGAGTTCATTTTTTTTCACGAAAATGCGTCATTCGAGGCTCTTCTTCTCTTCTGTCTGGCAATATCGATAGCTAGCTTGTCTACGACGGCGAAGACTACGTCGCGATCGCGTCTTCCAGGAGACCCATCGTCGCGCGCGTCTCGGTTTGTCGATCGGAATCCGCCTCTCCCGCCGCCTGACCGGCTTCGCCCGCCACGCGCCGAGGCCCGTCTCCCGGGCTCGAGCGCGAAAGGCGGTGTGAGAGGCGAGAACGGCACGCTCGGGACGTTTTCGAGCGCCTGCCGGTTTGCCTGCGGCGCGCCGCGCGCCGGAAAATGTTCATTTATTACTAGCCTCTACCTTGTATCAAATGTCTATCGTCTTCGGCACTTCGGGTCGTTCGGAGGTCCGCGCCGGTAGAAGACGGACACAAGCAGAGGCGCGTGGCACCCATCGCGCGACCGCTCCGCTCGTGTTACTCGACATGAACTCCAGGACCGCTGGAGCGCCGATGGCCGCGCGCTCCGCGGACGAGCGCGCGCCTTTGCTCAAGCGCGTCGAGCCTTCCGAGGGTGGTTACTTTTCCCGAGGATTCGTCGCGCGGCTCGTGCTCGGCGCGTTGGCCCTGACCGCCGTGTCCGCCGCGTCCTTTGGGGTCGTGACCTCGAGCTCGGGCCTTCTCGGCATTGACTGGTCGTACGATGTCGCGCCGGGCCAGGATCCCATCATGACCACCGACTCTGGCGTGCTGCAGGGCTCCTGCGACGTCCAGACGTGCTTTCAAGGAAACCACGAAATCGGGGAGTACGCCTACGTCGACAACTGCCTGGACGGCGGCGCGGGTTGCATGGCGGACTCCACGAAGACCGGGTGCCGCGTCTGCACGATCAACACGCCCGGGTATCCCACCTGGTTCCCCCAGTGCCCCGACTGCGTGTGCACCTCGTTCGGAGTCACCACCAACGGCACTATCTGCGAGCCCACGCCGGCGAGAATCGCAGCGCGTCACGCCGCCGCCCGGGAGGCCAGGGTGGAGGCCAGGGAAGAGGCCAGGGAGGAGGCTCTAGAAGCCGCTTCTGAACCCGCGGCGACGGCCACCCCTGTCGCCACGCCCGCGGCGACCGCCACTCCTGCGGCGACGCCGTCGGCTACGACGACTCCTGCGGCGACCGCGACTCCTGCGGCGACGCCGTCGACTACGACGACTCCCGCGGCGACTGCGACGCCGGCGGCCACGCCTACGGCGACTGCGACGCCGGTGGCCACGCCGGCGGCGACGCCGTCGGCGACTGCAACTCCGGCGGCCACGCCTGCGGCAACTGCGACTCCGGCAGCCACGCCGTCGGCGACTGCGACTCCTGCGGCGACGCCGTCGACTACGACGACTCCCGCGGCGACTGCGACGCCGGCGGCCACGCCTACGGCGACTGCGACGCCGGTGGCCACGCCGGCGGCGACGCCGTCGGCGACTGCAACTCCGGCGGCCACGCCTGCGGCAACTGCGACTCCGGCAGCCACGCCGTCGGCGACTGCGACTCCGGCAGCCACGCCGTCGGCGGCGACGACTCCCGCGGCGACTGCGACGCCGGCGGCCACGCCTACGGCGACTGCGACGCCGGTGGCCACGCCGGCGGCG
>ENA-OUOG01003852-OUOG01003852.1-marine-metagenome-genome-assembly--contig:-NODE-3852-length-13542-cov-3.600149_pt1 | contig 13542 bp, 11 predicted proteins | sample MGYA00248635_ERZ508505 | MGnify/ENA primary metagenome ERZ508505 (study PRJEB26176, sample SAMN06267871) | marine metagenome | isolation source: Saanich Inlet, British Columbia, Canada | place: Pacific...
GTAATCAGTAACGGAGTATTCGGCTTGGCGAGTAGAAGTTTCTCTACCAGCGGACTAATCGCAATCACCTCGCCGACAGAAACTGCATGAATCCAAAGGGGTTTACCCGTAACTGGTTGCGAAAACCCGAGCCTTTCGGCCATGCGCTGGCGATAGGCGGGTGCGCGGCGACTGCGAATCAGTAGCCTCAAAGCGAAAAGAGGAAGGAGTAGCCTAAATAGCGTGGAGTAGAGCGCCAGCGCCAAAATCAGACCTCATCGCGGAACTGCATGCGGTGCAACTGAGCGTAGGCACCATCCTGCTCGAGCAACGTCTGATGGGTTCCTGTCTCGACGATTTCGCCGTGCTCCATAACAACGATCATGTCGGCCTTTTCGATGGTCGACAGGCGGTGCGCGATGATCAGCGTTGTTCGACCTTTGACGACCTCATCAAGCGCAGCCTGAATGTGACGCTCGGACTCAGTATCCAGCGCCGACGTCGCCTCATCCAAAATTAAGATCGGCGCGTTTTTGAGGATCGCCCGCGCGATTGCAATACGCTGACGCTGACCGCCAGAAAGCAATACCCCCCCCTCACCAATCTCGGTATCCAAGCCATTTGGAAGACGATCCAAAAACTCGGTAACATGCGCGGCCTCAGCCGCAGCCAAAATAGCCTCACGGGATGCATCAGACATCGCACCATAAGCAATATTTTCTGCGACCGTGCCGTTAAATAGCACGACTTGCTGGTTAACGAGCGCGATCTGCGCGCGAAGGCTCTGTAATGTGACCTCTTCGATGGGCACACCATCGAGCGTCAGCTTTCCTTCCCAGCCATCGTTAAACCGAGGGAGAAGACTAACTAATGTGGATTTGCCTGAACCCGAGCGGCCAACCAGAGCCACTGTCGTATTTGCAGGAATACAGAAATTGAGATTGTTCAAAGCTGCAGGCAAATCTGGGCCATATTTGAAGCTCAGATTTTCAAGACAAATCTGACCCTGGACCCCCTTGATACGACGCGTTCCGTGATCAATTTCATCCATCGCATCCAATATTTCAAATACGGACTCCGATGCCGCGATCCCTTTCTGAATCTTGGAGTTAACATCAGTTAACAGGCGTAGGGGCTTAGTAATCAAACCAGCGGCAGTCAGGAAAGCTACGAACCCTCCGGTGCTCATGCCGGCCATCACTTCAGGGTGCATCGCGATGAACATCAGCGCAGCTAGCGCCAAGGCAACCAGCATCTGAATCATCGGCGTGTTGATCGCTTGTGTCACCGTCATCTTCATAAATTGACGGCGATTACGATCACTCGCCTCATGGAAGCGGCGCTTCTCAAAGTTCGCACCACCAAAAATACGCACAATCTGGTGGCCTTTGATCGCCTCAGAGGCTGAGTCAGTGATATCGCCCACACTCTCCTGAATCTTGCGGCTCTGACGACGCAAACGTTTAGAGGCGATCATTACAACAATGCCCATGAATGGGGCCGCAGCAACGAAAACCAGCGTTAACTTCCAGTTGATATAGAGCATGTAGCCAAACAGGCCGATAACGGTCAGGCCTTCTCGAAGAGCTACCTTTACTGCTTCGGTCACCGCTTCAGTCACTTGTTCGACGTTGTAGGTGAGTTTAGCGAGCATCTGCCCAGATTTACCCTGAGCGAAGTAGGAGACTGGTAGGGTTTGAAGCTTATTGAATAGATCAACGCGCAGACCATGAATGGCCTGACGGGCAATGTAGGCAAGAGAGTAGGTGCCGATGAAAGTACCTGCGCCGCGCATGAAGAAAATTGCGACGATCATCACAGCAAGCAGCGCGCGCTGACCGAACTCGCCATCTTCAACCGCATTAACCACCAACTCAAGCCATTTAGCAGAGGCTGCTTGTGAGGCACCGTATCCTGCGTAGGCAATAAAGCTGAGCACAAAGCCGAACCAATAAGGACCGACATAGCTCAATAGACGTTTATATAGCTGAAAGCCTGTCAGCGGCTGCACTTTTATACTTATTCCTTCTCGAAATCAGAGCCCAGTATACACGACAGATCTCGCTTGTGGTTGCTCAATAAGTCTCAGGCTCTTAAACTTCAATTTTCACGCAAATTGACCGAAGATGAAATCGCAGCTCACTCAGTTTCTAGCCCCGAAATACTGGCCGACCTGGATCGGATTAGGTTTTCTGCGTCTCGTAAATCTGCTGCCGTTCAACGCCCAACTAAAGGTTGGGGCGCTCCTCGGTAAAGTCATCTATCGCATTGCAAAATCTCGTCGTCATGTAGCAGAGGTGAATATAAAACTCTGCTTTCCTGAACTGAACGAAAAAGAACAGGCAACGCTGGTTAAAGATGTGTTCATCAACAACGGCATCGGAATCATTGAGACTGCCATGGCATGGTGGTCAGACCGAGAGTCTTTCAAGCAGCGAGTCACCATAGAGGGCCGAAAGCACCTTGACTCAGCTCTAGAGCAAGGCAGAGGCGTAATCCTATTGGGCGCGCACTTCTCTACCCTGGACCTCGGCGGACTGCTCTTCTCGTTATTTTACCCGCTGAATACGATGTACCGCCCACACAATAACCCCTTGATGGAGCACTTTATCCAAAAGGGACGACTACGATCTATCGACAAACTGATCGACCGTTCAGACTTTCGAACGTTGATTCGCGCGCTCAAAGCGAATGAGATTGTCTGGTACGCACCTGATCAAGACTTCGGGCCGAAACACTCGGTTTACGCGCCGTTCTTTGGTGTAGAAGCCGCTACGGTTACCGCTACTAGCCGCATCGCGAATATGAACAACTCACCTGTTTTGATGCTTACGCACCATCGGCTAGACGAGGGAAGTTACCAGCTCGTGCTTCATCCTGCAGTTCAAGAGTTTCCTTGTAATACAGACGAACAGAGCGCTGCGAGGATCAATAAGGAACTAGAGACGGGTATTAGGATGGAACCTTCGCAATATATGTGGATCCACAAGCGCTTTAAAACGCACCATCTCGGGAAAAATCACATGTACAAGGGTACCAGTTGATGCTCCGTATCCAACTTGTCTGCCTTTCCAATTTCGAAGGGGGTATGGAGAAGCATGTTGCGGACCTCGCAGCAGGGCTAGTCAAGCTTGGTCGTGTTGTGAGTATCATCTGCGGTAAAGGCTTTCTACCTTTGATGAGCCAAGATATAGAAATATTCGAGGTACCCGTTAGCAAGGCCAGATTCGACCCGCTCCTGTCGTTTCAAATATGGAGGATTATTCACTCTTTTCAACCCGACATACTTCACTGCCATGGCGGTAAAGCGTCTAGAATTGGTGGAATACTTCCAGTGCCAAAGCAGACCTTGAAGGTATGCACAGTACACGGTTTAAAGCGAGTGAGCTCAAGCTATAGGCATTTCAATTTAAGAATTGGAGTAAGCCAAGCAATTACAAACTCTCTGCTTCTAGAAGGCTATAACTGTACAACTATTTACAATGGACTAGATACGAATGTAAACGTCACTTACGAAGGCAAGACTTATAGATACAAGGATAACTTTCCTCAGCAATTTACGTGGATTGCTGTTGGACGCCTCGTTCCCGTTAAAGGGTTTGATCTAGCTATCAAAGCGTTAGCTCTTACTAATCACAATTTAATTATCGTGGGCGAGGGCTCCGAACGAACGAAATTAGAAAATTTAGTCACTCAATATCATTTAGAACATCGCGTATGGCTTTTAGGTCATCGAAACGATGTTACAAAACTTTACGGAGAGGTCGACGGCACACTTATCACGTCAGAGCGCGAAGGTTTTTCTTATGTGTTTCTTGAATCCATGCTGGCTGGAAAGCCGGTCGTTGCGACCGATGTCCCGGTAGCGAACGAAATATTAGCGGGCCAATATATCTGTAAGGATAGATCCGCAGAAACTGTTGCAAAAGTTATGAAAGCTCTTGCTAAGTCATCTGTTTCGAGCAAAATCCAAGAAGACGAGATGTTATTCTGTCAGCAAGAACTTTCATTGGACACGATGGTGCTAAAAACTGCCGAAGCGTACCAAAAAACCATCGAGCAGTTCGCTAACTATTAAACAGAGAACACTAAATCAATATTCGGTGGCGAGAACGGCATACGAACGCTACAAACGAATCGAAGATCTCATGTCCGCGTTCATACCATCAGAACGCTGGTTGACCGAGGATACTGAGTCAACATACCAGGTGTAAGCTAGTTTTAGACCATCACTCAAACCGTATTTCGGAACCCAACCTATGGATAAAAGCTTACTGGAGTCCATCAGTTTTCGAGGTGCGCCGTCAGGTTTAGTCGTATCAAACTTCAACTCGCCCTCGAAACCAACCACATGTTGAATGGTCTCTGCTAACTCTCGAATCGTGTAATCCACGCCGGTTCCTGCGTTGACATGTGATAGTTGTGGCTCCGTAATTTTACCGTATACACTAGCATCTAAATTCATCAAATAGACAGAGGCAGCGGCCATGTCATCGACGTACAAAAATTCTCGCATCGGAGAGCCTGTACCCCAAACAACAACCTCACTGCTGCCGCTCAGCTTCGCTTCGTGGAAACGACGTAACATCGCAGGAATGACATGCGAGTTGTCCGGGTGGAAGTTATCCCTCGGGCCGTAAAGATTCGTTGGCATGATACTACGGTAGTCCCTGCCATACTGTCGGGCATAGGATTCACACATCTTGATTCCGGCAATTTTAGCAACCGCGTAGGGTTCGTTAGTGGGCTCAAGTATCCCGGTTAACAAGCTATCTTCACGCATTGGTTGCTCAGCAAATTTGGGATAAATGCATGAAGAGCCCAGGAAGAGCAGCTGTTGTATATCAGCGAGGTGGGCTCCGTGAATCAGGTTGTTCTGTATAGTCAGATTTTCATAAATAAAATCAGCGGGGTAGGTATTGTTAGCAACAATTCCACCTACCTTCGCTGCTGCCAAATAAACCTGATCAACCTTCTGATCTGCAAGAAACTCGAAAACCTGTGCTTGATCACGCAGATCGAGCTCAGTTCGGCTTGCAGTAATAATTTCAACTTCAGAACCCAATGTGAGCTGTCTGGAGATGGCACTGCCGACCATCCCTTTGTGACCAGCTACAAATACCTTTTTCATCTGGCTTAATTCTCCACGCTCACAGAGACGTCATGTCCATGGGCTTTAAGCAACGCATGCTTTTGGGCAGCCTTGAGGTCTTCGGCAACCATCTCGGCACACATCTCTTGAACGGAGATTTCCGGAACCCAACCCAGTCTCTCCTTGGCTTTGGTCGGATCACCGAGCAGAGTATCAACCTCAGCCGGGCGGAAGTAACGCGGATCAACTCGAACAATAACCTGATCGATCTCTACTGCAGGAGCAGAATCACCCGTAACAGCCTTTACTCGCCCTCTTTCCTCTGTTCCCTCACCAGAAAACTCAATTTCAATTCCCAGCTCTGCAGCTGACCAGGTAATGAATTCCCGTACGCTGTACTGTACACCGGTGGCGATAACAAAATCCTCAGGCTGCTCCTGCTGCAACATCATCCACTGCATCCGAACGTAGTCTTTCGCGTGGCCCCAATCGCGTAACGAGTTCATATTGCCCATAAACAGACAGGACTCCAGCCCCTGCGCGATGTTGGCTAAGCCACGGGTTATTTTTCGAGTCACAAAAGTCTCGCCCCGGCGTGGTGACTCATGATTGAAAAGAATGCCGTTACAAGCATACATTCCGTAGGCTTCGCGATAGTTCACCGTAATCCAGTACGCATAAAGTTTGGCAACAGCGTAGGGACTGCGCGGATAAAAAGGTGTCGTCTCTTTTTGTGGAACCGCTTGAACTAGACCGTAGAGTTCAGATGTAGATGCTTGGTAAAAGCGGGTTTTTTTCTCCATGCCGAGGAAACGAATCGCCTCCAGCAAACGCAAGGTTCCCATGCCATCAACATCAGCTGTGTATTCAGGCGACTCAAATGAAACGGCAACATGCGACTGAGCTCCGAGGTTGTAGACCTCGTCAGGTTTAACTTCTTGGAGGATACGGGTGAGATTCGAAGAGTCCGTCAAATCACCGTAGTGCAAAACAAAATTCTGATTCTCGACGTGTGGATCTTGATAGATGTGATCAACACGTTGAGTATTGAAAGAAGAGGCTCGGCGCTTAATTCCATGAACCTCGTAACCCTTCTCCAACAGAAACTCAGCTAGATATGAGCCATCCTGACCCGTGACTCCAGTGATTAACGCACTCTTTTTCACAAATATAATACCCCACTAACTATTACAGCTACTGCTCATGATACAGACAAGTGTTAGGCGATTGGTTTATCAAAGTCATTCAGCAACCAATTAGTCTTTGGTTTAGCTATTGAATTCCCATAGCCTGTTGGCTTTATCAGATTTTTCAAGGCACCCGATGAACATACGATAGTTTTTTCTAATCGCTAAACGCCTCTTTTCTCAGTACCGACGCTATGCTCAGATAGCCAAATAGACCAGCATTAACCGCAAACCGCAAACCGCAAACCGCAAACCGCAAACTAAAAATGATCCCTTTTATAAACGAGCTAACCAAGTTGAAATCGGAATCTCTGCAATGAAAACAAGAGCAACACTCCTATCGATTGGTATTGCCAAATTTCTTTCTACAGTGGTGATGTTATGCGCTCAAGTATAGATTCGGCTGAGATCTCCTGTAATTCAGCAGCTATGCATACATCCATTTCTCGGCGCCTCATATTTGGTGCATGCTGGTCTGTCCGTTCAGAAAACAGCGCTACCCCTCTACTCCCCAAAGAAGCAGCAAGATGGGTCGGGCCTGAATCATTTCCAACGACGAAATCCGCTTGAGCTAAAACACCTGCCAATTGAAAGAAATCCAACCAACGGTCGCCAGACAACAACAGTTCACCCGGAATGGTTTGACACAAGTCCATATCATCTGGACCGGGGACCACGAAAACGTCATGGCCAGTACATTGCAACAACTGCGCAAGCTCGGCATACCTAGGCCAAATTTTGTGGGTATGTTTTGCAGAAGCTCCTGGCAGCAGTACCACCGACTTCGAACTATTAGAAACACGGTCCGAAGCTTCTGTAGGGTCACAGAGCCAACTTAAATCACCCTCCAGTAAAGCACTGGTTCCAAAACCACAACCTTCGAGCTGAGCTTCAAGTTTTGCGATTACTGGCGACGCCGTGTTGGATGACGAGAAATTTGTCGGTGCAATAGTACCTACTTGGCACCAACGCAGGTTAGGTGCAAGAAACTGTCTATAGAATTTAGTTCGCTTGGAGTTCTGCAGATCTATGACCTGATCGTAACCCTCTTGATAGAAGACCCGCTTCAACTGCCAAAGGTAGCCAAGATTGAACCTACTTTTGCGATTATCTACGTAAACTCGATTCACAAAAGGAGAACGTTTGAAGATCTTCGCGTAAGGCGCCATGGTTAGAACATCAACAGGACCACCGCTTGACTCCGCGACGTCCTGCAAGGCGCCGAGCATGAGGAATATATCCCCAAGCGAACCGTGCTTAATCAGCAGCACCCTGCAAGATGCTTTACTCACTGATAATCCTCGTAGGACTTCTCCTCAACCAGCTCAGATCCAAGCTTCAAGTTAATCTGCTTTTTGACATCAGCTCGGCGATCATTGGTAACGTAAACAGCTCGAGCAAGACGAATAAACTCCTCATCAAACTCCTTTTTAAATTCTTTAACCCGGATATCATCTTCTATGACCCACAGCTCTTCGTTTACTGCTTTTAAATCCACCATCAAGCCTTCGATCTGAACCCAAAGGCCATCAATTTTATCGAGGTCAGATTTCAAAATCCGAAGCTCCTTATTGATGTTGTCTAACTTCTCTTTTGCACTAATTCGCTCAGATTTAATCTGCAAGATTGTGAGTTTATCGATCGCTTCACCGATCGAAACAGGTAGTGATATTAACATTAGGGTTCAATCTCAAATCTTTGGCATCGGGTGACATACCCAACTCGTAGCCGCAGTTTACCAAAAACATCACCTAAGACAGAAAATTTGTCGTCTCTTCACCTTTTGACCGTTAGACTGGTCGGAAACATAATCTAAGCGTTAGTTGAAAGATTCAAACATGCAGGACATAAGTAGCTTCGACATCTCTAAACAGAAACCGCAAATCTTGATCTGCACCCAAACCTTCCCACCACGCTTGGGCGGAATAGAGGCAGTTATGTTCTCACTAGCAGAGAAATTCACGAAAAGCGGGTCAAATGTATTGGTTGCGGCGGACAAACCATTCAAACAGCAGACCGAATTCGATTTTTTTGCCGTAAACGTGCCACGCTTCGTTCGGTCTAGGACGAAGCGCCTCGCGCTGGAGATTCGACGTTTTCAGCCAAACCTGACTATTTGCGATAGCTGGAAGAGCGTCGCTGCGGTCCCAAACCATTCAGGCAAACTAGTAGTCTTAGCACACGGTCAGGAATATCTCAGTCCATCAATTAAGCGTCAAAATGCTATCCGCAAAGCACTGAATCGTGCTGATCTGGTCGTAGCTAGCTCAGCAATGACAGCCCATTTGGTCTCACAGATTTCGACAACTGTGCCTGTAGAAGTTGTTTACCCCACTTACATGGTTACGAGGGCCGGACAACAGCCCCGAACAGATCGTCATCTACAAGAGACGACTCTTATCGTCTCTCTCTGTCGGATCGAGAAACGCAAGGGACTACTCCAGTCAGCAAAGGCACTACTGAAACTCTACAAAGAAGGGTTAAAATTCACCTGGAAAATAGCTGGCTCTGGGCCTGACTCAGCGCAATTGGAGGCATTCATTCAAGCCTCTGAGATGGCCGACGCGTGCCAATTTCTTGGCCGAGTATCGGATGGAGAGAAGGACGCTTTACTAGGCAGCGCCAACCTCTTCTTGATGCCTTCATACCAAGAAGGTAAATCACTTGAGGGTTTCGGGATCAGCTACATTGAAGCTGCTAAATACGGTGTTCCGTCAATTGCAGGTGTGGTCGGTGGGGCACCAGAGGCCGTTTTAAATGGAGTAACCGGTTGGTGTGTGGACGGAAGCAGTTCAGACGCAATCGGAGAAGCCTTGCGGGATGCGCTCAGAAATCAGAAGAAAATACGAGAGTATGGCTCTGCTGCGCGCAAACGCTATATAGAACTGTTCGCTGGGGAAACCAGCTTCGCGAAACTTCTTCAACTGTGTCATGTTACCCACGACAGTGAAGCGTGAAACGTTCTTTTGAGAACCATGTAAGATTCGCAGGATACGTGCAGCCTCCTCATTTTGTGGTACGTACTGTACCGGTCTTGTAAATTTTAAGGATTATCTGTTGAGAGCATAGCAGTACACTCTCGAATACGTAGTGAGAGAAGGCTTCTCAGCAATAAAACCTCAATCATTAAATAGACGCTAGCATTCTTATGACTGACGAATCACATACAAGTTTTACAAGGGTTAAATTTCTTTCCCGTCAGAATCCTCGTGTTTGGCGCCGCCAACTACCAAATCAATCGGAAGTATGGTCCGGCTGCAAATTTATATTCGATACTGAAGAGACAAATTACGATTGGTTGGTGGTCTACGATGATTTGCCTCCATCTGCGGGTGAGAGACGACCAATTCGAACCGAGACTCTCTCTTGCCCAAGAGGTCAGACTATTCTCGTTACTTCAGAGCCAAGTTCAATCAAGTCTTACTTCACTGATTACACGGATCAATTTGGCTTTGTAATGACAAGCCAGCCACAATGGGCACTACCTCACCGCGGCCACTTGTACCAACAACCGGCACTACAATGGTTTTATGGAATTGGAAGCAGTGACGAAATTCCGTTCCACGAGTTGGAAAAAAGTGTAACTGGACAAAAAATAGGTTTAGTTAGTGCTGTCGGATCTGGCAAGCGGCAGACTCATACATTGCACCACGCGCGGTTCGAGTTCTTGCAAGCCCTTAAAGAACGTTGCCCCCAGATTGACTTCTTTGGCCGCGAAGATACATTAATAGATGACAAAGCAGAGGCTGTTCGGCCGTACTTTTTTCACCTCGCTGTAGAAAACTATATTGGGCCTCATCATTGGACAGAAAAATTAGCTGATTGCTTTCTAGGGGAAGCTGTACCCCTCTACGTCGGCTGCCCGAATATTGCCGATTATTTTCCAAAGGAAAGTTTTATAGCGCTAGATATCAACAACATCAAAGAGGCTGAAAAGATAATTAACAACCTGACGGTTGAAGACTATCAACGTAGGCTGCCGGCGCTAAAAGAGGCAAAACGCCGCGTCTTGTACCAATACAATATATTTTCGGAAATCTCCAAAATCATTGAGTACTCCACCGTCTCAACTAGGATCGCGACCGCCTCCGGTGGTAAAATTCTGTCTCGTAAGGCGCTACAAAAATCCAGTCTGCTACTGAGTTGCAAGCACCTATATCAAAAACTCAGGTTGAGAGTGCTGCATAAGGTAAAAGGCCGAGCCAGTGTAGATCGGATATAAAGACAGTGCCTGTGTAACAACCTGTTAGTTCATCGGCGGATGAAAATTCGGTTAGATCCCAGCTTATTTCTCGCTCCTAGTATCACCGTATCTTAACGCCTTTAGGAGAGAACCAGCTATAACCAAGTACGTAACGGTAATGCCCAGAGACAGTGCCGAGTCACTAATCCCGGCAAAAGCAAAACCAATGAATGGAGCAATAACCAAGATCCGAGCCTCACGTGAAATATTTATCATTCCGGTAAACAAAACCAGCATTAGTAAGAATAAACCCACAAAACCAGACCGCGCGAGTGTATCGATGTAGGCACTGTGATGATTTGAGTGTGCGGTTGCGACCCTATCTGCCGCTCTTGAAAGCCCCTCTGATGGCGCCACAAAACTGTCCATTGTTTTTTCATAGTCATAGCCTTCACCAAAGATGGGGCTACGCAATCCAGCTTGGAATCCGGCTGCCCACATCGTCAGGCGTTGCCCGATCGAACTATTGAAGTCATCGTTAAGGATTCGAGAGACTTCATGTTGTGTTGTCAGAACACGACTTTTAACGATAGGAATTTGCGGAGCAATCATAGCCAGCACTAACAAACCAGCAATAATCGTGGTCCAACCTTTCACACTCCGTACTGAAAGCATCGCCAAGTAAGTAAGTCCGAGGAGCACGGGTAAAATTGCACCGCGGGTACCGGTAATAGCTGTCGAATAGATCCCAAAAATTGCCGCAAGAGCGAAAACAATCCGGAGATGAGCAGGCTTACTCACAATTGCTAACGCCGCACACAAAAGTGCATGGAAGGCTATTGCGTTACCCCATTTGGTTGCATTCATCGTGGGAGCAAATCGACCGCCACTATAGGTAGTCACTACAAGGTGGATTAGAAGTATCGCGCTGATAGCCGCACCTAACTGTACCCATCGAATATCGATCCGATGTTTTATAATAGGGATGGCTATTAGGCTGCCAACGATAAATCGAGCTGGGCTCTCATAAAACGATGGGGCACCGTCATCTAGCCAAACCGTAAACGCAGACCAAGCGCCAAAAAGAAAAAGCGCCGCAACAAACCATCGCTCATTAGGAGACAAGCCATCCAGTAGCTTTCCTCTGAGCTTGATTAGCCCAACCACGAAAGCGAACAGGCCAAATAACAATATTGGTGTTTCCGCAATGCCCCCTCTTAGATGCAGGTACGTTCCGAGGTAGAAAGCAGCGGAGAAGCCTAGGACGTTTTTCCAATTAATGTATGAACTGATCTGCATGTTTCCTACCTGAAGAAAGGTTGCTTTGCGCGGATTTCACTTAATCACCGAGTAAAGCTTTAAAGTCTCGCCTCTCATTTGTGTGAGAGTGAATGAATTAGCAGCTAATTCAGGGGGGGTCGTTAACAGACCTAAGATTCGTTCAACAACTCCATTAACATCGCCGACGGATACCAGCCCATCGGGCGCTAACGCCCCCATAGTCTCCGCGACAGCGCCGTGGGCAAAAGCGACAACAGGTGTACCAATTGCCAAACTCTCCACGACAGCACGACCAAAGGATTCAGCTGTCGTACTGGTCAGCGACAAAGACACTGCAGATACGGAATAGATCTCTCGCATGTCCGAACGGGTGCCCAAAAATACGAAAAAGCGTCTGAGCCCAAGCAGTTCGATATGGTCTTTGAGTTCAGCTAAGAAGTTTCCTTTTCCCTCGCTACCAACAACCAAAACGCGAAAGTCATCCCTCGATTGAGCGAGCAGCTCTACTACTTTGACCAACTCCAGATGGCCTTTCCAGCGCGTGATTCGTCCTGGAAAACAGATCAGTTTTTTATCGAGGCAATCAGGGTGATCCGAGTAGAACTGCTTGTTCCACGCATCTGAAGGCTGGAAACCTCGAACGAAATAATCCTGATCGACCCCCCGGTGAATCACTGTAACTTTGGCTGGGTCATCCACTTTGTAGTTGTCGAAGAGATATTTCTTACAGGTCTCAGACACACAAATAACTCGCTCGCCTTTAGACATGATCGCACTGTACCAGTTTACCGAGTGCATGCCGTGTAAGGTCGTGATAAACCTGGGACGATCGTTCTCGGGCATTCCTTTCCAAGCTAACCATACCACCCAAGCCGGCATTCGAGAACGCACGTGGACGATGTCGGGTTTCTCATCGCGTAGCCATTTACGCACCGCCCATAGTTTAAAAAACGTGAGGAGAGATTTTCTGCCTAAATCCCAAGTGACGTGTCGAGAGCCCTCATGTTCGAGCTGCTTTACTAGGCGCCCACCCGCTGAAATAACAACGGATTCATGGCCCTCATCAGCTAGCGCTTTGGCGATGTCTAGTGTGCCTCGCTCGACACCGCCCAACTCTAGTGCAGGAAGGACTTGGACCACTTTCATATGAACTGTTTTTCCAAAATAATCTGCGCACAGCGGGCAGCCTCGGCGAGGCCTGCTCCGCTGCGCGTTGACTCAAAATCTGTGCTGTAATCAACCAAATCGGCCTCGAGCAGCATCTGCATTCCACGTTGTGTACGTGAGTTAGCCGCTGATTCTAAACCGATCAACGAGACAGCGCACCCTGCCGTCAGCGCCTCGTAAACCATTGAGACACTATCAGAGGTTGCCCAGACACGCTCAGTCTCAGCTAAGGTTCTGGGGAGCCAGTCACTACCGACCGATTCTGGCTGAATAATTTCTGTGTTTGGGAGCCCTTTCAGGCGTTCGAGAAATTTGTCGGGAGTTCGACGTGAAGTAGCAACTCGGAGCGTAAAATCTGGGTTGGCAGACTGGATCTGTTGCAGTTGATTAATAACTTCTTGATCGTTCCACCGCACGTGCTTGCTTGGGCCGCCTACTAAAACTACAGCGGAGCCGGTTAGCTTGTCTCCCGGCACCATGCGGTTGAGTGCACCGCGAGTAGCCTTAACGCTGCCTGATCCACACTTCAACCGATCATGCTCTGGGACTAGCACCAGATCAAAACAGGCAAGCGGTAAGCTCGGCCGCATCATAACCACGTTTTTAGCTTTGAAACGCAGCTTACAAAGCCAACTCCACCAATGGGTTCGTCG
>ENA-OUOG01003854-OUOG01003854.1-marine-metagenome-genome-assembly--contig:-NODE-3854-length-13537-cov-5.543759_pt1 | contig 13537 bp, 10 predicted proteins | sample MGYA00248635_ERZ508505 | MGnify/ENA primary metagenome ERZ508505 (study PRJEB26176, sample SAMN06267871) | marine metagenome | isolation source: Saanich Inlet, British Columbia, Canada | place: Pacific...
CGTGGACTGCAAGGGCTGCCCGCATGGCAAGCGGAAACGCGACTGCGCGACCTGCAACCCCTGCCCGCATGGCAAGCGGAAATACAAGTGCGCGGCCTGCAAAGCTGCTCGCACGGGTCAGCCGGCTCCGCCCGAGATCAAGCCCGAGCTCGAGATCAAGCCCGACCCCGAGGTCAAGCAGGAGCCGTTCACCATCCGTGGCTACTTCGGCCTCGACTAGACCTCGACGCGGCGCGCTCCGGCCACGAGGCGCGCGCGACGGCGTAAACGCGAAGAGAAGCCTAAAAGAGAGACGATCCGTCGCGAATGCGATACACGTACAACGTAGCGACGTTCGCGTTACAAACGAAGAAGCGTCATCATCCACCTCCCTCCGATGCTAGACGACGCCGGCTCTCTCTCTCTCAACCCTAATCGCCCGACATCACCCCCTCAACGCCGCTCGAGGTCTTCTCGGAAGAGGTCTTCTCCGAGGGGGCGTCGGCTTTTTCCGTACTCTCGTCTCGCCGCGTCGAAACAAACGCGTCGTCGAGTTCTTCGCGCCTCGTTTTCTTCGCGTCGGAGAAGGCGCCCAAGGCGTTTTCGCGCACGAGAGCCTCGAGTTGCGCGACCCTGCGCTCGTACCGCGCGTTGGACTCCTGAAGCAACGCCGCCTGGGCTTTGTTGTGCTCGTGCTCCGCTAAAAGCACGTCTCTTTCCTGCTTCGCGCGGCGGCGCTCCTCCGCCAAAGCGGCGTTCTCCTTCGCTAAACGCCGCGCCGCCGAACGAGGCGACTCGCCTCCGAAACCGCCGCCGCGAGCGCCTCCGCCCGGCGTGGACGTGAACGACGTGCTCAGCTTGTGCACGGTGGCGTCGGGATCCCGATCCCAATCGTCGGGCTCCCGATCCCGATCCCGCGTCGCCGCCGCGTGCTCGAGAAGCATCATGCGCGCGTCTTGGACGCCGCCGAACCCCGAAGCGAAGCCGCCGCCCAAGCCGGCGAGCTCGGCGCCTTCGTCCGGCACGAGTTCCGGAAACTCCGCGCTGGGCGCGCACCCGTTGGACACCGCCAGCGTCCGCTCGTGGCGCTTCTCCGTTTCCGTTTCGTTCCAGCGCCGCGCGAGAGTCTCGCGCTCGTCGCTCTGCGAGCGCGAGCGGCTCGGGTCCGGCGGCAAACGGTGCAGCGGCGACGGCGACTGCGGACTCTTCCCGCTACCGCCGCTTCCGCTCTTGTCCGACGCGCCGGACGACCCCCGCTTCGCGTCTCGCGGCCGAGTCTCCACGAACAGCCCGCTCTGGAACAAGTTCGTCGCGGGGGAGCGCGAGGGGAGACCTTCGTCGCTCTCCTTACCCGGAACCCCTAAACCGGAAGCGGGGACGAAGTCGCGCGGACCGTCCGCGAACCGGCCGGCGGCGTCGCCGCCCGAGCCGCCGCCCGATCGGACAAACGCGTTGGACTTGTCGCTGCCGCCCGAACCGCCCGCGCCGCCGCTCTTGTCCGAGCGCTTCGGGACGCGCTCGGACGCCAACGCGTGCTCCAGCGAGTGCAGACGTTCCTGTCGAGGGTTTAGGGTTGAGAAGAAGCGGGAGCGACGGTCAGCGCGGGGTCCGCGTTGGAGGAGAAGAGAGGAAAAACAAACACACACCGAAAAGCCTTCTTCTCTCGTTTCTTCGATCGGGGTCCCAGTTCCCAATCGAACGACGGGGTTCGATAGGCTTTCTTTTTGACAGACGGCCGATTCGCGCTTTTCGCGCGTTTCGGTGACTGCATCCCCATACGCGTCTCGAGAAAAAATGACCGAGATCGCCTCCGGAACTCGCGTCCGAGCTGGCGCTTTAGACGCTAGCCCGCGATACGCGCCACAGAGTGGGTTTTCGATTCGCGGTCGATCGTTGGTGCGGGTGGGACGGGGTCGGGGGCGCCGCGGCGTCGCCGGCTGGCGGGGAAAAAAACCGAGACGCGTACCTCGATGAGCTCGATGCGCGCGCGCCGCATGAGATCCTCCTCCGTCGCGGCGCCCCGGCTCAGCGCGCCGGGCAGCAGCGCGTTGGGATCTTCCAGGGGCCCGCCCACCCCCCCCACGGTCCCGGGCGTGGCGAGCGAGTCCATCGACGCCCAGAACGGGTCGTGCTCCCAGTCCTCCCCGAGGCTCTGCTCGAACAGGTTCGCGAGCGATCCCTCGTTGCCGACCCGCGCGTTTGGGCCTTCGAACGCGCGCGCGCCCCACTGCGGCGCGGCGCCGCCGCGCGGCGCGGGCGAGACACCCACCGCGCGTCCGCCAGCGCTCGCTCCCACGCGCGCTCGTTTTCTGGACGCGAGGGGATCGTCGCCGCCGAGCGCGTCCGCGCCGTGCGCGCCCGCGGTCTCGTCGCGCGGGCGCGAGGTGGGGAAGCCGCCCCTGTTCTCCGCCGCCTCGCACCCGCCCCCCACGACGACGCGCTGAATCGGCGCGCCGTGCGTCTCCAGGCGGTGCACGTACCCGTACAGCTTGCGCGCCATCGTCTCCTTGACGTACGCCTCGCGCTGGCGCTGCACCTGCGCCGGGTCTCCCGCGGTGAATATGCACGACGCGCCGAACATATCGTCAAACTTGACGTAGTCGCCGAACGCGGACTGCGAGGTGGTCGCCTGCGCCGCCTCCGCGCGCCTCGCGGCGTCGCCGCGCGCGCCGCGCATCACTCCCGGCCCGCGCGTGAGGGCGGAAGCGGGACGCGATGCGCGCTGAGCGTCAGCGGGGTTTTTAAAGCGAGCTCGCACCGAGCCGGACTCGCGACCGCACGCCTGGCGCGACCGGAGAGTGCCGCGGGAAACGCGCGCGCCCGCGACTGTACACGCGAACGCGCCGTTCGCGAGCCGCCTGTGACGTTCGTGCGGTCCGCGCGCGCCGCCGTCAGTACGCGCGCGGGCCACCTTTCCATCCGTAAACGTTGTTGGCGTTCGCAGACACGCGCGACGAGGGCAAATCGAAGCTCCGCAAAGCTCTGAGAACCATGCAAACCCGAGATGATCCTGCCAGAAAAGTGCACGCGCGTTCGACATTTTTTCCGTGATAAAACCTATGGTGATCGAGTCATCAGTTTTTGAGCTTTGGGCAAGACGGCATTGTTTTTGTCATTCCCGGAAACGCAGACAGGAAAATTTTCATCGAGCGCGGCGCATTTTCACCGCGGCTGGTGAAAGGACGCGCGATCGTTCACCGCGGGCGTTCAAAGGCGACCGACACGAAGAAAGACACGTGGAAAATTTGCGCGCCCCGGGTCCGAAACTCCGCCGGGCGTTCGCGAGACGAGAAGAACCGCTTCGCGTTGTTTCGTCGCGAGGACCGAGATTTTCACGCATCGGGGCGGCGGCTCGTCGCGCCGCGCCGCGCTTCGGCGTCACACGCAGGCGGCGCGCCTCTGCACTCCGAGACCGCACCCGCGAGCTGCTCGTCGGTGACGCCCCGCTCCAAGCAGCACCGCGCGAGACACGTGACCTGCCACCATGCCTTCGAGCAAGCCGGGCAAGCAGACCAAGGTGTCGAAGCACGGCGGCGGGAAGGCTGTGAAGAAGGCGCTCAAGGTGAAGGGGGGGACGGCGTCGCGGTACACCACGCGCAATGCCGCCCTGAACAGGCTTCAGCTCAAGCTCGCGGACTTCCGCAGGCTCTGCATCCTGAAGGGCATCCATCCCAGGTGCGCGCGGCTCGCGTCCCTCGTCCGCGGCGCGTCGATACGAACGCGCGGAAGCCATCGCGCGTCGCTCGCCGCCGCCGCCGCCAACAGGCGCTTTTCCTCCACGCGACATGCGGCGCGAGCCAACTCCCGGCTTCCGGTCGCGCGAGGGTCACCAACTGGAAGACGCGCTTTTCGTCGAAGCGCGTCTTCCAGTGACGCAAACGCGTGACCCTCGAGCCGAACCAAACGCGCGCGCCTCGTCCGCCCCCCGCGCGTCGCTGACCGCCGAATCGATACGCCTTCTCCCCTCGAACGCCTCGATCGCCTTTTCGTCATCTTGTCGCGCTTCCAACCACCCTTCACGACTCGTTCTCCCTGAATGCGCTTTCGCTTTTCGCAGAGAGCCCAAGAAGAAGGTGAAAGGCCAGGGCAAGACGTACTACCACGTGAAGGACATCAACTTTTTGGCGCACGAGCCTTTGCTTGATAAGTTCCGCGCGCTTCGCGCGTACGAGCGCAAGATCAAAAAAGCCAAGGCGAAAAAGGCGTACCACGCGGTTGATCGTTTAGAAGAACGCAAGCCTCAGTACGGTTTGGACCATTTGGTGAAAGAGCGGTATCCGAGCTTCGGTGATGCTTTGCGGGATTTCGATGACCCTTTAACGTTAACGCACCTGTTCGCGATGTTACCCGCGGACAAAAGACACGGCATACCCGCGGAGTTGGTCACGCGAGCGCGTTCGTTGGCGTTGGAGTTTCAAGCGTACGTCACCAAGACGAAATCGTTGCGGAAGGTGTTCATCTCCGTGAAGGGCATTTATTATCAAGCCTTGGTGCACGGCGTGGAAGTCACGTGGCTGACGCCGCACGCGCTGGCGCAAACGTTACCCGAGGACGTGGACTACCGCGTGATGTTGACGTTTCTCGAGTTTTACCTCGCCATGATGGGCTTCGTCAACTACAAGCTGTACCACGACCGCGCTTTGCGGTACCCGCCTTTGCTGGACACGCGTTTGGAGGACAACGCCGCGGGCATCGTCGCGGTGATCCACGACTTGGCGGACACCGTGTCGCAGGTGCGGAAAGGGCAGGTGGTGACCGCCGCGAAGCGTGGCGACGCGCAGGCGACCGCCACGGAGGCGCGCATGAAGACGCTGGATTTCGACGCCATCGCCGGCGGCGGCGACGAAGACCTCGACGACGAGGAAGCCGAGGCGGAGAAGGCGTCGAGAGCCGCGCGCCGCGACGGCGACGACGACGGCGACGAAGACGAGACCTCCGACGACGAAAAACAACACGCGGACGACGACAACGAGGCGATGGAGGATGCCATCGCCTCCGCCGCGGGCTTAGACCCCGCGCAGCGCGAGGACGCCAAGACGTGCGCGTCGCTGTTTAAGGGTTTGGTGTTTTTCCTCAACCGCGAAGTGCCGCGCGACGCGATGGTGTTCATCATCCGCGCGTTCGGCGGCGAAGTTTGTTGGGAGGGCGAGGGCTCGCCGTACGACGAGAAGGACGGGGGCGTCACGCACCACGTGTGCGACCGCCCGATTTCCAAGGACGCGATGAAACCGCAGAGGGAGTACGTGCAGCCGCAGTGGGTCGTGGACTGCGCGAACTGGAGGGTGCTGATTCCGACCAAGGAGTACGCGCCGGGCGCGCCTCCCCCCCCCCACTTGTCGCCCTTCGTGGACGCCGAGGACGAGGGGTACACGCCGGATTACCAGCAGACGCTGATGCGCCTGAAGGCGCAAGCGAAAGCCGCGCGGGAGGGGCGCACGCTTTTGGACGACGACGGCGAGCAACCCGCGCGTATGCTCACCGAAACCGAGGAGGCGGCGGAGGAGGAAAAGCAGTACGCGCGCGACCTTCAAAACGAGGCGCGCGGCGTACCGTATTCGCGATCCGCGGAGGGCGACGACGAGGGTTCGTCCGACGAGGAGAGCGACGGCGAGGAAGACGTCGAGCTCGAGGGCGACGCGAACGATTCTGAGGAGGATGAGGAGGATGAGGATGAGGAAAATTCCGATTCCGAGGACGACGCGGAACGTAAAACGAAGAAGCGCAAGGCGAAGGCGTCGACGTTGACCCCGGAGATGGCGATGCGCGAGAAGGATGTGGTGGTGAACAAGCGCATCAAGTCCATGGGCGAGGAGGAGGAGATGGACGCGATGCGGCACGTCATGCTCCCGCGCAAGAAGCGCGAGCTGTACCGCGCGATGCAGCTCGGCCTCGCGAAAAAAGAGGCCCGGGCCGACGAGCTGCGGAAGCGCAAGGAGGCGCTCAAGGCGGCGGGCGAGTACGGAAACGCGAACGCGGAGACCGCGGCGGCGAAACCCGCCGCGAAGAAGGCGGCGAAGAAGAAGAAGTGAGTCGTCTAAAGCGACATCTTGTTCACGCGCGAATCGTGCGCGCGAGTACGGACGCGCTCCGAGACGACTTTTTGACGCGATACATTGTCGTCTGCGTGTGCGTTCGACGCTCTCGAGTGTTTCATGAAAACCGCCTCCTCGCTCTTCGCGCCGCCTCTATATTGTTTCGCTTTCGCATCTACACGTGAATGAATCCAAAATGAATCGCCGCAGTCGGGGTCTTTTACACCAACTCGATGATCGCCATCTCGGCGTTGTCCCCGCGGCGCCTGAGCGTGCGCACGATGCGCGTGTAGCCACCGTTGCGATCCGCGTACCGTTCGGGAGCGGACGCGAAGAGAGCCTCGGTCAACTCGTTGTCGAAGATGTACGCCATCGCCTGCCTCTTCTTGTGCTCGCCGCCATCCTTGCCCAGCTGAATCATGTGCTCCACGGGTTTGCGCATAGCCTTAGCGCGCGCCATGGTGGTGGTGATGCGGCCGTAGCGGAGCAGGTCGGTGGTCAGGTTGCGGAGGAGCGCCTTGCGCTGGTCCGCGGGGCGGTGCAGACGAGCCACCTTCTTCCCGTGCGAGATCATGAACCACTTGCTGCCCGCCTCGACGCCGATGGTCAGGGTCGCACCGGCGCCTGATGTGATGATTTTTCGCGAGTCGATGGGGGGAGGAAGGTCAGCCTCGCGGTCGGGTGCGGGGGCGAGCGCGGGGGTCGAGAGGGCGAAGACGGCGCGCGGCGGGCTCGGCGTGCGCGGCGCGCGCGACCGCGGGGTCGCGCGGGGTGCGAGGGTCCGCGCTCGACCGGCGCGACCCCCTGCGTCCCCGAGGAGATAATGGCCCGCCTAAACCCCAAAACCCTGAAAACGACGAAACGCCGGTCGAGACGCGCGCGGGGCTGGGAGCCGACGCCGGGGCGAAGGGACGACGCCGAGACGGAGAGACGTGGTCGGCCTGATACCGCCGCGCTTCGTCACTCGACTCCCCGCCCCCCACCGAGCTCGCGCGCGCGCGGACGCTTCCGCTTCCGGCACGCCGAGCGGAGAAATCGCGAAGGAGACGCACCCTCGGAGCGCAGGCCCAGAGACGCGCTGCTCATGCCGTTCATGGCCGGGAACGCGGTCGCGGGCGCCGCCGCGACGCGAGTCGCGGGGGCGTTGCGGCGGACGCCCACCGTGGGCATCGCCGAGGTCATGGCGGCCATGGAGAACATCGTGTTGGTGCTCGTCTTGCGCGAGTCGCCGTCGAGTGTGGCGCGTCGATGCGCGAGCGGAGCTTTTCGGGACCGCCGCGTCTATCCTCGCGTGAGTGACGTCGCGCTTTTTGGAGACCGAGTCGAGCGCGAAATAAACCCCGGTTCTCGAGTCATCACGCCACCGACGAAACCGAGCGCGCCAAGTGGATGACGATCGATGGCCCATTTTCCAGTCACTAATTTCCGCGATTTCGGCCATTATCCAAAGCTGACGACCACCGAGTGGTGGAGGAGCGAACCATCGACGACGCATCGTCCCTCCCGGCCACGCCCGGCTCCGCGCGCCTCAGACCGCCCCGCGCGTTCCCTCAAGCCCGCTCGAGCTTCCCGAGACTTCCGCACCGTCTCCTTCCGGCCGAGCCTCCCGATGTTCGCCCACGCGCGCGTCCCCGCGGCGTCCCCGCGCGCGGCGTGGCGCCGCTCGCCCGCCCGCTCGTCCCGCGCGGTCGTCCGCGCGAGCATCGCCGAGCCCTCCCCCCCCGCGGCCGCCGCGAAGGCGGGCGACAAGCAGACCGCCATCGTGGTGGGCGGCGGCGTCGGCGGGCTCGGCATGGCGTCGCGCCTCGCGCACGCCGGGTACGACGTGACCATCCTGGAGAAGAACCTCGACACCGGCGGTCGTTGCCGCTCGGAGTCGTTCGAGGGGAAGGGCGAGGGGTACCGCTTCGACACCGGCCCGTCGCTGATGCTGCTCCCCGACCGCTATCGCGAGCAGTTCACCGCGGTCGGCAAGAACCTGCACGACTACATGGACATCGAGCGCGTCGATCCCGCGTACCGCGCGCACTTCGGGGACCACACCACTTTAGATCTGCTGTACGACACCGAAAGAATGCGCGCGCAGCTCGACGCCGTCGAGGAGGGCGCGGGCGGACGATACATCGACTGGCTCGGCAGAGCTCGGGCTTCGCTGGATTACGGCGTCGCCGCGTTCATCGAGAAAGACGCGAACAGCATTTTGGACTTCGTCGATTTACGACGTGTCGGGCCGCTCGCGCTAGCCGTGAACCCCGTCGATTTACTCCTCCCCCAGTTCAACCAGATGGCGAAGTACTTCAAAAACGAAAAACTCAGAGCGCTCTTCTCGTACCAGGAGCTGTACGTCGGTTTGTCCCCGTACAACGCGCCTGGTGTTTTTTCGTTACTCGCGGCTACTGAGTTAACCGACGGCGTGTGGTACCCCATCGGAGGCTTCGACAAGGTGCGACAGAGCTTACAGAAGCTCGCGGACGAGGAAGGCGTGAAAACCAGGCTGGGCGCGGAGGTTTCAAAAATCGTCACCGAACCGCTTCCCGACGAAACCGGGTCGGCGATTAAAGGTTCGAAAGCCACGCAACGAGTCACTGGGGTTCGACTCGAGTCTGGTGAGTTCTTAAACGCGGACGTGGTGGTGGCGAACCCGGACCTGCCCTGCGTCTGGGAGCAGATGATCGACCACGAGACGTTCCCGGAGGCGAAGAAGGAAGCCGAGCGCTGGGAAGACGCCGAGTACTCGTGCTCGGTGATTGAGTTCAACTGGTGCCTGGACGCGACGGTGCCCGACCTCCTGCACCACAACGTGTTCCTGTCCGGGGACTACAAGGGGTCCTGGGAAAGACCCGCGGTGGTGGAGGACTTCGCCGCGCCCAAGCAGCACAACTTCTACTGCCACAACCCGGTGTACACGGACAAGAGCTGCGCCCCCGAGGGGGGCGCGAGCGTCATGGTGCTCCTGCCGGTGGCGAACATCAACGAGCAAGCGAAGATCTGCAAAAAGCGCGGACTGCCCGTCCCTTCCGAGGAGGACATGGTGAACGCCGCGCGCGAGGCTGTGCTTCGCCGGTTTAAAGAAGCGGGCAAGGACATTGAGAAAAACATCGTCTCCGAGTCCGTGACCACGCCCAGCCAGTGGCAGGAGCGGTTCAACATCAAGCACGGCGCGGTGTTCGGGTTGTCGCACGGACTGACGCAGCTCGCGGCGTTTCGCCCGCCCGTGCGCACGGGCATCCCGCAGTTGGACTCGCCGGAGGTGGACGGCCTGCACTTCGTGGGCGCGTCGACGAGGCCCGGGAACGGCGTGCCGCTGGTGCTCATGGGCGTCAAGGTGGTCTTCGAGAAGATCATGGAGTTGCACGGCGCGGGGGTGAAGGCGACGAAGCAGTGACGAGCGAAGAGAAGAGGAGACGTTTGATTTTTTTTACCGGACGATTCGATAATACAGCAAAGCAGCAAAGCACACACTCCTCCTCGCGCTCGTCCCGACGCACCACGCGCGGCGCGCGCTTCGCGATCATGCTCCCCCGCACGTCCATCCTACTCCTCGTCGCCGCGTGCGTCGCCGTCGCCGCGCAGCCTGACCTGCCCCCCGCGGAGGTGGCGCCAGCGCCGCAGACTGCGGAGCTCCCCTTGCCCGACACCCCGTACGTCGTGGCTGCGGACCCGCCGCGAAGGCGCCGGGCGGCGACCGACCGCGACGACGGCGACGCGTTCGCGCCCGGCCCGGGACCGTCGCTCGCGGAGACCCCGCTTAACTGCTCGTCCATCGAGGGCGTCACGGGGAACATGCCCGGCGTCGACCTCTTCTACGAACGTGCGTCCCGCCAGTCGAGCGCTCCCATAAAAAGACACGTTCTGTTTGGATTTTTTCGCTTTCCTCTTTCGCGTCTGTCCGCTTTCGCCACCGCTGACCGCGCCGCCCGCGCCAAAAAGTCGCCAAGTTCAGCGGCCTTGAGTCCCTGGTCGTTCCCGGCGGCGTGTTCCACGAGGTCACCGGGGACATCTCCGTGTTCGCGCCCGAGGACGACGCGCTCATGCGCGAGATTTCGTACTTCGCGAAAGTGTTCAACGCCACGGTCGACCAAGTTCGAGCCGATAAACCCCTGCTGCAGGAGATTCTGCGGCAATTTATCGCGTACGGCGACGTGAGCCGCGACTCGGGGTTCCTCGGTCTTTTCGTCACGCTCGACGGCAGCGTGTGGAACTGGACGGACGCGAACCCGAACGACGACAAAAGCGAGATCGCGCTGGTTCCCGTCGGGCTCCAGCTCGACGAACCCCCGGTTGTTTTCGAAGTCGACGACGGCGCCGGCACGCGCGTCGGATGCAGCAGGGGCCGCCGGCTGAGCGGCGTCGTTCGAGACGACATGCGCTGGCGCTCGGCGCAGCGCAGGGCTGATAGAAGGTACGCCAAGGCGTACTACGGCGTGCCGTGAAAAGTAAACCGAAAACGCGCGCGTTCGGTGCGAACTCGGTACAGAGACGATGCAATTCTTTTTTACACATGTTTCTCGCGACGTAAGACGCGCGCCTCTCGAGACGCTTTCAGAGTCCAAGACTCAAAAGTCATCCCCGCCGAGGTCGACGGTGACCTTCGTGGATCCCGCGGGCGCGTCCGCGGGCTTGCCCGCGGGCTTGCCCAGCATGGGGCACCCCGCGCACCGGAACGCGTCTCCCAGGTAGCAGTTCCCGCACGCGCTCTTGAACTCCTTCTTCTGCTCTTCGCTCAGCGTACCGTCGGTACCGGCGGCGGCTTCCGCCTCGGCGCGTCCGCACGAGCAATTCGCGCACGCCGTCTTACTCGTCGCGCACCCCCCCTTCGCCTTCGCGGCGGCAGCCTCGTCCGCGCCCAGACGCAACTCGCTCTCGTCCAGCAAGTCGTCGTCGTCCATCAGGTCGTCCTCCGCGGTGTTCAAAACTTTCCAGCTGTTGCTGTTTTCCGCCGGGGAGACGTTCTCTTTCACGGCTCGGCTCTTGAGCGAAAACGCCGCGCCTTTTTTCCACTCGGGCTTCTGCGCGGACACGCACGCGACGACGCCGGAGGCGGCGGGTGTGTTTGAATCGGAGGGCACGACCAAGCCCGCGACGAGACACTTCGCGACCGTCGCCGCGCGCGTGGCGTCGGCGTCGGCGACGGCGCCGGAGGACGCGAGCGTCGCCGCGACGAACGATCCGCCTGCGCGCAAGGAAGTGGCGACGGCTTTCAGCACCGCGGGCGCGTGCCACGTCTCCGGGTCGTCCGCGAGGCTCACGAGCTTGTCCACGGACTGGGGCGCGGCGAGCGCGCCCGCGAACGTGCCGTCGGGCGCGAGCGCGCAGTTGGTGAGCACGATCGCGGCGTCGGGGTCGAGGCCGTACGCGGAGACGCAGGAGGACACCGTGGACGCGGGGAGCGCGCGCGCGGAGGTGACGATGAGGTGTTTCACGGCGGCGGGCATCGTTCGTCTGTGCGCGGTGCTTGGGACGACGGGGGAGGACTCGAGTCGGCTCGCGCGGGGGCGCCGGAAAGAACGCGCGGAGAAGAACTCGGCGCGGCGCGTGCGCGTGCGTGCGCGGCGCGGGGTATATGCCGCGCAGCGTCCGCGAGCGCTTCTCGCTCAGATCTCGCCGCGGGTTTTTTCGGGAAAAGAACGCGCACACTCAGGCGTGTGCGCCAACGCTGGGGGACCCGAGGCTCGCCTCGCGGTTGAGCGCGATCGGTCGACTCAATTTTTTTGAGTCAACGCCCGTGACCGTTTCTCGAAGGAGGAGAAAAACGAGAGCGTTCGTGAGCCTCGGCGCATCCCGCGACGCGCGTCCCCGGGTGCGCGGAAGGGCGGCGCCGCGCGGACCCGGCATCTGACGCGCGGTCGCTTGCGCCCGCGTGGCTCCCATCGCGGCGATGCCGAAGGAGAAGCCCCCGCGCAGGCGCCTGATCGCTCCAGATTCAGACGACGAGGCGAGCGCGGAGACCGGCGCCGAGGCGACGAAGGAACCCGAGGAGGGCGAGGATCCCGAAGCAGAGGAGGAGCTTCTGGAAGGCGAGGTGGACTTCAAGTCCATCGCGGCGAGGCTCGGGACGACCATAGCCGTGCCGGATGACGACACGCCGGTCGCGCCGGACGCGTTCGCGCCCATCCTCGAGGCGCTGGCCGAGCTGAAAACCGCCGACCTGCACGCGAACCCGCGCCTCGCCGAGAAGGCGACCAAGGCGAAGGTCCTCGACGCGCTCTTCGCGTTGCTCGAGGACGCGCCGAAGGCGATTCCCCCGCCCGAGCCGAAAACCGCCGCCTTGGCGTACGCGGACGCGGAGGGAACCGAGGGAGGAACGGGCGACAAAGATCCTCCAACCTCGGAAGAGCCTCCGGAAGAGCCGACGGAGGATGAGAGACGAGCGGCGTTGTTCGAAGCGCACCGCCGCGCTAAGTACGACGCGCTGGCGTTGCCCGCGACGCGAGCGCTCGCGCACATGTGTTCGTCGCACGCCTCGTTCCGCAAGACCGTGGGATGCGAGGTGATGCGCGTCGGGACGGTGTTCGCGGCGCTGCAGCCGGGACGGCTCGCGCCGAAGCCCGCCGACGCCGACGACGCCGCGGAGACGGCGCAGACAACAGACGACGCGCCGTTTAAGGTCACCGCGCGACCGCCTCAGACGCCCGAGGACTGCTTACGCGAGGCGAGCCTCCGCGTTCTCGCCTCGGTCGCGTCGGCGTCGACGACCGCCGCCGCGCAGGTGGCGCGCCTCGCCGCGGGGCGCGCCGAGGCGCTCCCCTCGGCGCTGCCTGAGGGGCAAATAAAACCTCCCGAGGCGTCGAAGCGTTGGTTCGACGCGTGTTTGCGGTCGGCGGACGACCGCGTGGTGGCCAAAGCCTCTCGGCTCGCGGCGGTGCTGACGCGCACCAAACGTAACCGCGATGTGCTGTTTTCGTTTTCGTCGCGGGTTTTAGCCCCGAAGACGAAAGATGACGACGTTTTGTGCGTCCGTCGCGACCAAGCCTTGGTCGCCTCCGACTCGAACGCCTTAGAAGAAGAAGAAGAAGAAGAGATGACGAACGACGTCGATCTGCTCGCGTCCGTGTTCCAAACGTTTAAGACCAGCTCGAACGCTTCGGCGCGGCGCGCGTGCGCGAAGACGCTGGAGTCGGCGTGCGCGGACGTGGGGGACGCGACGGTGAGGTCGGCGTACCTGGACCTGGAAGGTCCCGGGTTCGAAGTCGCGGACGCGCTGGCGCGGTGTTTTTTGTTTGACCCCGACCCGGACGCGCGCGTCGCCGCCGGTCACGCGTTGCTCGGCGTGACCGACCGCCACAGGGAGACGGCGTGTTGTTTGGGCGACCGGGACTTGGCTCGCGCGCTGTTCCAGGTATTCCCGCCGGTGTCGGAGGAGTGGCCGAAACTGGTTGTCCCCCCGCCGGATACGGAGAACGACGCGCTTCCGGGCGACGCCGAGGGCGAGGAGAAGGGCCCGAACGAAGACGGAGGCGAAGACGAATCAAAAGAGGAGAAAGAAAACAACGCGGAGGGCGCCAAAGACGACGTTTCCGGAAAGA
>ENA-OUOG01003855-OUOG01003855.1-marine-metagenome-genome-assembly--contig:-NODE-3855-length-13535-cov-10.905558_pt1 | contig 13535 bp, 17 predicted proteins | sample MGYA00248635_ERZ508505 | MGnify/ENA primary metagenome ERZ508505 (study PRJEB26176, sample SAMN06267871) | marine metagenome | isolation source: Saanich Inlet, British Columbia, Canada | place: Pacific...
GCACGACGGGTTGTGCTCGAGGACCGAAGACGAGTGATCAACCCCTCGCGCCTCTCAGGGCTCATCACTCCCATGCTCAGGTCAATCTCTCGCCCCGGGGCTGCCGATTCCAACGCCTGTCTGACATCGCGCTCGATGGCCTGCGCAGCCGGGCAACCCACAATCGTCAGCACCACGCTCACCGAAACGACCGAGGGTGAAACTTCTACCCGATCAACCATGTCGAGCTCGGTAATGGGAGCGCGAAGCTCTGGATCGATAACCGTGGCAAGAGCTGCCGTAATGGTCTCGACTGATACCGCCACGAAACCTCCTCGGACTGCGCGAGTGTCAAGCCTAAGCCAGGGGAGTGTGAGAATGGTGGGGTGAGCCAGACAAGTCGATTTGCAGCGCGTCGATCAGACGCCCAATTCCGGATTCCAGAGGGTGAAACGCTGGGCACATTCTCCGCTTATCCCGAGGCTCAAGAACTCGTGAATTCTCTCGTGACCCAGGGGGTTTCAGCTCACGCACTCTCGATTGTGGGCTCGGACGTGACTCTGGTTGAGCGGGTCACGGGAAAGATTGGGTATGGGCGAGCAGCGTTGTCGTCTGCCATGAGCGGTTCCTGGTTGGGAGTCCTCGCGGGTCTCGTGTTCGTCATCGTGAGCCCCACCGACGTCATCACACCTATCGTGGCGGGACTTTTTATTGGCGCAGGAATCGGGATGGTCGCGGGAATGGTGGTTTTCACATTCTCCAAAGGCCCCAAGAGGCTCTACAGGTCGATGCAGCAGGTTATTGCCCAGTCGTATCGGGTGGTGGTGGAATCCGGGCACCATTCGCAGGCGTTGTCGGCAATGGAGTCGAATAATTCGGGAAGTGCGTCCTAATGGAAGAGATGGACGAGCTTGACCTGAGAATGGCCTTGGCGACCGGCAACGTCAGCCACATCGCAAGCTGGCTCGATGGGCGCGCCCCCCACGATATTGCCGAAGAGTTCACGCGGCTGGACGCTGTGCAATCGGCGTTGGTGTGGCGCCTCCTAACCCGGGACCGTGCACTCGAAGTTTTCGAAGAGCTTGGTTTCTATGAGCAGCAAGAGCTCCTCAATGGCATGCGCGACCAAGCGTTCCGCGAGATTCTCGAATCGATGGACCCCGATGACCGAGCCCGCATGCTGGGTGAAGCTCCTGCAACCTTCGCGCACAAGGTTCTCCAGGGCCTCAGCCCGAAAGAGCGCGCCATGACTGCCTCTTTGCTCGGCTACCCAGAAGGCTCTGTGGGCCGTGTGATGAGCCCCGAGGTTGTCACCATTCCTGAGTTCACCGCAGTGGCCGACATCATGAAAATCATCAAGCGCAAAGGTGAGGATGCCGAAACGATCGACATTTTGGCGGTCGTGGATCGTTCCCGCAAACTCGTCGGGGTGATGGAGCTCAGTCAGGTCGTGATGGCGGATGAGAATCTGACTGCCCGTGACTTAGCCGATGAGAATGCTCCAACGCTGTCCGTCACGGACGACGCGGAGGCTGCTGCCCGCCTCGTGCAAGAAACGAACCGCCTGGGGCTGGTCGTTGTGGATTCCGAGGATCGGGTGCTCGGCGTGCTCACGGTCGATGATGTGCTGGAGCTCATTGAGGAAGCAGACACAGAGGATTTTGCCCGGCAAGCGGCAACCCTTCCTTCCTCCGGTCACTACCTCTCCGCCAGCCCGGTGCGCTTGGCAGGGCTGCGCGTCGTGTGGCTCTTGATTTTGATTGTTACAGCGACGCTCACGGTGTCTGTCCTGCAGCTGTTTGAAACCTCGCTGGAATCCGTGACCGCGCTCGCGCTCTTCATTCCATTGTTGGTGGGAACGGGCGGGAATGTCGGCGCCCAGGCTGCCACCAGTGCGGTCCGGGCTTTGGCGGTGGGAGAGGTGCGACCATCAGATGCGTTGCGGGTGGCATGGCGAGAGTCCCGTGTCGGATTGCTGTTGGGGTTGGTTCTTGGTGCCCTCGCGTTCATTGCTGGCTGGATTGTCGCGGGAGTCCTCGTAGGGCTTGTGGTGGGGATATCGGTGGTGCTGGTCTGTATTTGGGCTGCCACAGTGGGATCGTTGATGCCCTTGATGGCGCGCGCGTTGAATATTGACCCTGCGGTTATTTCTGCCCCGCTGGTCACAACCCTCGTTGACGCAACAGGGCTAGTCATCTATTTCGTGGCTGCCGGAGTCATTCTCGGCATTTAGTTGGGGATAAATTCCCCCTGCTCCAACGGCGTCGCGCCAGAGTGGGGGAATGTCAACCATCGGGCCTGGTGCTGCACTCACGCTTGATGCACTCGTTGCTGACACGTCTCTAGAAGAGGTGTGGGTGAATGGTCCAGACCAAGTCTTTGTCGCTGAGGGCGGGGTGTCGAGGCGTGTGCACATGTCCCTGTCGGCCCTGGAAATTCGGGGCTTTGTCGAGCGAGTCCTCAGGACCACCGGCAGACGCGTGGATGTTTCCCGGCCTTTTGTGGACGCCTCGCTACCCGATGGTTCTCGTTTGCATGTTGTAATCCCGGATATTACACAAGAGCACTGGTCGCTCAATATTCGAAAGTTTTCGCAGACACTGCGGAGTCTGGATGACCTTATCGCTGCAGGCGTCCTGTCACGCCAAGCAGCGGATTACCTCAAGAACTGCGTCCGAGAAGGCAAGAGCGTCCTCGTCTCGGGTGCCACGCAGGCGGGAAAAACAACAATGCTGATGGCGCTTCTGGCCGCTGTTCCCGATTCAGAGCGAATCGTCACCGTGGAAGAAACGTTTGAGCTTGCCCTTGATCGGCCTGATCATGTGGGCATGCAGTGTCGAGGAGAGAGCCTGGAGGGAACGGGAGAGGTCACCCTACGCAGGCTGGTCAAGGAGGCGTTGCGCATGAGACCCGACCGAATTGTGGTCGGCGAGGTTCGCGAAGCGGAGGCGCTGGATTTGTTGATTGCGCTGAACTCCGGGTTGCCGGGGATGTGTTCCATTCACGCAAAAAGTGCCGTTCACGCCCTCGTGAAGCTCTCAACGTTGCCGTTGCTGGCGGGGCGAAATATTGACCATTCGTTTGTTCTGCCGACTGTTGCCGGCACCATCGACATCGTTGTCCACCTGCAGCGGGGCAGCGATGGGGTGAGGCGAGTTATCGACATTCTCGCCCCGACGGGACGTGTCATGGATGGGATCATTGAGTCGACCTCGCTATTCCAGCGCCGCGGTGATGAGCTGGTTGATCTGAGGTCTGTGCCGTGAGATTCACCACCCTCGCTGTAGGGCTGGGAATGGGGGTCGGGTTGTGGCTCGTTTCCCTCGCGGCCATTGGATGGATGGAACGGTCGCGGATCCCCCTGGCTACGACGTCCCGTCAAAAATCCACGCGCAAGTGGCCTGGGTTGAGATGGCTCTCATCGGTCCTCCAGGAGGCAGGATTTGAGCGCATCGACCCTCGAGTTGTCGTTGCTGGGGGAGTTGTCGGGGGTCTCCTCTCGGGGACACTCGTTGTCGTAGCTATTCCAATTCCGGCACTGGGGTTCATCGCGGGAGTTGCCTTCCCACTCCTGGGGTATGCCTACCTTGCGCGCATCAGAACTCAGCGAGCCAACCGCCTTCGACGGGCGTGGCCGGGGGTGATTGACCACCTGCGCGCGGGCGTTCGCTCAGGCCACGATGTTGCGGGTGCTGTGATGGCGCTTCCCGAGACATTACCTAGCGATATTTCGGCTCCGATTGCAGCGTTTGTGCGAGACATCGGCGTGGGTCTCTCGACGGATGATTCTCTTTCAGAATTAGGCCGCCGCCTCGCAGACCCGGTCGCCGATCGAATCATCGAGGTGTTACGCATGGCTCATGACGTGGGTGGGACGGACCTCCCGGGGGTGTTGCTCGAGCTCCAAAAGAGTGTGCGGGCGGATATCGCTGTTCGGGATGACGCTCACGCCCAACAGTCGTGGATTAGGTCCGCCTCGGTGCTGGCAGTCAGCGCCCCCTGGGTGGTCTTGCTTCTCATTGGAACGAGGGAGGCGACTATCAGCGCCTATCAAAGCCCGGAGGGCTCAGGGATCCTCCTCCTTGGCGCACTGGTGAGTCTTGTGGCCTTTGGGATGATGAAGAAAATTGGCTCATTGCCCTCGCAGCGTCGGTGGCTCGGATGACCCCAGAGACTGTGCTCCTAGGTCTGGTGCTCGGAATAGGGCTCTGGCTGTTGGTCGCGGCTGTACTCCCCAGACCGAAGCCCCGCATGGCGGAGCGGATTGCTCCCCATCTCCTTGACGTTTCTCCAATGGCACGAGAAATCCACTACAGCGCGCATCAGAACCCCGTTGTGATTGCAGGGATTGTTCTCTCTCCACTGGTGCGCTCCATCGTTCTCCGGGTTGATTCAGCCCTTGGAGGTCGAGACTCTCAGCGCAGCGTCTTTGAGCGCGCGGGGCGATCAGGCGATTATCGAGACTTTCGAATCAGACGGACGATTTCTGTGATCACCGGCGCCATAGCGGGCGTGCTTTTGGGGGCAGCGATGTCACTCGGGGAACAGGGTTCTCTCTGGTCGCTTTTGGTGGGCTCCGGCCTTGCGGGGGCACTCGTCGTTGTGGGTGTCCACGATGCGGCATTGCGGAGGCAAGCCTCCCAGAGGTCTGAACGCATTGCTGAGGAGTTTCCGACCCTGCTGGAGCTGCTGGGACTCTCGCTTGCGGCCGGTGATTCCCTTCCTCGAGCTCTGGCTCGGGTCTCCAGCAGGGCTCAGGGAGAGCTTGGCCAGGAGTGGGCGAGCGTTCTGAAAAGAGTGGACGAGGGGGCGATGCTCGGCCAGGCTCTGCGCGATTCTGCGCAACGACTTGGGAGCCCAGCCGTTGTCGCGTTTGTCGAGCACCTGGCACAAGCGTTGGATCGGGGGGCGCCACTCGCTGAGGTGATTCATGCCCATGGGGCTGATGCCCACGCGGACTACTCCCGGTCTCTGGTGGATAAAGCCGGTAAGGCCGAAGTGCAGATGTTGGTTCCGATGGTGCTCTTGATACTGCCGATTACCGTGATTTTCGCCGTGTATCCGGGGCTTCAGGCTCTGCAGTTTGGGTTGTGAGGATATCGCTAGTGCTACAATGTAGAACATGTCAGGTGACCGTGTGGGAATTCGAGAACTCAAGCAAAATGCCTCCGCAGTCGTACAGCGAGTCAAAGGCGGGGAGACCGTCATCGTGACCGAGCGGGGAACTCCGGTGGCCCGCCTGATTCCCGCGGGGGAATTGACCCTGGATGACATGGTGGATTCGGGCTTGGCGAGCGCTCCCCAAAGGTCTCTCGCCGAGATGTTGGGCTCGGTCCCCGAAGGAAAGTCGACAACAATCCTCAGTGACATTCTGCGGGATATGCGACGTGACGAGCGGTCGTGACCTACTACCTCGACACTTCTGCTGCGGTCAAGCTCGTAAAACCTGAAGCAGAGACTTCATCGCTCAGAGCTTTCCTGACAAACATGGCAGAGAATTCCGCGGGTGGAGGCCTTGTGGCTGGAGATATTCTTCGCACCGAACTTGTTGCCGCGGTGCTGAGAGCTGGAATGCCTCGGAGCGCGGCTGTCGACGTCCTCGATAGTGTCCACCTCCTTCGACTCACGGGCGCCATCTGCGAAATGGCCGGTAGCCTTGCCGGCGAATTGGGGTTGCGCAGCCTCGATGCTCTGCATCTGGCTGCAGCAGTGTCGGCCCGCCACCTTATCCAGGGTGTGATCACGTATGACACCAGATTCGCTCTGGCTGCCAGAGAACTGGGATTCATCGTGGAAAGCCCAGCGTAGGACGCATTTTTCGGGCGTTTTCCGGGGCGGTGCAGCGTACTTTGCTCCTTGCGGGTCTGTGGAAAACCGTCACGGCCACAACGGGGAACCGGCTACCGTCACGCTATGGACACCCCACAAACCCTTCGGTTTTCCCTCGAACCATGCGATCACTCACGGGAGAGAGGTGATGTGCCCGGGTGGGTTCTCATTACGCTCATGACAGCGGGTCTCGTTGTGGTCATCTGGTCAGCCGCTGGGCCAGCCCTCTCGGGTGTGTTTGAACAAGCCATCACCCGAGTCACGGGATTCTGATTTCCATGGAGCGTGGGAACGCTCCTGCGGAGTTTGTTCTCGTGAGTGCCCTTCTGGTCGCACTTGTCCTCGGATCTGTTCAGATCGTCATCATTGGCTATGTTCGCCATGCCCTCACGTCGGCCGCTGCCGAGGGCGCCAGAGCCGGCAGTCTTGTTGACGCACAAATTTCCGAGGCCACTTCGCGCACTCGCACCCTGATTCATTCGTCACTATCGCCTGCGTATTCGCAACAGGTGCGTGCGACTGTGACGAACAGCCTCGGTGTTCCCACTCTTGAAGTCAGCGTCAGTGCTCCCTTCCCCGCTCTTGGGCTGTGGAGCGCAGGAGGAGTGATGGAGGTGAGTGCTCATGCTCCGCTCGAATATGCCAGGTAGCGCCTGCGACGATGGCCGGGCGTCCCTGGAGTTTCTCGTGCTGGGAATCGCCGGCGTCATACCGGTGATGTTTCTTGGTCTGAACATCGCCTCCATTCAGGGCGCAACGCTTGCTGCGGAAACTGCCACCGCTCACGCGACACGGGTGTTTATCCAGGAAAGCACTGTGGACGAGGCACTATCGCGCGCGAAGGTGGCTGCCGTGATCGCGCTGGCAAACCACGGTATTTCGTCCTATCAAGAATTCTCGCTGTCGTGTGCTCCGAGCTCGTGCCTCCAGCCAGGTTCGATTGTGACCATTCGTGTCGGGGTTGACGCACCACTGTTTTCGACCGATTTACTCCCGGGAGTTCTGGGAGCAGAGACCCTGCGGGTCACGGCTGAGTCGACTCGAATGGTGTCTCGATATGGGGTTCCAGAGTGAGTGATCGGGGCAGTATGGCCCCGCTCCTTGGTGGGGCGATTGTTCTGCTGTTGGTCGTTGTTCTGGGAGTAACGGCGGCATCGTCCCTGCTTGTTGAGCGCGCGCGGCTGTATTCCCTCGCTGATGGTGCGGCTGTCTATGCCTCAGAAAGCTTTGATCCTGCGCTGGTCACTCGCCAGGGCGCCCGAGTTCGAGCCCCGTTGAGCGCGACGAGGGTTGAGCGAGCAGCACGGACTTTTCTCGACAGTGTTGATTGGGGGAAACTTCGCGCGGTTGTCCTCGAGTCTGCGGGCACTCCCGATGGCTGGCATGCCCGCGTTGTGCTTTCCTCTGAATGGTCACCCCCAGTTGTTTCACAGTTTTTCCCCGCATCCCTCAGGATTCGGGTGGAGGCTAAGGCTCAAACGTTTCTTCGGTGAGGGTCTCTCGGCAGGGATGGAGGTTTCTCTGAGAGCATGGACGCTATGACAGACATCGCAGGAGCATCAATTCTTGTCGTAGGGGCGACCGGTGGACTGGGGAGCGAAATTTCGCGGCTTCTTGTCAACCGTGGAGCTCACCTCACCTTGGTCGCCCGTGATCAGGCGCGCCTGGAAGCACTCGGGGTGGCTGGAACCCTCGTTGCCGCTGATGTCACGCAGCCTGGGGTGCCTGCGCATCTCGTCTCGAATGCTGTGGGTGCGAACGGAAAGCTCGATGGCGTGGTTTACTCTGCGGGCGCTGTCGCCTTTGGTTCAGTCGGCGAGCTTACCGACGATGTTCTCGAGGGTTTGTGGCAGGTCAACACTCGTGCGTGGATGAGCCTTCTCCGGGAAGCGACCCCAGCTCTCACAGCGAGTGCTCAGGCGGGAAGCGCTCCCTTTGCCCTCACCCTCAGCGGTGTTGTTTCGGAGGCGCCGACCGCAGGAATCGCTGCGTATTCGGCAGTCAAATCGGCCCTGCACGCCTACGGGATCGCAGCGGGCCGAGAACTTCGGAGAGCGGGAATTCGTCTGATTGACGCTCGACCTGGTCACACAGAGACCCAACTTTCTCAGCACCCACTCTCAGGCGTTGCGCCAGCTTTTCCCGCAGGTCTGGATCCCCATGCGGTGGCGCAACGCATCGTGGATGCGATCGAGAACGACGAAAAGGATGTGCCAAGCGCTAGCTTCTAACCCCTCGACTAGTCTGAAGGGGTTATGACAGATCTCGACGTTTCCGCCCGAATTGGTGCGCTTCGGTCGATGTTTGCCACGATCGAAGCTGTTGCCAACCCGGATGGCCTCGAGCGAGAGATTGCAACGCTCTCCGAACAGGCTTCGGCGCCTGGCCTCTGGGATGACACCGACAATGCTCAAAAAATCACGAGTGCCCTAAGCCACCGTCAAAGTGAGCTCGCTCGAGTCAGGGATGTCGCGAGCAGGCTCGAGGACCTCGACATTCTTGTGGACATGGCCAAAGAAGCCGGGGATGACAGCTCTGCTGCCGAGGTTCACGCCGAGCTCGATGAGCTCGAGCGGACTCTGGGCGAGATGGAAGTGGCCACGTTGCTTGATGGAGAGTATGACGCTCTTCCCGCGATCATCACGATTCGTGCAGGAGCTGGTGGAGTTGATGCCGCTGATTTTGCCGAGATGCTGCTTCGAATGTATGTGAGGTGGGCAGACGCGCATGACTATCGGGCGACAATTCTTGACACCAGTTATGCAGAGGAAGCGGGAATCAAGAGCGCAACTCTCCAAATTGATGCCCCCCACGCGTTTGGCGTGCTCAGCGTTGAGGCTGGAACACACCGCTTGGTGAGGATGAGCCCTTTCAACTCCGCCGGCAAGCGTCAGACCTCGTTCGCCGCCGTGGAGGTCGTCCCCCTGATGGAGGAAGCTACGGAGATTGATATTCCAGAGGCCGACATGAGGGTCGATGTTTTTCGCTCGTCCGGGCCCGGAGGTCAGTCTGTCAACACCACTGACTCCGCGGTTCGCATCACCCATCTCCCGACCGGAATCGTGGTGAGCTGCCAGAACGAAAAGAGCCAAATTCAAAACCGCGCCGCAGCGCTACGGGTGCTCACAAGTCGGCTTCTTCTTCTGCAACGAGAAGAGGAAGCGGCAAAGAAGAAAGAGCTTGCAGGTGTCATTACCGCCAGTTGGGGTGACCAAATGCGCAGCTACGTTCTCGCCCCCTACCAAATGGTCAAAGACCTTCGATCTGAGTATGAAGTGAACAACCCCAGCGCCGTTTTTGACGGCGATTTGGACGGTTTTTTGCAAGCGGGAATCCGCTGGCGCAAAAGCGCCGACCGGGTGTCGTAAGGGGCTTTGTCTCGGCCTCGAATCTAGGGTTAAGAGCCATGATTCTGTTTGACGATGTCTCCAAAATGTATCGGGGCGCGCCCAAGCCTGCCCTGAGTAATGTGAGCGTTGACATTAGTGCTGGAGAGTTTGTTTTCTTGGTCGGTGCCTCTGGATCAGGGAAATCGAGTTTTTTGCGTCTTATTCTCAAAGAGGAGCGCCCGAGCTCCGGTGACGTCCATGTTTTGGGACAGGATTTGCGCCGAATTCCGAGCCGGAAAGTCCCCCAGTTTCGGCGAAGCTTGGGAGTCGTGTTCCAGGACTTTCGCCTCCTGCCGCAAAAGACAGTTTTCGACAATGTCGCCTTCTCCTTGAGAGTAATTGGGAAGAGTGCGGGGTTCATTCACGAAGCAGTCCCCGACATTTTGCAGACGGTAGGGCTGGCCGCGAAGGCAAAAAATTACCCTCACGAGCTCTCTGGCGGCGAGCAGCAGCGTGTAGCAATCGCGAGAGCGGCAGTGAATAAGCCCTCCATCATGCTTGCTGATGAGCCCACAGGAAACCTTGACCCCGCGACGAGTGCCGGAATTATGAACGTCCTGTCTCGAATCAATGCGTCAGGTACCACCGTGATTATGGCCACCCACGATTCGGGAATTGTGAACCAAATGCAGCGCCGGGTCATTGAAGTCGCGGGCGGACGAATTGTTCGAGATGAGCGTCAGGGTGGCTACGAGACCAGCGCTATTCCACTCGGCGAGCTTGATACAGCTCCGATCCCTGTCATTACCGCGGACATGGCGGTGGCCGACCCCACTCCGATTCGGGCGAATACGACGTCTGACCCCGATGACATTGCCTCGCCGTTCCCCTGGGAGTTGCGGGCGTGAGACTGGGGTTTGTCCTCCGAGAAGTAGCTACCGGTCTTTCCCGCAACTTTTCGATGGTCGTGTCGATCATCTTGGTGACCTTCATCTCCCTTACTTTCGTGGGAACAGCAATTTTGCTTCAGGCGCAGATCAATCAGATGAAGTCCTTCTGGTTTGATCGCGCCCAGGTCGCTATTTACATGTGTACGGACTTCTCCACGTTGGGTGGGTGCGACCAGCAGGCTGCCAGTCCCGACCAGAAGCTCGCGATCGAGCAGCGGCTCGAGTCAGCGACATTGGCTCCCTATGTTGAGCGGTTCTATTTTGAAGATCGCGATCAGGCGTATGAGAACTTCCGCGAACAGTTCAAAGACAGCGCCGTGGTGGACCTGGTGTCACCTGAACTCTTGCCCGAGACGTTCTGGGTGAATCTGGTTGACCCTGAACAAAGCGAACTTATCTTCGAATCGGTGTCGGGTCTCCCCGGTGTCGAGAGCGTTATCGACCAACGAAGTTATCTCGATCAGATTTTTGCCCTTCTCAACGCAGGAAGCTTGACGGCGGTGGCGGTTGCCTCGCTCATGCTTGTAGCCGCAGCGCTTCTGATTGCCACCACTATTCGACTCAGCGCCTTCTCTCGACGACGTGAGCTGGCGATTATGCGCCTTGTGGGGGCATCCAACAGATTCATCCAGACACCCTTCGTCTTGGAGGGAATTGTGGCGGCGGCTCTCGGGGCAGCGTTTGCCTCCCTCGCCGTGTGGGGCATCGTGCGATTCTTCGTGCAGGGGTACCTGATAGACGCATTGCCCACCACAGTATTCGTCACGAGCGCTGATGCTTTCGCGACCATGCCCTTACTTTTTGCCACAGGAATTGGCCTGGCGATCGTCGCCTCCTATATCTCGATTACGCGTTACCTGCGGGCCTAACTCCTCTTTTGTGGCCCTAGGGCCTCTAACACCCCGAACGCTAGACTGTGGGGCTGGTCCAGCCCGCACGGTGCTGGCGAGGTGTCTGTGGTGGCGATGACAAAGGAGGTGGCACCATGGCGAGAGAAAACGGCGAAAAGGTGGTGGCCACCAATCGCAAGGCGCGGCACGATTACCTGATCGAGGACACTTACGAAGCGGGCATCGTTCTGACCGGGACAGAGGTCAAGTCTTTGCGACAGGGCCGCGCATCGCTGGTTGACGCCTACGCGACTATCGATCGCGGGGAGGCGTGGCTCGAGGCTGTCCACATTCCCGAATACAACGAGGGAACCTGGACGAATCATCCGCCTCGGCGAAAGCGCAAACTCCTGCTCCACAAGGAGGAAATCGCCAAGCTTTCCCATCGTGTTTCTGCGGGGGGTTACACACTGGTGCCATTGAGGCTGTATTTCCTCGATGGCAGAGCCAAAGTGGAAATCGCCGTGGCAAAGGGTAAAAAGGAATACGACAAACGTCAGACCTTGCGCAAAAAACAAGATGATCGCGAAGCGGCCAGAGCCATGGCAACACGACGGAAGCTTGGAGATTAGGGCAAAGCTACGAGGCGTAGGCTGAGGTAAGCATGTCGAAGCTCTCTGGTCCTCCGGTAACAGAACCCATCAATCTCTCTGGTGATCGCACCAGATGGCGCGCCTACAGTGTGGCGGTGGGCGTCGCATCGCTCACGATTTTGGACCTTGCCAAGATCAACGTGGCAATTCCTGCAATCAGCTCGGTTTTGGGCGCTGGCGCCACAGAGGTCCAGCTCCTGCTCTCAGGTTTCGTCCTCGCGTTTGGTCTTTTGCTTGTGCCCTCGGGCCGCATTGGGGACCTGTATTCGCGCCGTTTCATGTTCTTGCTGGGGTTGACGCTGTTTACGGCGGCGAGCGTCGCGGGCACGCTCGCTCCCACTATTGAGCTGTTGATTGCCGCGCGCATTTTCCAGGGCTTTGCCGCGGGAATTTTGATGCCCCAAGTGCTGGGACTGGTCCAACAGCTATTCCAGGGCAAGGAACGCGGTCAAGCCTTCGGTGTTTTCGGAGCGGTAATTGGGCTTTCCACGGCCTTTGGCCCCACGCTCGGTGGCATCCTCGTGGGGGTTGGTGGGGACGATTTTGGTTGGCGTTTGCTGTTCGCCATGAATATCCCCCTGGGAATCCTGGCGTTTGTGATGGCCTTTCGCCTGTTGCCTAAGGGTCAGGACAATTCGGGAGCTGTGCGAGATTTTGACCTTGTGGGTACTGCTCTGCTGGGCATCACCACGTTCTCGTTGATGCTTCCCTTTGTGTTGACCACCGGAACGCGGGTTGATGACCCTGCGCGCTGGTGGTGGCTTGTCGTGATGGTCATTGCCGGTGGTCTCTTTCTGATCTGGGAAAGGGCATACCTCGCTCGCGGCAAGGTTGCGATTATTGACTTCGACTTGTTCAAGATTTCGACGTTCCGAAACGGAATTCTTATCTCGAGTTTCTACTTCGCTGCTCTTCCCGCGACCTTCATCGTGCTGACTCTGTTTTTGCAACAGGGCCTGGGTTTCTCCCCGGTTGTTGCAGGAATGGTTACCATTCCGTTTGCTCTGATATCCGCGTATACGTCGTATCGCAGCGGAAAAGTCGTTCATAAACGGGGTCGGCCGCTGGTCGTCGTCGGCCTCCTTGCTGTCCTTGGTGGTTTTGGGCTCGTGGTCTTGTCGACGTTTGTTGTCCCCGACCCCCTCATGCCTATCGCAGTGGCACTCGGGATGATGCTGGCCGGAGCTGGCGGAGGTGCGGTGATATCGCCCAACCAAACGCTGATGCTGGAAGATATCCCGGCGGTTCAAGGTGGACTTGCGGGATCGTTGGCCCAAGTAGGTCAACGTATTGGCACTGCGATTGGTCTTGCAGCCGCCCTCTCAACATTCTTTTTCGTACTCGCAGAGGAAGAGACCCTGACTCAAAGCGCGCGCTACCACGATGCGTTTGCCGTTGCGGCGGTCGTTGCCGTGGGGCTTGTTAGCCTGGCTCTTGTTTTTGCGCTGATGGACTCTCGAGTCCGCAGGCTCCCTGCACCTCTAGCTACTTCATAGCCACGGGACGTATAGTTATGGGTGCTCGAGAGAGCATTCGCAACAAGGTAACTCCACAGCGCACCACCACGCTTCTCTCCTGCGTAGGAGTGAAGGACCATGGGGATGATCGGTTTCGACATTGCTTGTGTGTCCACAGAGAAGCGGGCCGAGAATGCAGAGTCAACTCGTAAATGTCCTCTGCACACTATAGGTGCCAATACAAAGCGCACCGACTTCGCTCTCGCTGCCTAAGCAGCGGACAAGTCCGTCAGTCTGAATTAGCCTTCGGTTCAGTTCCTGGCGTCGTTTAGAAGGCTTGCTGATGACCTGGGTGTCAGGGGTTATCGGGACTTTTTCTGACGCTGGGCCTGTCGCGCTAGGTGCTTGTGACAAAGAGCGGGGCCGAGTAGAACGATGTCATAAGCTACGCCCGTAGAAGACTGTGGTTCGGAGTAGTGGACCCGGGTTCGATTCCCGGCATCTCCAC
>ENA-OUOG01003859-OUOG01003859.1-marine-metagenome-genome-assembly--contig:-NODE-3859-length-13526-cov-4.246859_pt1 | contig 13526 bp, 17 predicted proteins | sample MGYA00248635_ERZ508505 | MGnify/ENA primary metagenome ERZ508505 (study PRJEB26176, sample SAMN06267871) | marine metagenome | isolation source: Saanich Inlet, British Columbia, Canada | place: Pacific...
TCTACAATAGTATTAAATAATGGAGGTACGTTTAACCAACAAAGCGTATCAGTTGCTCTTAAAAAAGTTTGCGAACAGATAATTAAGAAACTAAAACTATGAAAAAACTATTGTTGTTGTTACTATCAACAATTGCTTATGGTCAAGATATGTACCTTGATCATAGCTTTACTAACTCGTTGCCTATAAATGTTGGAGATACCTTATCTATAAAGTTTAATACTATAGATAATAATCAATCCGCTTATAGTTTTTTGCAGTTTGATTATCAGTATAACAACAAGTTGTTAGAAAAATTAGACCACGTATTCTACACTGATGGTCCTCAAACATCTCTTAATCATTGGGATGGTTTTTCATTTAATCCAAATACAGATATTTCTTTAAAAGATCTTAGTGGTCAATTCCAATGGTGGGCAGGTGGCAATAACTCTTATTCTTCATCAGCTGATTGGTCTGTAGAAAGAATAACACTACAGCACACGTCAAGCATACCTCATGCGGAAACTATTTTAATAGTAAGATTTATAGTTAAAGATGTCGCTAACACTGAATACGAAAACTACAATAATGTAAGTAAACTTAGTTGGGCTAGAGCTGGAGCTAATGTTATAGAGGCTATGACACAATCTATAAGCTTAGACGAAGTTACTGGTGGTGGAGCTGGAGACGTTGTGTTTAAATTAAATACGCAGGCAGAAAACAAAAGCGACTATATGTATAGCATAGAGCTTGAAAATGAAGTTGTTGACTCTGGTTACTTTGACGCGAGCGGTGAAGCTATAATAACTAATTTACAAAATGATACAGAATACAGTGCTTGGGCTTATGTAAATGATAACGCTGATTGGTTGGGTGATGTTGTTAGTTTGACTGATGCTTACATGTTATTCTTACAAGCTATAAATGCTTCTGAAGATCCTAGTTATGTTGAAAACCAAGTTGACGAACTAGTTAAAGTAGTTTATGATGTAGATGCCAACGGTGTTATTGATTTTGAAGATTCGTACTCACTATTAATGCATGTTATAGGTGAACCTTTAGAAAACAGATATATTACTAAAGATTCAATGTCTTATAATATAACCGAGCTTGACAAACCGTTTAAGCCTACTAACTCTGACAAAACGTTTAACATATATCATTACTTAGCTGGAGACGCTGATTTTTCTCATTCATATTATGAAGAGCAAAAAACTGAAACAGTGGCTATGTTCTCGTTAGCAAAACAAAATATAATTGAGCATGACCTAGATTTAACTACAGAGCTTGTTGACGGTAAAGTTGAGTTTGTAGTTAACTTAGACAGATCAGATTTATCAGCAATTGAGTTTATTGCAAGCTTTGATAACTCAAGACTAGAGTTTGATAAAATTGTTTTTGACTCAGGAGACAATATAACTAACTATACTACAGTAAAAGAAGACGCTGTATACTTTGGAAGTATAGATCCTCAAGCACAATTACAAATAAAGGCAGGCAAATCATATAAAATAGTATTTAATCCAAAAGTGCAATTAACAAACACTGCAGGTCTTGTTTATTTTAAAAGACAAGAAGCAGTTACGACAGAAGGTCAAAAGATCAACCTAAACCTTAAATAATGAAAAAACTAATTGGATTAGTATTAATACTGTTTTTCTCATGCCAGAAAGACATTACTACATTTAACTATGTTCCTGATGTTTTAGAAATACCAGAAATATCAGGTATAAAACTAGAAAGCTATATTGTAAGTGATAAAGTACAGGTTAATGTTAAGCTACCTAGTAACGGGCAATACAGAATAAAGATATTTGATTTCACAAACAAGCTAGTAAGTCAAGAGCTTATTAACGGTCAACAAGGTGATAATATACTTAACGTATATGTAAACGCATTACCACCAAGCTCTTACACTGTTAGTTTGTATGACAATAATAAATTAATCGGTAAAGAATTTTTTACAAATGAGTGACGAGCAACAAGGGGGTTTTTTAACCCAACTTAAAAATCAGATTTTAGCGGGTGTAGGAGTTACAATAACAGCTCTTAGTACTATGTTTATTGATGAGATAAAATCTATAGTCGGTATAGAAGATCCAGTAGAAGAAACAACTACTGAACCTGCTAAGCCACAAGATATTATTATTAATATTCCTGAGCAGAAAAAAGATACTGTAGTGAAAAAAGTCTACGTAGCACCTAAAAAAGAAAAAACAGAAACTCAAAAACGTAAAGATGAAGGATTTGATTGGTAGATTTATACTTTTATGGTTCGCATCAATAGGAGCTCTCTATGGACAGGTTTTAGGTAAAACTGTAACAGAAGATTACGTTGCAGGTTTTGAGTCAAGAGAATCAATCTGGAGTGTACCAGAATACAACGGAGACCCCACAACTGTAGCTTTGTTGAGTATAGGTGTATCAGACGAGGTTTTAAGTCAATATCCAGAGCTTGGTGACTATCGAGTAGGATTAGGACTTACAAATATCACTGTAGCTTTTTTAGACGAGACGTTCAGGTTTGAATTTGTTGAGACTAAAGATGAGATTAAAAACCGTATGGTAACTCAATATAAAGCAAGTCAAAAAGGTATAACAGCAAATGAAATTAACATCGTAGGCAAAATCATGCTTGCTAAGTATTTCTGTTACATAGAAGTATATGACTTTTCTATATCAGAAGACGAAACGCTTAATCTAAAAGACGGAGTTAAAAACACTCTTGTTACAAGATTAGGTTTACAAGTTAAAATGGTTGACGCTGAAACTGGTTTGTATATGACAGGATCAGGATTAGGTAAAGCTGTTACGACTAGAGAACTTACACTTTTAAACGATGAAAACCTTGACGATGTTAAGTTTAACCAATCATCAATAGGTACATCAACTAAAAAAGCATTAGAAACAGCCACTGCGAAAGTTGTAAAACGAATGATTCGCAAAGGCATATTTGATCATTAATGAAATGGTGGTATTTATTATTTTCACTTCTTTTATATACGTCCTCGCTGCATTCGCAATCGCTGGTGCAGACATTTGTAGACCGTTGTACAGGAGAGGTAAAGGTCATAACAATACCATTTGAAGGTAATACTGTAGTTGTATTTTATAATAGATCTGCTTCTTTTAATATTAACGATGTAAGATCTGGAGCTTTGCAAGCTTGGCTTGAAGAAACTTATTCGTGGTGGGCATCTATATCACCTTGCTCAACTAATCAGGCTACAACTACAGCGACACAAGCAACAACACAAAACACTACACAAAATGCTACACAAAATGCAACATCTACTGCGTCAACTTCGACAAATCAAACAAGTAGTTCAACGTCTCAAACAAGTAATACTGAAACTAGCTCAAGCTCAACAGGAACAGAAACCTCTGACACCAGTGGAAGTAACGATTCAGGAAATGACGGAGGCAGTGAAACAAGCTCGAGTGAAGAGGGGAACAGTGACTCAGGAGATGAAACCGGTTCAGAAGAAAGCTCCGAAGAAAGCTCAGAAGGAGAGAGCGAAGACGATGGAGAAGATTCAGACGATGGAGAAGAATCTGAAGAAGAAGACGAACAATCCGAGTCGAAAAAAGCAAACCCCGTAATTATAGCCGCCAATGTTTCTACAATGTCTGCACTAGATGGTAGTGTAAACTTTGTAAGTAATGTTGGCATGTCACAAGCTTCATTAAATGGAGTTACAAGTTATTCCGCTAACGCTATGATATGGGATAACTTAAAACAGTTTAATATAAACGTAGGCAAATCATACGTTAACAAAGATCAGACTGTAATACTTTACGTAGGCGAAAGACCTAGAGTTACAGGAGGAGAACTTAAATCAGTGAATACAACATCTATAAATGGTATGTATTCATTTGGTACGTTTAATATATCACTAGGTAAAAGTACGGTATACATGCTACCTAAACAACTAATAACTGGTTGGGCGGCAAATATAATGGTAATGAGTGCTGATAACACATCATTGCTACCTACAGGTGTTGGATTTGTAACAAAGCCTTACTTGTATAACAGATTTGTTATATCTCCAATGTTTGCATTTGCTATAAATCCTGTGATGTATACTATAGAAACAAATTCAACTACAATTAATAAGAACCTGATGTTTATCGGTGGAGCTAGTGGTACATTTAATCTCACTAAAAACTTCATGGCAAACTTAGGTTTTAATATTATAGAAAGTACAGCTAATCTACCTATGACCTGGGCAATAACTATAGGGAGTAGGTTTCAATTTTAAAACTATGGCATTTAAAGACATTTTTAAAGACGACAACGACATCAACGAAAAATCAGTAGTAGGCTTTGCATCATTTGCAATTATGGTAGGCTTTGCTCTTGCAGACATCGTAACAGGTTTTGTAGGCAAAGATCTTGTTGTTCAAGAGTTTATCTATAACAGTTTTGTTATTATTACTCTTGGAGCATTTGGTATTGCTGAAGCTGGTAAAATATTTGGTGGTAAAAAAGAATAATTATGGCAATCGAACCAAAAGGAATTATTGTACACTCAATGGCAGAGTATTTAAAAATGCCAGAAGGTCCAATGAAGGCTCACGACTTTTTAAAATCAGTTAAACTATCAGTACATGGTTTTATTCACCCTGACGGTACTTATGAAAAAATGGTTGAGTCACCAAATAAAGCAGCTCACGCTGGTAAATCAGAGTGGGCAGGGCTAGAACACCTTAACAACCATTTCTTAGGTTTTGAATTATTAGTTCCAGGAGAACATGATTTTGGCACATTTAGCAAAGCTATTGAAACCCCTAATACTTATACTAAGGAGCAATTTGACACAGCTGTCGCAACTTGTAAGTGGTGGATGGAGCAATATGACATCCCTGCAGAAAACGTTGTTCGCCACTCAGATTGTTCTGGTGACGACGTTAGAGGACCTGGAAAAGGCAAAACTGATCCTGGTTCTGCATTTGATTGGGATGCTTTTAAAGCTGCTTTAGTAGCATAAACCATGAATAGGGCAAGTGTAATATTGCTCTGTATTACGACTTTAGTTATATTTTTTATGTTGAAAGAAAGACCGAAGCTCGACATACAGAAGTACGAGAATCAGATCAACATGCTTCAATCTGAAATAAACCTATTAGAGACTGCTAATGATAGTTTAAAAATAGAAGCTGCAGTTCTCAATGAAAAGATAACTGAATATGATAATACTATAGAACAGTTGAATAATCAAATAGATATTATAGAAGATGAAACTAAAAAGAAACTTGATTCTGTTGATCGTTTTAATAAGCGTCAGCTTCAAAAGTTTTTCTCAGACAGATACAAAAGTTCTGTTAACTGAACCAGTTGCTAGATTAGTAGTTAAAGACTTAGTTACATTTGACGGTTTAAAACTACAATACGACTTAACACTGCAAAGGTTACAGACGTTAGAAGAAAAAACATTAACACTACAAGAAGTAATAAATAATTTACAGTTACAACTAGATAATAGAAGTAATGTTATAGAACAAAAAAATGCTCAAATAGAAAACTATGAGATCATTTCAGAAGATCTTAAAAAAGCTTTAAAGCGTGAACGTGCTACAAAAAAGCTTTATAAAATAGGATCAGCAATTGGAGTATCAGCATTATTACTTAATATGTTGAAATAAAAAAAGGGAGCCGTGGAGCTCCCTTAATTTTTTACCCGTCACACGACAGACAATCTGGATCCATTGCTTTAGTAGCAATATCTCCACGAAGTACAGATTCAGTTCGCATGTAATACAAAGTTTTAATACCTTTTTTCCAAGCTTCTAAATGAACCTGATTTATCCACTTAGGCGTAGCTACAGAAGGAAACGCCAAATTCAAAGAAACAGACTGATCAACATACTGTTGTCTAATACCCGCCTGATTAACAAGTTCAAGTTGGTTGATTTCTTTAAACGTCTTGAATACATCTTTTACTGTATCATAACCATACTTTTCAACTTCCTCTTGAGCATCAGCCAGCTTCACAAGTTTACCTTGCACATAGCCATAGCCATCAAGCTCATCAAGTCCTTGTACAGATCCCTTGTCTTCTAAGATCTTATTCCAAGTTTCAGTATTATCAATACCTATTTTTCTTAAAACCTTAGATAACTCTTTATTTTTTCTAATAAACGTACCTTTTGCAGATTGTTCTGTAAATACGTTAGCAGCCCACGGCTCGATACCTGGTGATACATTGCCTGACAGTTTAGAATTAGAAACTGTGGGTGCAATCGCTCTAAGGTGTGTATTTCTAAAACCTGTGTCCCTACACCATAGTGGTTCGCCATATACTTCAGCAAGGTCTCGTGAAGCCCTTTCTGATTCGATCTTAATTTGACTAAAAATTCTTCTTGTTTCGAACTGTGCTTGCATACCCTCAAAAGGAATTCCGTTTTGTTGTAAATAAGTATGCCATCCCAAAACTCCCAAACCGAGAGCCCGTCCTTTTTCTGCAGATCGCACGCTATTATCAAAGCCTTTAAGCCCTTTGGCCTTCTGAATAAACTCCTCAAGTACACCGTCAAGAAACCAAATACTGTGGTAAATAAGGTTAGTGTCTTTCCATTCATCATATTTTGCTATATTAACTGAACTAAGACAACAAACAAAACTATGTGATTCATCAGTATGCAGTGTAATCTCAGAGCATATATTCGTCATGTGAACTTTAAGTCCGTTGTCTTTGTATGCTCTTGGATTAGATTTATTTGTATTTCCTTTAAATAAGATATAAGGTTCGCCAGTTGCTTTACGCTTTTGTAATAGCTTCGACCACCTTTTTCTCGCATCAGAATCTCCTTGTTCAAGTCTTCGCATAAACTTATCACCGACCACAGCGCACTGGTGGAGATTAAGCGACTGTCTATTAACGTCACCTTTAGGCTCTCTGATTTCGAGCCACTCCATAAAATCGGGATGGTCAATATTGATGTTAACGCTTGCAGCTCCGCGTCGGACAGATCCTTGATTAGTGGCAAGTATTGTTGAATCGTAAATCTTGCAAAACGGAACCACGCCGTCAGATGTTCCATTGTTTGTTATTTTAGCTCCGGCAGGACGAATCATATTGATGCCAATACCAACTCCCCCGCCGTGTTTAGCTAGTAGCATCATCTCTAAGTTTTTGGAACCGATATCATGGATGCTGTCGCCTACATCAATACCAAAGCATGATATAGGCAGACCGCGATCCGTACCAGTGTTAGAAAGTACAGGTGAAGCTAAGTTTAACCAGCCCTTCCATATATAGTCGAAAAATACCTCTGTGAGTTCCGGTTTGTACAACCTCTTAGCAACGGTTGACGCAACTCGCATATAAGCATCTCTCGGAGTTTCCCAAGGTAATAAATACCCTCCAGTTATTGTTTTCTTGTAGACATCAGTGTCTCCCCACGTAGGATAGTCTACTCCTTTTTTCCAATCGTTATTCCACATAATTACCAAATATCTTCAAAGTCTTCTCCTTCATTTGCTTTAGAATAGTCCGTAGGTCTAATAGCAAAAAAGTCTGTATGTGTTACGCCTCCAGTTAAGTGATAGAACCAATCAAGATTATCTGCAGCAGAACCGTCAAAAGCAAAAAAATCAGCAAGATCAACATACCTAAGTTCGACAAGTTTTTCATTTAATCTCTTTTTAATGAATTGTTTTAAATCGTAAGACTTCATGCCTTCGATATCACCCATCTCAAACATCTTGTCAATATAATTCATTTCTGCATCGTGCATAGCTTGAGCAGCTTTAATTATATCTTCTCTACATTCTTCAAGCAATGCTGAATCCTCTTCACACATGTGTCTGAACAACTGACAACCCATTTTACTGTGGAGACTTTCATCTCTCACAGACCATTTCATTTGTTGTCCAATACCTTTGAGAAGATTACGAAGTTGAAAGCTATATAAAACAGCGAAAGCGCTATAAAGGGAAACACCTTCTGCAAAAGCACTAAATATAGCCAAGCTTCTGCCAATGCCGGTACGGTCGCTACCGTTATAAGCAACCAAGTTATCAAAACGATCCATTGTTGCTTCATCGTGTAAAAAAGCTTCGAAATCATCAAGTCCAAGTGTTTCATTTAAATAAGAATATGCTACTGCATGAATTGTTTCTTGGCTACCAAACATCATAGCCATTTGTTGTATTTCGTGCTTTGGAAACCAAGACACTACTTTCTGAGTCCAATAGTCAGAAACCGCACACTCAGTTTGTGCAAATCCAAGTAGGATGTTACCGACTAGGTTTTTTTCAGCTGGAGTTAAACGTTCGTTCCAGTCTTTTACATCTCCTGACATAGGTATTTCAGTGTGTAACCAAAATGCCTGAGCTTGTTTTAGCCAACCTTCTGTGTAGTAGTCAGGATACTCAAAAGGTTTATATGCTACTCTATGATCGAATAACCCCATATTATTTTTCTACAATTAAAGCAAAGTCAATAAACGGAAAATACAACACGTGTGTATTGTGCTCTTCTGATTCGTACGTTCTGACACCGAATAATACGCCTTGGTAAAATCCGATGCTTAATTCCCAATTTTTCTTAGTAAACATTTATGTTGTATTTTTTGTGGAGTTCAACAATATCAGAGTACTTCACATATCCACGTTGTGAAATACTCCATTTAATAAATTTATCGATCTGCCGACTAGCATATCGAGCTCTAGCTATAGCTTTCGCTTGGCTAGGATTAGCTGAATTACTTTGTCGCATTCGGATTGATTTTGTGGTTTATAAAGTGTAGTATTTGGCATGTTATTATTCACATACCTTTTAAATAACTTCCAGCGGATCGGAAAAGATTCATTAGCTCGTCCCTTGCACTCAATAATAAAGTCCTCACCAATAAAATCAGGAGTATAGGTAATAGGCAAAATACGCTTACCGCCACGGTTAGTGAAATCACCTTTGCCGTTAGACTGTCTCTCATAGCTTGAAACAGGGAAATCAAAACCTTCAATAAGTGTGTAACTTTGTCCTTCATAATCAGCTTTTATTTTAGCTTTTTTAAGTGCCATATACATGTAGCGTTCAAGGCCGGAACTAAAATTAATCCCATCATATTTGATCTTTTTAGCCTGTACTGGACCTTTTTTTCGTGTTAATCTTTTCCCCATATTTCGTCGTTATCTAGCATATAACCATCATGACTTTCATCATAATGTAAACCGTCGTTACCGTTTTGTCCGACGATATTCATTCGTTCTTCTAATTCATCTTCGTCTTGCTGTATTGCGTGAGACGCACAAGCAGACTTGCGTATGATTTGTTCTTCAGACAAGTCTTGAAGCTCTTCACGTGCTGCCTGAATATACAGTATTGCATCCATAAGCTCTTCTTGAATATCATTAAGATAACCTACTAAGTCTTTTTGTTTTGTTTTACGTTCGTTATCTAATGTTTGGCCATACTTGGCATAACCAACATCTGATCTTGAAACAAACTTATCGACAACTCGTTCTACAACAGGATCTCTAAAAGTTATTTGTTTCTTTTTCATAACTGCTTTACAAATGTTCCATTAGACATTTTACCTTTTCTATTTTTTATTTCATTATAAGCTGATGCAATGCAGTCTTCAATATCAACACCAACAAAAACTGCGAGGTTAGTAAGAACAACAACCATATCGCCAATTGCGTCAATGGCTTCTTCTTGGTTTTGCTTAAGTAAAGCCTGAGCAAGCTCACCGGCTTCTTCCATAAGTTTGATGTACTGTGTTTTTTCATCTCCTTTGTCATAAATACCTCTTTGATCAGCCCACTCTCTAATTAATGGAAATATATCTCGAATTGATGGAGCTATTGGTTTTAGTTTTTTAGGCATTGTAAGTCCACCTATAAGGTTTTTGTCATCATTAAACTGATCCATATCTGTGCCTTGAATAAAGGCTTCATAAAAAGCCTTATTATAGATATAACAACGATCTTTGGTATACTGTGATCTGAACACATTTTGTTTTATCCATCGAGCACTTTCTTCAGTTATTTCAAACTGACCAAGGTGTGTCGTCCAAGTTAAACCTATGTTTTCGTGTACAAATTCACCAATATCGTCTATTGATACTGGAAAAGTACTTGTCTGCTCTGTAGCGTTTACTTTCATTGATTTGTTATTTAGATTTTTATAGAGTTTACGGTCTACTTTATAGCCATATCGTTTTTGAAACTCTATTTCTTTCTGAGATATCAGATCGATATCTTCAGTAACAAGTAGTATTTCATATTGACCTGACTTATACCCTTGTTGTTTCTCGACGCGTAGCCTCGGATTTGAAGTTACACCGATTTTTTGACCGGGTATATGATAAAGATAATAAATTTTTTTAAAGTCTGTCATCGTATAAGTGTAAATTGTTAGCAAAATGAAAATATTGACCGACTTCAATAGACAGCCTCTGCGCAACCATTTGTTGCAGTCTTGAAAAACAATACTGATCGATCGCAAAACCGTACCAGAGATCGTTAGAACGCATCATAACAGACATATTAAGCTTATTATCTGTTATGTAAAACTGAACTGCATAAGTACAAGGCGTGTCGAAGCCATATTCTAAATGTTCTTTGCCGTCATAAATACTAATTGCAGCTTGTCTTGTATTTGGATCACGCTCTAAAAGTTCAATAACGTAATCTAATTGGTTGTGCCTGTTCCATTGCCAACCATAGTTAGAGTTTACACGGCCGTACTTGTTACCCATACGTTGCCATATTTTAGGTATTTTACCGTATATTTCACCAAGAGTAGAAAGCCTATTGTCACCTGACATATACCAATCCCATTCGGCTTCGGCATATTCTTGATTCCAAGGTCTTTCACGGTGGTAAACGATGTTGTCTAATGGATTTTCAAGCCAAAAGCCAACGTTAAATAAAGCTTTAGTGTTTTGAAACTTAACACCAGAGTGTCTGATTATTTCTAACCAATACTCAAATGCATCTGTTGCATTGCTAAAGCTCGTCCTTAGGTCTATACTTGTTTGCATAATATCTGTAAAATTCGAATATTTTTTCTAAAACAATATCTTGTGGATATGCTTCGGGTGATTTATTTATTTTTTTGTCTAATTTAATAATAATTTTCCAAGGGCCTTGATGTGGTGTTGACTCTGCGTAAACTAATATTCTATTTTGAACGCACCAACCGAGAGCATCTCGATCTTCTTTAGTCCAATCATAATAACCATAATCAGGCGCAGGTAAACTATTTGATTTCCAGTTTTTTGCCATATATTATTCCCAAGGCATAGGTTCATTTGATATGCTTACAGGTTCATGAGGTATAAAACAACCAGACTTTGGCTCCCACCTAAAATGAGCTTCAGCTTGATTTTCACCTAGGTTTTGAAACTTAACTTTTAGAACTTTAGCCTTAACTGTTTTTTCTTCATAATTTCTATGTACTAGAATACCGTGATAACTAGCATCATACCATTCACCACCGCCTTTAATAGAGTACATTGTAGGCTCTTCAATCTTACCATCTTTGTCTTTGTACTGTTTTGTAGGGTGTGCAACAATAATTACTAGCACGTCATATTTTTTACAGAAAGTTTCGATCTTAGTTAGATACTCCATAGTGTAACGGTTAACATCTTCAGTCTTTGCATCGACATCTCTAACCTTATTAAAAGGATCAATAACTAAGCATTTAATACCTTTACGTTTAACTAGCTCAGCACCTTTGCGTAATACAGCTTCTAGTGAATAACGATCCATATCTATGAAATAGAAGTTATCGTTAACGTGCTGCGTTACTTGTTGCCACTTACCGTTACCTATGTCTTGCTTTGTTGGCATACCTTCCCACACTTTTCTGATGAGCTTATGGGCGTGGAGGTAAGTTGGTGCGTTTTCTGGAGAAGCAAATGCCGCTTTCCAACCATATAATCTGTTATAACCGACAACCATCTGATCGACAAAATCACTTTTACCGGAAGAAGGAATACCAGTGACAGTAATAAACTGACCAGTGTAAGTTGAAAAGATACGATCAAAGTTTTCAAGGCCAACTTGGTAGCCAGGTTTGAAACCGTTATGGACGAAATCAAGTACTTCGTGCTCGATGTCTTTAAATGTTGTAACGTTTTCAAGCGGGACTGGTTTGGCGGTATGAATATGCTTTGCCAGTTGTTGTTTGCCATATTTCTGTAAATAATCGTTAGCATCTTTGACGTCGTCGAAACTGAGTGTATAGCATAGCTCGGCGCCAAGGCGTCTGATAAGTTCTGCTTGTAATGCTTGACCAGGTTCGTCGTTGTCTACTGCAATGATTACTTTTTCTTTATCAGAAAAATAATCTATACAGTTATCAAGATAATCAAGGTTGTTGTTATTAAGTGTAGCTCCGTTTGGAACTGAAATTACATTTTTAATACCAGCTTCGTGAAAGGATAATACATCCATTTCACCCTCAACAATAACCACTGAATCATGGCCTACTGTTGCGTCAATATTATAAAATACTTTTTCAGCGCCTTTATAAAGCTTAAAGTTTTTTCTACCATCTCGGTATTTAATGTTTACTAACTCATTACCGATATAATAGTTAAACTGTATCGTGTTCTCGTCTTTGCCAGTTTGCGGCATAAACTCTAAACCCTCGCTGACACGAAGATCATTGAGGGTTTGGAGTGAAATACCTCTGCTGTCAAACCAAGCTACAACTTTTGGATTTTGAATTAGCGGAGAAGAACAGTCAGGTATGACGTATTCCTTTTCTTTTGCACCGCGTCGTTCATAAGTGTGCAGCTGAAAGGTTTGATTACAGTTGTGACATGTTCCGAGACCACGTTCCCAATCATAAGAAGCACATTTGCTTTTCTTATTTTCAGGTTTTCTATCATGAGAACACAGAGGGCAGATACCCTGTGTTTTACCCACTTCAAGGTCATATTGATTGAATTGTTCAATCGCAAATCCATTGATCTCTACGTCGTTAACGTGCATGTCTTGTTTGATTTAAATTAAAATGGTAAATCGTCGTTTGCTACTGGAGCAGCTTGTTGCATTGGTTGCCCATCGCGTGGTGTTGGTTGAGGTACTGAACCGTTAGTCCAAACAACTTGAACGTTACCTAAGTAAGTCTTAGCTTCTTTAGCTTCGCGTTCTTCTTTTGATTGAGCTACAGTTACAGGACCATCATTACCAAACTTGTCTTTTTCATCGTTAATGGTAATTGTCAAAGGCAGGTATTTACCTTTTTTACCGTCGATAATTTTGTCTTTCGGAATGTCAGACAGATTAATACTTGTTTTTAAAATAATTGCCATATCTATAATGTATTGGTTTCTAAATATTGTTTCGGGTCAAACCCATCTGTTTTGTAGAACAAATCATATATATGACTTGCTTTTTCTACCTTGTACTCGCCGTTCTGATAAAATTGATCTGAACATTCAAATATATTAATTTTATATGAAGTTTTATCAATGGCAATAAAAATAAATTCATAGCCGAATAAATGCCTGTAAATATAAGCTTGACTGTCGTAGTTATATTTTTTAGCACTCCATTTAAAACCGTCAATATCTGA
>ENA-OUOG01003860-OUOG01003860.1-marine-metagenome-genome-assembly--contig:-NODE-3860-length-13520-cov-2.690768_pt1 | contig 13520 bp, 12 predicted proteins | sample MGYA00248635_ERZ508505 | MGnify/ENA primary metagenome ERZ508505 (study PRJEB26176, sample SAMN06267871) | marine metagenome | isolation source: Saanich Inlet, British Columbia, Canada | place: Pacific...
ATTCCCATTTATGGTGGTTTCAGCCGAACTTGCGGCAGGGTACCTATTCTCAGATGATTATGATCTCGACAGCACTAGTGTTGCAACACGGATAGATTCCTATTACGATCGATCGGGTAATGACTGGTATTTGTTTCCTAATTTGACAATAACCTATACCTTTGGCCCCAAATTTTAGCCGACCCAATAGACATGACTGAAAAGCAAAGCGACCATAAGGGCCTAAGACATCTTGCTATCATTATGGACGGAAACGGACGATGGGCAAAAATGCAAGGCAAACCTAGAGCTTTTGGACACGAAGCCGGATTTAAAGCGGTGCGGACAACGGTTGAGGCTTGTGCTAAACGCGGCATTGAATTTTTAACACTCTACGCTTTTTCTACTGAAAACTGGCTTCGACCCAAGCAAGAAGTCGATATTTTGATGCGTATTCTACTCCGAGCATTGCGCTCTGAACTCAAGACGATGCAAGAGAATAATATCAGGCTTTTAACGGTCGGAAACTTGCAGAAATTACCGGAGGCAATTGCCGAAGTATTGCTTGATGTCGTTCATAAAACAGCCCATAATACGGGTATGACACTGACCTTAGCACTCAGCTATGGCGGTCGTGAAGAACTCACTCATGCAGCTCGATCTATTGCAGAAAAAGTTAAAAATGGCTTAATTCCGCTCGATAGTATCGACGAGTCTATGTTAAATGAGCATCTTTACACCGCTCAAATTCCAGAGGTAGACTTGCTGATTCGCACCAGTGGCGAACAGCGAATTAGTAATTTCTTATTGTGGCAGATGGCCTATGCAGAGTTATATTTTACAGACTTGCATTGGCCTGATTTCACCGAAGAACATCTGGATAAAGCTTTACTTGATTATAAACACAGAGAACGAAGATTTGGAAAAACTAGTGAGCAGCTTGAAAAAACGACAAAATAATTGGCAGTATCTAGTTTTTGCCCTTTGGGCAGTAAGTGGTTTGCTTCGAGCCCAAGAAGGTGCTCAACCCATAAGTCCTAAACGTACGTATATCATAGGAGGTATTGAAGTTACGGGTTTGCAAAGTTATAACGAGCAAACCGTGAAGACTTTCGCTGGGTTTAGGGAGGGTCAATTCATAACACTTCCTTCAGAAGAGGTTTCTAGTAGCATAAAGAAACTATGGAATCTAGAGCTCTTCAGCGATGTAGCCCTTTACTACACAGAAGTTAGAAATGATTCGATTTTTTTAGAATTAGCGATTAAAGAACGTCCGACATTGGACGAGGTTACTTTTTACGGTATCAAAAAGAATAAGGTAGATGCCATCATAGAAGATACTGATCTTAAAAAGGGTAAAAAAATTACAGAGAGTCTAATTGCCAATACGGTAAATTATCTCGAGAATAAGTATAAAGAGAAAGGATATTTGAATGCCAAAGCATTCATTGCCACTGCCGCAGATACCTCTGGGGTAAACACCCAAGACCTTATTGTAAACCTTAAAAAAGGAAAAAAGGTTAAAATTGGTGAGATAGACTTTGTCGGTGCTGACAAGCTTAAAACAGCTACCCTAGAAAAGGCACTTAAAAATACAAAGCGAAAGAAATTATACCGCGTCTGGAAAAAATCGAAGTTTATTGGGGACGATTTCAAGGAGGATCTATTGGCACTTCGTGATGCGTACGCGGAAAAAGGGTACCGGGATGCGCGTATACTGAACGATTCTATCTACACGATCGATGATCAAACTATTGGCCTTGTAATAAGGCTCACGGAAGGGAACAAATACTATTTCGGTGACATTGATTTTGTAGGAAATACGGTTTATGATGATAAAACACTTTCGAGTGTTTTAGGCATTGAAAAAGGAGACACTTACAATGGTGTACAGCTTAAAAAGCGCATAGCTGACAATACCAAGCCAGACGCTGAAGACCTGACTAACCTATATCAAAATAACGGATATCTGTTTTCTAGTATTAATCCGGTTGAGGTGTCCGCTCAGCGCGATACGATCGATTTCGAGATTCGAATTATTGAAGGTAAAGAGACGTTTATTAATCACGTAGATGTTTTTGGAAACGACAAGACCAATGACCACGTAATCTATCGTGAGATCCGCACAAAGCCCGGCCAGCAGTACAGTAAAGACAATATTATCCGTACCATACGAGAGCTCGGTCAGCTCGGATTTTTTGATCCAGAGCAAATCTCTCCTGATGTAGTCAACCCAGATCCGAATTCAGGAACTGTTGACTTGCGTTATGATTTGGTAGAATCAGGCTCCAGTCAGATCGAACTTCAAGGTGGTGTTGGTGGTGGTGGATTTATCGGAACCTTAGGGCTTTCGTTTAATAACTTCTCGATGCGCAATATTTTTAATAAAGAAGCGTATACTCCGGTGCCGATGGGGGATGGTCAGACCTTTGCACTACGCCTTCAAGCGAGCCGGACTTTTAGAGTGTATAGTTTAAATTTGGCAGAGCCGTGGCTGGGAGGTAAGAAGCCTGTTCGATTTAACATGTCGTTACAGAAAACTCAGCAGTACGCCGCCCAATTTAACAACGGTAGATTCGATGTAGATAAATCGCGAGGTTTCGGAATCGTCGGTATTTCTGCAGGACTTTCTAAGCGCGTTCAATGGCCAGATGATTTCTTCGTATTATCACATGCGCTGAGTTATCAGAATTATAATTTTGAAAATTATAATAACGGTCTTTTTAACTTTGGAAACGGTTCTTCGAATTCGATTTCCTATAGTTTTGGACTCTCAAGAAGCTCGCAAGGACCTAGTCGTATTTTTCCATTGACGGGTTCAAACTTTGAATTGTCACTTCGATTTACTCCTCCGTTTTCGGCGTTTTCAAATAAAGACTTTGCAGCCTTGCGCTCACGTATTGACCAGGTCACAGAAGAACTGTTAGAAGAGGGTGTTAATGGCGTAAATTCTCAAGAATTAAGTAGAGATCTCGAGGCCCTTGAAGAAGAGCGCTTCAAACTCCTCGAGTTTTACAAGGTTAAATTTAAAGGTGATTGGTATACCCGTATAGTCGATAAGCTCGTGCTTCGTACTAACGCAGAATTTGGGTTCTTGGGAGCCTACAACAATAACATTGGTATTGTGCCCTTTGAGCGCTTTTATGTCGGTGGTGATGGCTTAGGTAATTTTACGCTCGATGGCCGAGAGAATATCCAGTTGCGTGGATACGAGAATAGCTCAATTACTCCGTATACACTCAATCCAATTACTGGTCGTCAAGAGCAAGATGGGGGAGCGATCTACAACAAATTTTCGTTGGAACTTCGCTATCCGCTCACCTTGAAACCTACTGCCTCAGTATTTACCTTAGCGTTTTTAGAAGCGGGTAACGCGTTTAATGGTTTTGACACGTATAATCCCTTTAATATGAAGCGATCAGCTGGTTTTGGGGTGCGTATATTTATGCCTGCATTCGGTCTATTAGGAATTGACTTCGGATACGGTTTCGATAGCGACAATACACCAGGATCTTTTGGGCCAAGCGGATGGCAGACTCACTTTATAATCGGACAACAGTTCTAATGAAAAAATTTGCAATATTCCTTTTCGTAGCGCTTTTGTGGTCTGGAAATAGACTGTATGCTCAGAGAGCTACTCGAGTAGGGTTTATTGATACTGATTACATTCTCTCTAAGGTTGCCTCGTATGCTGAGCTAAAAGCTGAACTTTCGACTCGTATTGTTTTATGGCGCGACGAAATTCAAAAGCGGCAAACACAAATTGAACTTAAGAAAACTGAACTACTTGCACAGCGCGATTTTTTACCCATATCAGTTATCGAAGAACGTGAACGTGAAATCGCCGAGTTAAATACCGCGCTTTTTCAGTATGAATTAGATCGTTTTGGGCCGGAGGGTGATCTTATAGCTACTGAAATGACGGTGATTCGTCCGATTCAAGATTTAATTTATGCTGCAGTCCAAGAAATAGCAGAAGCTAAAAACTTCGATATGATTTTTGATAAATCTACCGACCTCGTTATGCTGTATTTTGATGCTCAGTTTGACATCAGTGATCTTGTGATTCGAAAATTAGCAGCTGAGTCATCTATTCGAGTGATTGGCCTAGAATCAGAAGCTGTATCTGAAGAGGTAGTTTCTGCTAATGATGAAAAGCGCGAGGCGATTGCTGAGCAAATAGAACAAACCCAGGCGGCAAAGGAAGATGCAAAAAAAGCTGCCCAGACACGAATAGAAAATGAGCGCGAGGAGCGCAGAAAGGCCTATATTAGCAAACGCGATGCGGTGCTTAAAGCACGTGCAGAGCGTGAAAAGCAAATAAACGAAAAACGCAAAGACACAATTAATTGAAAATCAGTTTACTATCCATGAAACAATTTGTACTTATCGCAATGGCATTTTTTGCCGTAACTACTGCAACTCAGGCGCAATCTAAAGTGGCACACATTAATGTGCAGCAACTTTTAACAGATATGCCGGACATGAAGGCCGCTCAAGATGAGCTTAAGAAATTAGAGAATACCTATCGTGCAGATATTGAATCGTCTGTAGCAGAATTACAGAAAAAACTAGTTTCTTATCAAAACGAGGCGGCTAGCAAAACTGCCGAAGAAAATAAGGCAAGAGCTGATGAGTTGCAAAATGCAGAGCGAAACATTGCTAATGCAGAGCAAGCAGCTATGCAGGAGCTTCAGCGCAAACAACAAGAGTTATTCGCTCCAATTTCTGAAAAGGCTAAAAACGCTATAGAAAAGGTGGCTAATGCTCAAGGTTTTGACTATGTAATCGATTCTAGCCCAGGACTTAGTCTTCTTGTAGCTAATGGAACCGATTTGCTTCCTGCTGTAAAGAAAGAATTGGGCTTCTAAAAAGTGATTCCTTTTATAAAAGCACTAACTTTTAACCGTCCTTTTGGACGGTTTTTTTATGCGATTTACGATAGGAGTTTTTGATTCGGGTGTTGGTGGTTTAACCGTACTTAGCGAGCTAGTGAAATCGCTACCGGCAGACTATATCTATGTTGCGGATAGCGCTCACGCTCCCTATGGCACTAAGAGTTTTGATTTTATTTTAGAGCGTAGTCGAACAATTACTCGTTTTCTTATTGCTGAAGGTGCTCAGATCGTGGTAGTTGCTTGTAATACTGCCACTACTCAGGTAATTAGTCAGCTGCGTGCTGAGTTTTCAATTGATTTTGTGGGTATAGAGCCTGCCATTAAACCAGCGGTCCAGCTGTCGAAAACCCATCGTATTGGTGTGATTGCAACTGAGCGTACATTAGAGAGTGAGTTGTTTAGACAGACGCTTCAAAGGTATGGTGGGGGTTCAGCTGTGTTTTTAAGGCCGGGTACTGGGCTTGTTGAAGCTATTGAGTCTGGCGATCTAAATGATTCTTCTCTTCGAATCCTAGTTGCTCAGCATACTCAGTTTTTCATAGATCATAAGGTTGACACCTTGGTTCTTGGTTGTACGCATTATTCCTTTATTACTGAATTATTCGCGGATTTTTTAGGAAAAGGTGTCGCTCTTGTTTCTCCGAATGAAGCAATTGCCCGACGGACAGGGTCGCTGGCTTCTAAGTTACCGGACACTCGAGTGAAAGGAGATTTTTTAAGGCTTAGATGTTTTAGCACACAAGCCGATTTAGCCGCGCTCCAGCGGTTAATTACCGTTCTTGGCTTACCTACTCACGATGTGGTATTTGATACTGACCTTGCCAAGGTCTAGCGACGCTCGTAGTATTCGATGGTAAATGCGTATTGATGTTTTTCATCGACAGGGTGGTGGTGTTCTGATACTTTCTTCCAAATTTGTAGGTCAAGTTCTGGAAAATAGGTATCCGCTTCGATAGTTGCGTGTACTCTGCTTAAGATCACCTTATCTGCTAGGGGTAGTGCCTGGCGATAGATCTCGCCTCCGCCTACAATAAATTGAACTGCTGCTGGATGAGCTTCTAATGCCTCCTCTATGCTAGTACAAACCTTGTAAACATCAAATGGAGGTCTGTAGTTGCTGTTTTTGGTGATTACAATGTGATCTCTATTGGGTAGGGGCTTAGGAAAGCTCTCTACCGTTTTTCTGCCCATGATAATCGGGTATCCTGAGGTGGTCTGTTTGAAGTGTTTAAAGTCATCCGGTAAATGCCATGGCAAATCTCCGTTTAGACCCATCGCATTGTTTTCAGCGGCTGCTACAACTATAATAAATTCCTTTTTCATAGTTGATTATACCGCGACTGGAGCTTTAATAGTCGGATGTGGGTCGTAACCTAACAATTCGAAATCTTCGAAGTTAAACCCATCGATCGCCTTGATTGCTGGGTTTAGTTTCATTTGAGGTAATGCACGTGGTTCTCTAGACAACTGCAGTGCAACTTGCTCGCGATGATTACTATAAATATGGACATCGCCAAATGTGTGCACGAAGTCTCCAGGTTGTAATCCGCATACCTGTGCTACCATAAGGGTTAGTAGTGCATAAGAAGCAATGTTGAAAGGTACTCCTAGAAAGACATCAGCACTGCGCTGGTAGAGCTGACACGAGAGTTTGCCTTCTGCAACATAGAATTGGAAAAAGGCATGGCAGGGTGGGAGCGCTGCTTTACCATTAGCCACGTTCTCTGAAAATGAAACGCCTGTGTTTGGAAGAACACTCGGATTCCAGGCACTTACAAGCATACGTCTACTATCTGGATTCTTCTTTAAGGTTTCAATTACTTCATTGATCTGATCGATGCCTTCGCTATTCCAATTGCGCCACTGGTGTCCGTACACAGGGCCTAAATCTCCCTTTTCATCAGCCCATTCATTCCAAATTCGAACGCCGTTTTCAGTAAGGTAGTTGATATTTGTGTCTCCTTTTAAAAACCATAATAGCTCATAGATAATAGACTTTAGATGAACCTTTTTGGTGGTAACTAGCGGAAATCCTTCACTTAAATCAAAACGCATTTGATAGCCAAATACGCTTTGAGTTCCGGTTCCGGTTCGATCGGCTTTAATTGTCCCGTGATCTAAAATGTGTTGAAGTAAGTCGTGATAAGCTTTCATTAAAAAGGTACTATTCGATCCGTGCGTTATAGCGGCTATGAAGTTACCGAAACAATTTAAATTTTAGGTACTCTATCCTAAAATCATCCCGGCAATAGTAGCCGAAAGTAGCGATGCTAGTGACCCTGCGATTAGTGCTCTAAAACCGAGTTTAGAAAGTGTTTTTTTCTGGCTTGGCGCTATAGTTCCAATACCTCCGATTTGAATGCCAATCGACGCGAAATTTGCAAAACCACAAAGCATATAAGTGGCCATTAGAACGGACTTTTCGTAAGCTAGATGTACTGGAGCAGTCATGTTTTTGAGTTCTGCCAGTTGGGTATAAGCTACAAATTCTGAGGCAACAAGTTTAATGCCTAAGAGTTGTCCCATAAGGTTGAGATCTTCGCTTGCCACTCCGATTACAAACATCAGAGGGGAAAATACCGTTCCTAGAATAGATTCGAGCGAAAGTTCGCTATAAGTTGAGTTAGCGGCAATTAAAGCGTTAATTCCGCTGACCTCACCAACGCTAGTGAGAATACCATTGATCATGGCGATACAGGCAATAAAAACCAGAAGCATGGCTCCGACATTCAGGGCAAGTTTTAGTCCTTCTGTAGTTCCGTTTGCTAGGGCATCTAAAGCGTTACTTCCAACTTCAGACTCACTTACTTTTATTTTTTCATTGATAGGTTCGGTTTGTGGAACCATCATTTTTGCAATGATGATCGCCCCCGGAGCGGCCATTACGGAAGCCGCGATGAGATGTCGGGCGAAAGACAGCCTGAGTTCTGGGTCTGTTCCTCCTAAAAAGCCTACATAAGAGGCGAGTACCCCTCCGGCTACGGTTGCCATTCCGCCAGTCATCACCAGCATGATTTCAGAGCGGTTCATTTTAGGTAGATAGGCCTTGATTAGCAGTGGTGCTTCGGTTTGCCCTAAGAAAATATTACCAGCTACCGATAGGCTTTCTGCTCCAGATATTTTTAGCGTTTTAGTAAGCAGCCACGCGAGTGATTTCACGATGCGTTGCACGATTCCGAAATAATATAAAATAGAGGTTAAGGCTGAAAAAAAGACAATGGTTGGCAAAATTTGAAAGGCAAATACGTAGCCAATAGCGGGTTCACTTACGTTGACAAGATTTCCGAATAAAAACCTGCTGCCACTTTCAGTAAAGTCGAGCACTGAGGTGAAAAATCGGCCAAGTACGTTGAAAAATGATTTCACCCATTCAATGCGCAACACCCCAAAAGCCAGAATAAATTGTAGTCCAAGGCCTATCAAAATTGTTTTCCAACGAATTGCTTTTTTGTGACTGCTAAGTATGTAGGCAATACCTAGTATAAAAAGAATTCCAACGATTCCGCGAAGTACAGCCATAGGTTATAAGTTTCTTTTTTCGAGTTCATCGCGGATTGCCGCGGCTTTTTCATAGTCTTCATCTTCTACTGCTTTTTTTAGCGCAGCCTGAAGTTGTTTTTCGCTGTATCCTTTAAATTGTGGATAGTGAGAAGCGGCTACTTGTTTTGTTGCGCTCACTTCTTTTGAGGTAGGTTCTTCGGTTTTTGAAGATGTCTTTTTTGAAGATGCTGAGGTGATTTCGGTAGAGTCCTGTAATTCAATTCCGGCGCTATCCAGCAAATGAGAATAGGTGTAGATTGGGGCTTTAGTGCGCACGGCAAGTGCTACTGCATCGCTGGTTCGCGCATCGATAATTTCTTCGTGATCGCTGCGTGTACAGACTAAGCTTGAATAAAAAATTCCGTCTTGTAGTTTGTGAATAATCACCTCTTTGATGTGTATATGAAATCGATCAAAGCAGATTTTTAACAGGTCGTGCGTTAGTGGTCTTGGCGGTTTTAAATCTTCTTCAATAGCTATGGCGATCGATTGTGCCTCGGCCGCACCAATAACTATGGGTAGTTTTCTGTTACCTTCTTCTTCGGCCAAAATAAGGGCATAAGCGCCCTGGCCAGTTTGACTGTATGAAATGCCCTTTACGGATAAACGTATCAAGTTCATAAGAGGGCAAAATAAGCGAATTTTAAGCGTTTTGAGACTTAAAACTTCTCAATTTTTCAATGAGCTCAGGAACTACCGTAAAGGCGTCGCCAACAACTCCGTAATCAGCGGCCTTGAAAAATGGGGCCTCAGGATCACTATTTATGACCACCTTGACTTTTGAGGCGTTTATTCCGGCTAGGTGCTGTATAGCTCCTGAAATCCCGATAGCGATGTATAGATTGGTGGCAACGGGCTTTCCAGTTTGACCTACGTGCTCACTATGTGGGCGCCATCCCATGTCAGAAACTGGTTTCGAACAAGCGGTGGCAGCACCTAGAACTTCGGCAAGCTCTTCGATCATGTGCCAATTTTCAGGACCTTTTAATCCTCTTCCGGCCGAAACCACAATGTCGGCATCTGCGATTGTCGCTTTGCCCTTAGAGGTTGCGGTATTCGTGATTTGTATGGTGTCTGCAGTGGGATTAAGTTGCATCGACTCGATTGTAGCAGCCTTCTCAGACGGCTTTTCACCAAAGCTATTCTTGTTTAAACCAATCAGCGTAATCGAAGCTTTCGAGGCAGAAAATGAAAATCCTTTATTGGTAAAAACAGAACGCTTAAAGACCCAATTATTTTCTAACTGCTGCGGAAGATCTATAACCCCCGGCAGATAGCCAGCATGTAGTTTGGCTGCGAGCATACCCGAGAGATATTTTGCATCGGCACTACTTCCAATAACCACGTAAGTTGCCTGTTGTGCAGTTGCGATTTCGGCAAGTGCGCTAGCGTATTTTTTGACCGTGAAGGTCTCGAATTCGCCTTGGTCTATATGAATGATTTTATCTAAACCACAGGGGTTAATCGATTCAGGAGTAGCGTTGTTAAAGGTGACGCCAACAGAGCTAACACCAAGCTTTTTGGCAAGTTCACAGCCATAAGAGGCGAGCTCTAAAGCAGTCTTCTTGTAGGTTCTTTGTTCGGTTTCTAAGTATACAAGTACAGACATAATTATAGGACGTTAGCTTCTTTGTGTAACAATTGAATTAGGGTATCAAGGTCGCTTGGGTCTACCAGCGTCACAGCTGCCTTGGCAGCTGGTTTTTCGAATGTAATATCAAAGGTAAGCGATTGGGTGTCGCTCGGAGGAAGAACTTCGAGTGGTTTGGTGCGAGCGCTCATGATACCGCGCATGTTTGGGATTTTAAGATCAGACTCCTCAACAAGACCTTTTTGGGCACCAATAACAAGCGGAAGCGAACAGGCTAATGTCTCGTTTCCACCGTCAATTTCTCGAATCGCCTTAGCACCCGACTCGGTTAGTTCTAAACCAACACAGGTATTGATAAAGTTGTATTCGCAGAATTCGGCGATCATGCCAGGAACCATGTTTCCGTTGTAATCAATCGACTCTCTTCCGCAGATCACTAGATCATATCCTTCTTTTTTTACCAGTTTGCTGAGCTCGTTGGCCACAAAAAAACCATCCTGTGGATGGGCATCAATACGGTATGCTTTGTTTGCACCGATGGCAAGTGCTTTTCTTAAGATAGGCTCTACAGGCGCCTCGCCTACTGACGCCACGTGAACTTCAGCTCCTTGTTTTTCTTGGAGCCACACGGCACGGGTGAGTCCGAATTCGTCATTTGGATTAATAACAAATTGAACCCCGGTAGGGTCGAAGGTTTTGTGATCTGCCGTAAAATTGATTTTTGATGTAGTGTCGGGGACCGCACTTATACAAACAAGAATTTTCATAAAAACGAAATTGAGGGTCTTTCTCAAAGATAGTAAAATCGAACAAGATGCTATGCATGCATAATAAATTTTATTCGCTATATCTAGCTCTGCATAACGCTGAAAAGTTTTAAATTTGGCACCCAAGAAGAACTAATGTCTATGAAAACGATTCAATTTAGAGAGGCTATCGCTGAGGCTATGTCAGAGGAGATGCGTCGCGATGAAAGTATTTACCTAATGGGTGAAGAGGTAGCTGAATATAATGGTGCTTACAAGGCCTCTAAGGGAATGTTGGATGAGTTCGGCCCTAAACGGGTTATCGATACTCCGATTTCTGAACTAGGTTTTGCAGGAATTGGCGTAGGATCTGCAATGAACGGCAACCGCCCGATTATTGAATTCATGACCTTTAACTTCGCTCTTGTCGGTATTGATCAAATCATCAACAATGCCGCCAAAATGAGACAGATGTCAGGCGGACAATTTAATATACCGATCGTATTTAGAGGGCCAACTGCTTCTGCAGGTCAGCTCGCTGCAACCCACTCTCAAGCTTTTGAGAGCTGGTATGCAAATTGCCCGGGTTTAAAAGTGGTAGTTCCGTCTAACCCTGCTGATGCTAAGGGTCTTTTAAAAGCCGCAATTCGTGATCAGGACCCAGTTATATTTATGGAATCTGAGCAGATGTACGGCGATAAGGGAGAGGTGCCAGAAGGTGAATACCTCATCCCACTTGGAGTTGCTGACATCAAACGAGAAGGGACCGACGTTACTGTCGTTTCTTTCGGTAAAATTATTAAAGAGGCCTACAAGGCAGCTGATCGCCTTGCAGAAGAAGGTATTTCGGTTGAGATTATCGACCTCAGAACGATCCGCCCTATGGATCATGCTACTATTATCAATTCGGTTAAAAAAACGAATCGTTTAGTAGTTCTCGAAGAAGCTTGGCCTTTTGGAAACGTGGCTACAGAGATCGTTTATCAGGTTCAAGACAAAGCTTTCGATTATCTAGACGCTCCGATTGTTAAGATCAATACTGCGGATACACCTGCTCCATATTCACCTGTTCTACTTAAAGAATGGTTGCCAAATGAAGACGATGTGATTAAAGCAGTTAAAAAAGTACTTTACCGCTAGGATAAAAAAACGACAAGTAACTCCGCAGTCAGGCTATTGAAATACCTCACTGCGGAGTTTTTCATTTTGATAAATGTAGATTCCTTAACAATTGCAACAAATCGTATAAGTAGATTTTACTACTTTTGCCGGCACTAACTAATAGCTGTTATTAAATATTTGAATATGGAGGCATTAATACCTTATTTATGGGCTTTCGGAATTGTAGGCCTAATCTATGTGTTTGTTAAAAACGCTTGGGTTTCGAAACAAGAAGTAGGAAATGAAAAAATGGCAAGAATAGCCAAAAATATTGCCGACGGTGCAATGTCATTTCTTAAAGCAGAGTATAAAATTTTAGCAATTTTTGTCGCTGCGGTTGCTGTTTTACTATTCTTTAAAGGCCAAAATGAAGCGGGATCAAACGGTTTAGTAGCTGTATCCTTTATAGTAGGAGCGATTTGTTCGGCTCTTGCAGGTTTTATTGGTATGCGCGTCGCCACCAAGGCAAACGTTAGAACTACTAATGCTGCCCGTACTTCCCTTTCAAAAGCGCTAGAAGTAGCCTTTGCTGGAGGCTCAGTAATGGGTCTTGGTGTTGTTGGTTTAGGAGTTGCCGGTCTAGGTCTTTTATTTACTATTTACAGTGCTCAAGGTTGGGGTATTGATGAGGTGCTGAATGTATTGTCAGGATTCTCATTAGGTGCTTCTTCTATCGCCCTTTTTGCACGTGTTGGTGGAGGTATTTATACCAAAGCGGCCGACGTTGGTGCTGACTTAGTGGGTAAAGTAGAAGCGGGTATCCCAGAAGATCACCCACTCAACCCTGCCACGATTGCAGATAATGTTGGAGATAACGTTGGGGATGTTGCCGGTATGGGAGCAGACCTTTTTGAATCATATGTAGGATCAATAATCGGAACTATGGTTCTGGGTGCGGCTTTTGCTACGCTTCCTGAATTCGCAGGTTCGTTTAATGGTTTGGGTGCAGTATACCTGCCTTTAGTGCTCGCTGCAGCCGGAATTATTATGTCGATAATCGGCACCTTTTTTGTACGCGTTAAAGAGGGTGGAAATCCACAGACCGCGCTAAACATGGGTGAGTTCGGATCTGCTGCCTTAATGCTTGTAGCTTCTTACTTCCTAATTGACCTTATGTTACCTGCTTCTTGGGTAGAAAATGGTAAAGAGTTTTCTTCATTAGGGGTGTTTTTAGCTACGATTGCTGGACTTGTTGCCGGTCTTCTTGTAGGTAAAGTAACCGAATATTACACGGGTACGGGAACGAAACCGGTTAATTCAATTGTACGCCAATCCGAAACAGGTTCTGCAACCAATATTATTGCTGGACTGGGTGTAGGAATGATGTCAACAGCACTACCAATTATTTTAATTGCTGCTGCGATTCTTGTTTCGCATTACTTCGCTGGTCTTTATGGTATCGCTATCGCTGCTGTGGGTATGCTTGCGAATACCGGAATTCAGTTAGCGGTTGATGCGTATGGTCCAATCTCTGATAATGCTGGAGGTATTGCTGAAATGGCGGAGCTTCCTGCTGAGGTTCGTGAACGTACGGATACACTAGATGCCGTAGGAAATACAACTGCCGCGATTGGTAAAGGATTTGCTATTGCTTCTGCTGCGCTT
>ENA-OUOG01003868-OUOG01003868.1-marine-metagenome-genome-assembly--contig:-NODE-3868-length-13493-cov-15.727266_pt1 | contig 13493 bp, 12 predicted proteins | sample MGYA00248635_ERZ508505 | MGnify/ENA primary metagenome ERZ508505 (study PRJEB26176, sample SAMN06267871) | marine metagenome | isolation source: Saanich Inlet, British Columbia, Canada | place: Pacific...
GGCCCCGCGCTGCACCGACAACCATCGGTCGGCAGGCAACGACGTTCCAGGCAAAATGGACCAAGCCCCTTCCCACATTTCCGCCGAGGAAGGAACAGGCCATCGAACTTGGATTGCCTTGCGGTACGGGATGTACGTGGGCAACATGCTCAGTTTTCGGCCGCTTGGGTCGACGTACACACGCACCGTTTCGCGTTCGAAAAAGGTGCCCGCCCTCCACGCAAATCCAAACTCACCGAAGTCGTGCGTGCCTGAAAGCTCCGGCTCAACGCTCCACTCGCCATGATCTTGGGCGTCCAAATCGTTGCACAAAGGGTCAGACGGCATCTGTGGCGGGCTACCCACCAAGGGCACCTCCACGGAAGACCGGTTTCCTGCCGCATCCGTCGCCTCGATGTGAAGTACAGCGCGCTGCCCGGCATCAAGATCCACCCAACCCGCACTTGCCGGCGTTTCGTAGATGCCCAAGCGGTTGGTTGGAAAGCGATGCAGTCGATGCACTTGGTCGCGAATCGTGGACCACACCGGATAAAACGCATGGGCATTCATGTCCTTGTTCACCCCAAAATCCAACTCCTCCCACGACGCGCGGTGCATCAAAAGCACCTCCGATCCCCCGTCCAACACAGTGGCCTCGAGCGTCCGCAAGCCGCAAATGTTGGACGCGCCGTCCAGCAAGTCGTACCCCTCGACTGAGAATCGAACCTTGCTTTTCAGACTCAGTGTGTCTGAAGCGGGCAGGGATACGCGGTACCAATCGGTTGCCGACTCCACCCACAGCGCAGGAAGCACCGGAGGGCGCGTGTCCACCTTCGTCAACCACCCGTCAAGCGGATTCAGAGGGTGTTGGTTGGCCGTCGACCGAATTTCAAAATGAAGGTGTGGTCCTCCGCTGCCGCCCGAATTGCCGCTCCATCCCAACGTGTCTCCCGCTTGAAAGCGCAATCCCGCAGAGGGCGGAGGCGAGGCGTCCAAGCCAAGCGTCCGCGCCTCGTAGGTCCGGGCCACGGCCCACGATTGGACGTTTGGAGCAAAGCGCTGAAGATGAGCGTACACTGTGGTCACGCCGTCGGGGCCTTCGAGGTACAGGGCGTTGCCATACCCCCAAGGAGACATCTTGACGCGCGCCACGTGCCCGTCCGTCGCCGCCAGCACAGGAAGACCTTCGCGGCCTTCCGTTTTCAAGTCCACTCCCGTGTGAAAGTGGTTCCCTCGAAGCTCCCCAAAATTCCCACTGAGGAGCGGAGGAATCGTCAAAGGGTCCACCCAAACGTGATCTCGCTTGAACGCCGAGGCGCGGCGGCTCTCTTGCCCCCACGCGTCGGGCACACCTCCAAAAAACCCAATCGCCAAAAACATGAAAGCCAAAACGTTACGATTTTCAGCCTTCACCAAGGCTTGAAAAGCTAGCCCCTTCAGGCCGTTCACGGTTCTTGGCACGTTCATGGTTCAAAACTAACGGGACTGCGCCCGGCTTCTTGCGCGACTTCCCCTACTTTTGTTCACGAGCTGTTCTCATGCCTACTCCTGAATCTCAACTTCAATCTCTGCTCGAAGCGGGCGAGCAACTTCTTCAAGCCCAAACGGCGTTGAAGAACGACAACCGCGTGTTGAGAGACCAACTGAAGGCCGCAGAGGAAGCCCTGAATCAGGCCAAACAGGAGCGCAGCTCGCATCACAACCTATCAACCCCAACGCCTTCAATCCCTGCACTCACTGCGGAAGAATTGGATGCGCTTGTGGAGGAAATCGACTCTTGCATCGCCCTTCTCAAACCTTGAGAACACGAATCATGGAAACGCTGGACATTCAACTTGGAGGACGTACTTACCCTCTGACACTCTCCCCCGAGGAGGTGGATGTCGTGCGTGCCGCTGCGGAAGCTGTGGAGGCGCAAATTGCGCAACTCAAATCCCAGTATGCCATTTCGGACCGCATTGACTTGATGGCCATGGCGGCCCTTCAAATTGCGGTTCAATCCAAGTCGGATTCGGGAAGCCCCAAGCCTCCCGAGGCACCTGGCACAACGTGGCCTGAATCCCAAGTCGAGGACCTTCTTCAACGCATTCATTCCGCGCTCGAGAGCTGAGGCCAAGGCCTGAACTCGAAACAGCATGTCACCCATTCTCGCCGCAGCCGCCGGACTCCTTTTGGGAGGAGGCGCAGGCTACTTTTTGTTCTTGCGCGTGTTGACCGGCAAAGCAGACAGCATCGTCCGCGAAGCCGAATTGCGCGGAGAATCCATCAAGGAGAAGAAGATTCTCCAGGCCAAAGAGAAGTTCATCGAACTCAAGGAAAAGCAGGCCAACCAACGCAAGGACCTCGATCGGAAACTCAACGAGCGCGAGGAGCGCATCAAGAAGACCGAGTCCAACCTTCAGCGCACCATTGACCAAAACAAGAATTCAGAACGCCAGCTCAAACAAGATCAAGAAAAGCTGGAGCAGCGCCTGAACGCGATTGACAAAAAGCAGAAGGACCTCGAAATCGACCACTCCAAAGCCATTGAAGCGTTGGAGAAATTGAGCGGCATGACGGCCGACGAAGCGAAGTCTGCGATGGTCGAACAAATCAAGACCGAAGCACGCGGGATGGCCGCGACGCAAGCGCAGGACATCATCGACGAAGCGAAAGAGCGCGCCAATTCGGAAGCCAAGAAAATTGTCATCCAAACGATCCAGCGCGTTGCCACGGAGCACAGCGTGGAGAACAGTGTGTCGGTGTTCCAAATCAAGAACGACGACGTCAAAGGACGGATCATCGGTCGCGAAGGCCGAAACATCCGCGCCCTCGAAGCCGCCACCGGTGTCGAATTCATTGTCGACGACACGCCAGAAGCCATCATCCTCAGCTGCTTCGACCCCGTGCGTCGCGAGATCGCGCGCTTGTCCCTTCACCAACTCGTTACGGACGGCCGCATCCACCCTGCCCGAATCGAAGAGGTGGTTGAAAAGGTGACCAAAAAGATTGAAGAGGAAATCGCGGAGACCGGAAAGCGGACCGTCATCGACCTTGGCATTCACAACTTGAAGGGCGAGCTCGTCCGAATGGTGGGACGCATGAAGTACCGCTCTTCTTACGGCCAAAACCTGCTGCAGCACAGCCGCGAAGTGGCCAACCTCTGCGCCACCATGGCTGCTGAACTCGGACTTGACGCCAAGGCCGCAAAGCGCGCTGGCCTCCTGCACGACATCGGCAAGGTGAGCGACGAAGAAAGTGAATTGCCGCACGCCATCCTCGGAATGAAAATTGCCGAAAGGGCGGGCGAACGCGAAGACGTGCTCAACGCCATCGGCGCCCACCACGACGAAATCGAAATGACCTCCCTCCTTTCCCCCATCATCCAGGTCTGCGACGCCATCAGCGGCGCGCGTCCAGGTGCGCGTCGGGAAATGGTCGAGGCGTACATCCAACGCTTGCGCGACCTGGAAAACTTGGCGCTGGAATACCCCGGCGTGACCAAATCCTATGCCATCCAGGCGGGCCGCGAGTTGCGCGTCATGGTGGAAAGCGAGCAGGTCAGCGACGATCAGGCCGACCAGCTGTCGTTTGACATCAGCCAGCGCATCATGAACGAAATGACCTACCCGGGTCAGGTGAAGATCACGGTCATCCGTGAGCGCCGTGCCGTAAGCATCGCTCGCTGATGACGGTCGAGGGCCGTACGCCCTCGTGGGGGGCTTCGCTGAGTTGGCAAAGCCTCAATGTGCTGTTGCAGGTCCTCCTGCAGCTCGTTTACATCCGCATCCTCGCCGGGCTGCTGACCGAGGAGGACTTCGGCATCATGGCCATTGCCTTGATTGTGGTCGGTGTGGTGGAAATCTTCGCTCAAGTGGGCATTGGCCCTTCCGTGGTGCAGTACGCCGGCTTGGACCCCAAACACACCGCATCCGCGTGGTGGTTCAGCGCCGCCCTCGGCCTGTTCTTTTTTGCGGGCATGTTCCTTGCTGCGCCGGAAATTGCACTTCACTACGACGAGCCCGTGCTGCGCCCCGTGCTGCGCTGGATCTCGCTGAGTTTTGTCATCTCGGGTTTCAGCGTGGTCTCACGGAGCCTGCTGATCCGGGACATGAATTTCAAAGCCCTGACCGCCTGTGCCTTGACGGGCATGGTGGTCGGCAACCTCGGGGTGGGCTTGGTCTTGGCGTGGCAGGGCGCAGGGGTTTGGGCTTACGTGAGTGCGCTTCTCGTCCAAAACGCCATCCTCAGCCTAGGTTACCTCTTCGCGGCGCGCGTTCCGATTCGCCTCGGATTCCGGTTCTCCCGGATCCGTCAATTGGTGGGATATGGCCTCCGCAGCACGGCCTTCAATCTCCTCACCTACGCGGCCGCCAAAGTGGACATCTGGCTTGTGGGTGAAAAACTCAGCACCGGAGCGACTGGCGTTTACGACCGTGCTGTTCACCTCATGGGGCAACCCATCACGGTCCTCGGCAAGCTTGGCGACAGCGTGCTCTTCAGCGGGCTGTCCAGCCTGCAAGACGACGATTCCCAAATGCGTCAGGTCACCTTGCGTGCCATGCACCTTGTGGCCTTGGTGACCATTCCTCTGGCCTCGGCACTTGTCATCCAGGCGGAAGGTGTGACTTGGCTGTTCCTCGGCGACAGGTTTGCCGCGGCCGCTCCCGTTGTCCAGATCCTGTTCGGAGCCGTTGCTTTTCGAGCGCTCACCAAACTCGGCGACGCCAACCTGCGCGCCATGGATGGCCTGCGTGCCGGAATTGCCATCAAGGTCCTGTTTTTCGCCGCTGTCACGGGCGGCGTCTGGTGGGCGCTTTCTTCCGACCGGGGTTTGGAAGGTGCTGCTTGGGCCGTTCTCATCGCATCTTCCTTTCAGTGGTTGCTGACCACGTCATGGATGGCCTGGAGGCTGAGTTTGGGAATCCGCTCCTTGGCGATGGCGCTTCAAGGCGGAATGTTTCTGGCACTTGTGACTTCAAGCCTGATGGTTTGCAGCAACCTGACGTGGTGGATGGAAGCTTTCATCGCCGCACTGACGGGCGCTTTCTTGATTGCTTTTCACCCCTCTTTGGTCGCCCCTGCTTGGACCGACCCTACAGGGTCTTTCCGAAAATCCCTCGCTGCGAAGTTGCCATCCCCTTTGGCCAAACGTTGGTCAAAGTGAACAATTCGACGCGTTGACGCGTTGAGCACCCGATGAACATGACTACTCCATTCTTGATTGCCGCTGCCGCCGTGTTGGGCGGTGCCGGGCTCGTCGCCTGGAAGACCTTCAACGGCAGCGTTTGGCACCAACCCTCCCCTGCCATGACCTCTTTCTATGACCTCAGCGCCGAGACCCTTGAGGGCGACGCGTATTCGTTTGCGGACCTCAAAGGCAAGCGGGTTTTGGTGGTGAACACCGCCTCAAAGTGCGGATATACACCTCAATACGAACCCCTCGAAGAGCTGCACAAGCGCTACGTCGATCAGGACCTCGTGATCCTCGGTTTTCCCTGCAACCAGTTTGGCCGACAAGAACCGGGCTCATCCAGCGACATCCGCGAATTTTGCACCCGCAACTATGGCGTGAGTTTCCAGATGATGTCGAAGGTGGACGTCAAAGGGGAAAAGCAGCATCCGGTGTACGCTTGGCTGACCAACCAAACCCAAAACGGCGTCGGCGACCACAAGGTTCGCTGGAATTTCCACAAGTTCTTGATCAACGAAAAAGGGGAACTCGTGGCTGCTTTGGGCAGCGGAGCAGATCCTCTTGGGGACGACGTCATCGCCTTTGCCGAAGGACGCTGACCCACCCGCCCTGAAAGGCACGAAAAAAGGCGCACCCTGAGGTGTGCCTTTTTTTTTTGATGAAAACGCGTTCAGGGGTCACTCCCATGCGGTTTCGCAGACTCCGAGAAGCCCATGCCAAATCCAAGCGATCTGGCGAAGTCATGCTTGATCACGCCAAGCGCGATTGACCGACGAATGTTTCAAACAGGCCCGCGTCACGAGTTCTGAAAACTCCTGTGCATTCGTCAGGACGTAGGTCGTGAAGATTTGGGAACTTTGTGTTCATTCTTGAACCCGATTTTTGGCCTTCCAAAAACACACCATGTCCAAAGTCCACAACTATTCCGCAGGCCCCTGCATCCTCCCCCCTGAAGTCCTTCAACACGCCTCCGACGCGGTTCGCTCGTGGGACGATCACGGGCTCTCGCTCATCGAGATGTCGCACCGCAGCAAACCTTTCGTTGCGGCGATGGAAGAATGTCGGGCCTTGACCAAGGAGTTGCTGGGCCTGCCTGATCGGTTTGAAATCCTCTACCTGCAAGGCGGGGCGAGCTTGGGCTTCTTGACCGCGGCCATGAATTTCCTGCCGGAAGGCGGGCAAGCCGCTTACGCTGACACGGGCACTTGGTCGGCCAAAGCGATCAAAGAGGCAAAGCACGCGGGCACGGTGAACGTCGTGACTTCGTCGAAGGCCAGCACGTACGACCACATCCCCGCTTTGGGTGACGTGGATGCGGCGAACGCCTACCTCCACATCACGACGAACAACACGATTTTTGGGACGCAGTACGCGAAGATGCCCAAGAGCAACGTGCCGCTTGTGGCGGACATGAGCTCGGACATCATGAGCCGAACCTTTGACCCTGAGCCCTTCGCCCTCATCTATGGAGGAGTCCAAAAGAACATGGGTCCTGCCGGCGCGGTGATGTACGCGGTGGATGTGGACCGGCTGGGCAAAACGGGGCGCAACATCCCCTCTTACCTGGATTTGAACGTGCACCTCGCCAAGGACAGCATGTTCAACACGCCGCCGGTTTTTTCGGTGTTCACAACGCTGCTCACGTTGCGTTGGCTGAAGGAACAAGGTGGCGTGGCGGCCATTCAACAGAAGAACGAGGCCAAATCCAACCTCCTCTACTCCGAAATCGACCGCAACCCGCTCTTTGTGGGGCATGCGCAAGAAGGAAGTCGTTCGCACATGAACGTGACGTTCCGCTTGAACGACGACAGCAACGCAGCCGCGTTCGATGCGATGTGGAACGGCGCGAACATCAGCGGCCTCAAGGGTCACCGCAGCGTGGGCGGCTACCGCGCCTCCATGTACAACGCCCTCACGCTGGAGAGCGTCCAGGTTTTGGTCGACGTGATGCGCGAATTTGAACGCACCCAAGGCTAAGCTGTTCTTTCCTCGAACCCCCAACTTCACGACATGAACATCCTCGCCAACGACGGCATCAGCCCCTCCGGAGCTCAGGCGCTCCGGGACTCTGGACACACTCTTTACACCGACTTCATCGAAGCCGACCGGCTCGAAGCGTTCATCCACGAGCATGCCATTGACGGAATTCTCGTTCGGTCGGCCACCAAGGTGCGCCAGCCGCTCATCGACGCCTGCCCCAACCTGAAGTTCATCGGACGCGGGGGCGTCGGGATGGACAACATCGACGTCGAATACGCCCGAAACAACGGCATCACCGTCTTCAATACGCCTGCGGCATCGTCCCAGAGCGTGGCCGAGCTGGTCATGGGGCACTTGTTTGCACTGGCGCGCTTCCAGCACGACAGCAACCGCCAGATGCCCGCCCGCGGCACAGGCGACTTCAAGGCCCTGAAGAAGGCCTACGGCAAAGGCTCGGAGTTGCGCGGCAAGACACTAGGCATTGTGGGCTTTGGCCGCATCGGCCGTTCGCTCGCCTCCTACGCCTTGGGCTGCGGCATGAACGTGGTGGCGCACGATCCGTTCGTGACGGACGGCAACGTGGACGTCACTGTAGGAGGCCAAACTGTCACCGTCGACTGCCCGCGCCTTTCCCTCGACGACCTGCTCAGCACCTCGGATATGGTGAGCGTGCACGTCCCTGCGCAAGCGGACGGCAGCGCGGTCATTGGCGCTGCAGAACTGGCCAAGATGAAGCCCGGCTCCTTCCTCGCGAACGCCGCTCGCGGCGGTTCCGTGGACGAAGATGCGCTGCTCGCGGCGCTCGACTCCGGCCACATCGCTGGCGCCGGACTGGACGTGTTTGTGGGCGAACCGGCTCCACGTGCCGACGTGTTGGCGCATCCCAGGTTGGCCCTGACGCCGCACATCGGCGCGGCGACGGAAGAAGCCCAGGACCGCATCGGACTCGAGCTCGCTTCCCAAATCAACGCCTTGGCATGAGCACGAACGGCGCCTTGATGCAGCCGTTGGCCGCGGTCACTCCTCCGCGGCACATGGCTCATTTGGTGGCGTCTCGTTCGTATTTGAGCTACCAACGTGCCGAGCTTCAAGACAAGCTCAAGCACAACCCCTACTCCTACATCCAAGTCATCAACCCGGACCACAGCCGCGAGGTGGAAGAGCCACGAGGTACGCCGGAATTTTTCCAGGAAGTGCGCGTCGAGTACGACGAATTCAAGTCCCGTGGCTGGCTGAAAGAGGCCCCGGGTGTGGAATGGTACGTGTACCGTCAATCGACGGAACAGCACGCTTGGACCGGGGTCGTGTGCAACCTGGACCTTACGGCCTGCACCGACGGCGGGCTGAAGACGCACGAGCAGACGTTGGAAGCGCGCGAAACGTTGTTTGCTTCGTTTCTCGAGAATGTGGGGTTTCATGCCGAGCCGGTGCTGTGCGCACGTCCTGACGATGCGCCGTTCGCGGCGGAGGCCGATGAAGTTCTCGCGGAGGTGGTGTCGGCGTCAGCGCACACCGATTTCATGACGGCGGACGGCGTCCGCCACGAGATTTGGCGCTTGGCTGCGGACAGCGAGGTGGGAACGCGGTTTGGCACGGCGTGGGGAGCCTGCGCGACGATTTACTTGGCGGATGGGCACCACCGCTACGCTTCCTCCCTCCGGCTCGCCGAGGCGAGGCCAGATCTGCCCGGCGCGGGATTGATGCTCGCGTACGTCGTGCCTGAGCGCGACCTGACCATTCTGGGTTACCACAAAGAGGTCCGCAACGTCGAGATGACAGCGGAAGAATTGGATGTGGAACTGAGGGGATGCAAGGGATGCGACGTCGAAGAGGCGAAGAGCCTCGACGTGACGCCCAACGCGCCCGGAAAAGCCGTAGTGATGTTCGAAGGTCGGGCGTGGATCTTGACTCGGCACGAAGACAGTCCCGAAGCCACGGACGCCGATTGGGTGAACGTGCACCTCCTCAATCGCATGCTCGGCATCACCGACCCCCGAAACGACGACCGATTGAGGCACATGCCTGAGCCTCAAAAACCCGAAGGTGGATGGGCTGTCCGAGCCGAGGCGAAGCCCGGCCGCATGATGATCTTGATTCATCCCATTCCGTTTGGGCACATCCGTGAAGTGGCGGACCGCGAGGGCACGCTTCCCCCCAAGAGCACGTGGGTCGAGCCCAAAATCCGAAGCGCTCTCTTCATCCACGAATTCAACGCGACGACATGAGCGCATCGAATGCTGTGGCGGAACGGGTGAAGAGGGTGCGCGACGAAGTGGCCGAGGCCGGGCGCGTGGCAGGTCGCGATGTCACGCTGGTGGCGGTGAGCAAGACCAAGCCCGACGAAGACCTGATGGCCGCGTACGAGGCAGGCCAGCGCGACTTTGGCGAGAACCGTGTGCAGGAGCTGGTGGGCAAGGCCGAGCGGCTCCCGAAGGACATCCGGTGGCACATGATTGGCCACGTCCAAACCAACAAAATCAAAGACTTCCTCCCTTTCGTGCACCTCGTTCACGGCGTGGACCGCATCAAGGTCCTGGACGTGATGGAGCGCGAGGCCGCCAAACTCGGCCGCAACGTTGACGTGCTGCTCCAGATGCACGTGGCGGAGGAGGACACGAAGTTTGGGTTCAGCGGCGACGAGTTGCGGGCCCTGGCGAGCGCGGCGACGTGGGAGGCGTACCCGCACCTTCGTCCCGTGGGGTTGATGGGCATGGCGACGTTCACCGACGACACGGCCCAGGTGCGCCGCGAATTTGCGCAGCTCGCGGCGCTCCACCGCGAGGTGGACTCAGCCCTGAGCGAGGTGGCGGCGTCGCGAGGCGGAACCAGGGGCGTGCTGAGCATGGGCATGAGCGGCGATTGGGAGGTGGCCGTCGAGGAAGGCAGCACCATGGTGCGCGTGGGCAGCTCGATTTTTGGGCACCGCAATGCCCCTCAGCCGTGAGCGCCATGAGCGACCCGACGTTTCGCGAACGCCATGAACGGTGGTTTCAGGGGTGGTTGGTGCTGGCTCCCATCGTGGGTTTGGGCAGCATCACCCTCGTCAAAAACCAACTCTACCGGGTGTGGAAGGTCAAAAATGGCCTCACCGACGGCGTGTCCGCCCAGCAGGCGCGGGAGATGGGGCTCACCCCGCCCGATTGGACAGGTGCCGTGTGGTACGGCGTTGCAACCGCCGTGGTGTTTACTGCGTTCTACATCTTGGCAGCTCGAACGTGGTCCCGCCACACCTCGAGCGAAGAACCCCACGATCCCGATTGATGACCTTCCCCCCTTTCGATTTCCGCATCCCTCGACCCTCGCTTTGGGCGTTGAGTTTTGTTTGTCTTGGCTTGATGTCGTGCGAAGGCGCGACGTACGTGAATCACCATTTCACCAACGCCACGGCCGACACGGTGCGCCTGGGCGTACGAAACAACGAGGCCCAAACCGGATGGGCCTGGGACACCGTTTGGGCCGTGCCACCCGGCGTGACATACGTGAATTACGCGGTCGACTTTCGAGGAAAATGCTACGATTGCACGCCCTACGAAGCCCTTCCTTACGGATTGGACTCGCTCTGGGTGGAAGGCGATTCGCTCACGGTGAACTTGATGGACTCGACCCTGTGGACGCTCGAGATGGACGAAGGGCGATCGTGGATCCGCTACGACCAGCATTTGGAGTTGGTGCCGTCGATGTTTGAATGATTGAATTGGTCGATTTGGCCGCAACTTGCACTTCATGAATTCCCTAGCCTCCTCCCTTTTCGTGTTGGGCACCTGCATGCTGGCTGCACTGGCTTCAGCCCAAACCCCCACTTCCGTCGAAGCTGCCGAATACGAACCCAACAGCGACCGCTGGTTGGTCAGCAACAACAACAGCATTCTGGTGACCGACGACTTGGGTGAGTCGTGGACGACTTTCGGGTCGGGCGGAGCCACCCACGGCATGGAGGTCTTGGGCAGCACGTTGTTTGCCATCCAAAGCAACGTCATTCGCGCATACGACGTGGTCAGTGGCGAACAAATCGGCGCCCTTTCTCCCACTGGCGCGGGGTTCTTGAATGGCATGGGCAGCGAGAGCACCGACGCGGGCGACATCCTCGTTGTCAGTGATTTCTCTTCTGGCCGTCTCCTGAAAGTGGACGTCAGCGACCCCACCAACATGACGTATTCCACCCTCGTGGCCGACACCGGCACCACGCCCAACGGCGTGACTGTGTTGGACGGGGTCGCCACGGTGGTGAATTGGGGCGGCAACTCCGACATTCTCCAATTCGACGTGGAGACGGGCGCGGTGACCGTGCTGGTGGACGGCACAGGGCTGGGCAATTGCGACGGCGTGGACTGGGCCTACGGGTCCTTGATTGTCAGCTCCTGGACTCCTCAACGCATCACCCAATTCAGCCCTGACGCAGACAACCCCGGCGCTTGGACGGCGACCACCCTCGTGAACGGTTCTCCCTTGAGCAACCCCGCCGACCTCAGCGTGAACACGCTCGGCGACACCTATGCGGTGGCGTGCAGCGGCAACAACACGGTGTACTTCGGTCCTTTGACCGACATCTCCGCGGTTTCTCCCGTTCGCGTCCCCGTGACGGACGCCTCGTTGACCGGTGAAGGACTGGCATTGAGCTCGGACGAAGCCGGCCAATGGACCGTGCGAGGCTTGGACACGGCAGGCCGCGAGCTCGGGACGAATTCCTTCTCCTCCGGACCAGGTCAGGCCTCTGTATCGTGGGATGCCCTCGGCTCTTGGGGCGTAGACGCGTTCCTGATCGAGGTGCGCTTCGAGCCCACTGGCTCGACGACTGGGTCTTGGAGAACCGCGTTGAAGCACAGCGCGACGCGCTAAGCCGCGCAAATCAACTTGGGAACCCCGAGTCTTAGGCCGGGTCGACGTCGACGGTAAGGCGAAGGCGCTTCCACCGCGGGTCGGTGCTGAATTCGTCGACGTCCGCCTGCAAAAACGGGCGGTACTGAGAAGGTGCCAAGGCCCGCTCAAACTTCAACGTGAGCTGCCGAATGTGCTGGTCGTTGATGCGCGACAAGGCGGGGGTGTCCGGGCCGAGGACGCGTTCCCCGAATCGTTGGTGCAACCGCGCGGCAAGGACGGCTGCGCCGGCCTCGACGCGCTGGGCGTCGCCGTGCTTGAGGGTCAGGCGAATCATTCGGACGTAGGGCGGGTATTGGTAGGTCTGGCGCTCGACGAGCTCCCGACGCACCAGCGCGACGTGGTCGTGATCCACCACATGGTGCAACAACCAATGGTCCGCGCTGAACGACTGGATCACGACCCTGCCGCGCGCCCCTTCCCCCGACCTACCGGCACGTCCCGCCACTTGCGTCAGCATCTGGTACGCGCGCTCAAACGACCGGAAATCCGGGAACGTCAACATGCGGTCGGCCGACATCACCCCGACCAGGCCCACGTGGGCAAAGTCGAGGCCCTTCGAGACCATTTGGGTGCCGACGAGGATGTCGTACTCCTGGTCGGCGAAGGCTTCAAGGAGTTTGGCGTGGGCCGATTTTTTGCGGGTCGTGTCGAGGTCCATGCGCGCGACGCGGGCCGTGGGGAACAGCTCGGAGAGTTCTTCCTCAATGCGTTCCGTCCCCAGGCCCTGGGCCTTGAGGGCCGTGCTTCCGCACGCAATGCACGTGGTGGGCGCCGGGCGCTCGTGGTACCCGCAGTGGTGGCAATGCAGACCGCCCAAGGTCTTGTGCACGACGAGCGGGATGTCGCAACGCTCGCACGACGTCGCGTGGCCGCATTGCGTGCATTGGTAGGCCGGTGCGTAGCCTCGGCGGTTTTGGAACAGGATGACCTGCCGCCCTTCCTTCATGGTCGCCTCCATTTCGTCGCGCAACATCTTGCTGAAGCCGCCGCGCATGCTGCGCTGCTTGTGCTCTTTGCGCAGGTCGGCAATGAAAATCTCCGGAAGCATCGCCCCCCCAAACCGTTCGGTGAGGGGCACCACTTCAATTTGGCCTTGCTGGCCCAGCCACTGAGTTTCCACGGCGGGCGTCGCGGACCCCAACACCAAAGGAACATGCTGGCGTGCCGCCATCCAAAGCGTCACATCGCGCGCATGGTACCGAGGTGCGGGGTCATGCTGCTTGAAGCTTGGTTCGTGCTCCTCGTCGACGATGACGAGGCCGAGTTTGGGCAAGGGAAGCAGCACGGCCGACCTCGCCCCCACAATCAACTGCCCGGCCTTGGGCTCCAACACCTGCATCCATGTCTCGGTGCGCTCCCGGTCCGAGAACCGGCTGTGGTAGACGTGCACGACGTCCCCAAAAAATTTCCTCAGCCGCTCGATCAACTGCGTCGTCAAGGCGATTTCTGGAACGAGGAACAGGACCTGCTGGCCAGCCGCCAA
>ENA-OUOG01003870-OUOG01003870.1-marine-metagenome-genome-assembly--contig:-NODE-3870-length-13485-cov-5.327715_pt1 | contig 13485 bp, 7 predicted proteins | sample MGYA00248635_ERZ508505 | MGnify/ENA primary metagenome ERZ508505 (study PRJEB26176, sample SAMN06267871) | marine metagenome | isolation source: Saanich Inlet, British Columbia, Canada | place: Pacific...
GTCGGTCCGGCGCGCCGCCGGCGACGGAGATCAACGCGACGTTTTGAAAAGCGCCGGCGCGGTGGACGTCGTACGCGAAAACGCGCAGGTCCGCCTCTTTGGGTTCTTTGACCTCCGCGTCCGCGCCGCCCCCGAACATGCGCACGAGGAAGGGAAGGCCTTCTTCGTCGTGCTCTCGGAGGTGGTCGTTCGATCGATCGTTCGAACGATGTGACCATCGACGCGATCCGGATGAAGACAGATCGCCACGCTCGCTGTCGACGGAAATTTCCTTTCGCGTCAAAGCGTTTCTTTCGTTTCTTTCGCCGCCGAACGTTTCGGCGAAGGAAACCGGAAAGCCTCCGTACGCGACGGCGAAACACGCCGAGGCGTCGGGGGATTTTCCCGTCAACTCCGTCTCCGTCACGTCCGTCATCGCGCACGAGCTGTTCGTCGAGGAGTCCCATTCGTTCCCGAACGAATCCTGGATTGGCGGCGCGGCGAGGAACGCGCGCACGAGGTTTCGTTTTGTTTTTGGGTTAAACGCGAACGCGGCGTCCTCGAGGTGTTCGACATCCTCGAGGTTTTGTGTGACCACCGCCTTGAGCGACCACGTGGCTTGTGCGTCGAAAAGAAACAACTCGTCGTCCTCGATCACCTCAACCGGCGTCTCCGCGTACGTAGCGTTCGACATCTCTCGCGCGCCGCGCGGCGGGAAAGGCGGTCGCCCCGCGCTTCGCTCGCGGAGCAGCCGCTTTACGCGCCACGCGCCGAGGGGCGCCTTCGACAGGCGCGGGCGCCGCAGCGGCAGGGGGGGGTTCGCGATGCGCGCGGCCAGCTCCGAGACGGACGCGTGCCAGCGCTCGGCGGCGGCGGACGCGCGGCGGCGGATCCAAAACGCGGTCTCGGCGAGCCGGAACACGACCGCCGGGCTCGAGACCGCCGCGGCGAGCAGCGCGAGGAGCGCGCCGCCGGCGACGAGAAGAACGAGGACGGGCGGGAAAAACGCGAGGCGCGCGCGCGGCTCCGCCGAGAGCATCGTCTCCGCGTACGCGGCGCCGCACGCGTCCACCACGGAGGGCAACCGCTTTGGCGGGAACTCGTGCGCGGCGCGCGCGATCTCGAACGGCTCGCGCAGGAGCACGCACGCGCGGCGCGCCTCGGGCGAGACCGCGACCGTGAGCACGCCTCGCGCGCCCACCTCCGCGTCGTCGAGCTGGAGCGCGAAGTCGCGCGCGACCGCGGGCGCGACCGGGCCGGGCGACGGGCGCGGGCGCGCGTCGTGAAACGGCGGGACCACGGAGCGCCACCACCGCGAGCGATCGTCCGACGGGTCGTCGGGGTCGTACGCGTCGTGCGCGCTCGCGCGGCACGCGGTGGTGGCGCGAGCGACCCCGCCGTCGCCCTCGAGCCGAACGGTCACGTGCAAGCACCGCGCGAGCGCGCCGCGCTCGGGGGCGCTTCCCTCGAGCGGCGGGTCGAGGCGCCCGAAGAGCACCGCGCCCGCATCGAGTCGCAGAGACGCGAGATCGAGCGCGGGCGCGGGCGCGAGGCGCGGGGAGGTCATCGGGGGCGTGGAGGTCATGACCCCGACCGCGCGGGCGGGTGTGAGGGGACCGAAGCGTATCGATATTCGAACGAGAAAACCGACCACGCCGAAAACGTCGAGCGAACGTCTCGGACGACGCACTTGTGTTTCCTCGGACAGGCGACAGGTAGACACCGGGAGCCCCCCGACGACATCGCGTCACTTCCATCGCGCGTGACACGGCCCGAGCTCGACGCACGCGACGCTTCCGAGCGGGTCTTCCACCGGTCGCACGGCCGCTCGTCGCGGGCTCACTCTCGCGCGTCTACCGCACGCCCCGCGCGGTGGTCGCTCCGTCCCAGACTTCCCACCCTCCCGACGCGCGCTGGAGCCCGGGCACCGCGCACGCCGCCATGACTCCCAACCCCCGCGATCTCGAGTTGCAGCGGAACAACGCGCACAACACGCACAATGCGGCGAGCTCGCGAGCGACTTCCCTGGTGATGCCCAACCAGGAGAGCAGCAACAACGACACGGTGCTCCGCGTTTCGGGCGCTTCAGACCGCTCCGCGGGAACCGTGAACCACTTGCGATACGCCGACCTGAACCACGTTGGATACGCGACTCCGCCGCCGTCGAACAGACGCAAAAGCCATGACACGCGTCGTCCAAATGACGCCTCTCACGCCCACCACGCCATCAGTCACGGTCATCACGACATGACAGGTATTTACCGCCATCGCGATGCCGGGCTGCCTCCTTACCGCCCAAGAGTCGTGGAGACGTTCACCGCGGTGGTCGCGACGCTGTTCGTTTTGGGCGTCGTCGCGTGCGCGTGCGTGTTCCCGTACCAGGCTGTGCTCGACCGCAAGGCGGACACGCGCAGGTGGGAGGTGTCCCTGGCGCGCTGGAGCGCGGAGCGAGACTATCCCGCGTACCAGCCGATCGCCAGGTTCGCCACGCGGCCGGCCTCAGATGGCATTCAAGCGTACGTCGTCGACGCGGCGTCGACGCGCGCGTCGACTTTGGACGTCGTCGACGCCGACGCCGCAACCGCGACCGCGCCGGCGCCCGCGGAACGACGCGTCGTCTGAGCGGATCGTTCTGATCGCGATCTTTCGCGGTGCGATGGGGTGCTCGGGTCAGGGTCACACGGGTGTCACGTAAAACAGCAACCGTCGCGTCTTTTCCGACGCCGCCGTCCGCCGCGGCTGCGTCGCGCGCGCCGTCTCGACGAGAGGTGAACGATATCCGATACGCGTCCGCGCGATTCGTTTTCTTTCAAGAGAAAAGAAGAAACCGAAAAAAACGTCTTCTCGGTCCAACCGAAACCTCTCTCGGCGCTTCCGACGTCTCGCGGGTCGTCCGCTCCGAGAGCTGGCGCCTCTCGGAGCCAGACGCCCCCGCACCCGACCGCACGCATGACCATCACGGCGGACGTCGACTACTGGCCCGTGGCCCCGCCCAACCCCAACCCCGACGTGCTCGAGCAGCAGCGCGAGATGCAACAACAACGCCAGAGGCTCGCGCGGCTTTCTTCCGGGGAGCACCCCCCGCGCACCTCGGACAGGCCCGAGGGCGCCGCCTCCGGCTCCGCGCTCCCCGCGCCCGCGGACATCGTGCCTTCCGCGGACCACGCCGTCGTCGCCGTGCCCCCCGCGGCCACCGTCACGCGCGGCGAGAGTCGCAAGGCCCCGCCGGGCGCGCAGAAGTCCCTCCCCCCGTACGACCCCGCGCGCGTCGAGGCCTTCACCGCGTTTATCCTCGTGCTCCTCGTGGCCGGCATCGTCGCCGTCGCGTGCGTGTTCCCGTACCAGGGGACGCGCGAGCAGGCCTCCGACGACCGGAGGTGGGAGGTCACGCTCGCGCGGTGGTTCGCGCGGAACGACTTCCCGGCGTACGCGCCGCTGGAGAAGTTCGCCGCGCCCGAGCCGGGAGGACAAGACCGATCATCGGACGAGAGGACGCTCGGCGCCGTCGCCGCCGACCGCGGGCGGCTCGAGCCGGGCGGCATTTTCGACGCCTACCTCCGAGACGAACGCGCGCGGCGCGTGACCGACGCGGACACCGAAGGCACGCCGCCCGAACCGTCGCCGAGGGCGTGATCGAGACCTTGACCGAAACGCGGAAAGCGCACTCGACGCGAACGCGCCGAGAGCCGCCGCGCCGCCGAGAAAAGGCGACGAGAAGAACGAAAACGTTTTTCGTTTTCTCCGTCGCGACGCGCCTCGCGCACCGACTCGCGATTGTATCACGAAGGTACGTCCTTTCGTCGTCTCACAAACGCCCTACGCCCGATCACCCACTACCCGCACGCATCGCCCTACGTATCGCGCCTTTCAAAGTCCCGCCTTTCAAAGTCCCGCCTACTTGTAAAAAAGAAAAAACGAAGAAGCGCCTTTTTTTCGTCACAGCGGTTCCAGCATGAGCACGTGCACGACGACGAACCCCGCCGCCGTCGCGCCGACGGCTATCAACGCGCCGAGGACGGCGTGCGCGGCGATTTTCCGAACGTCGTTCGGCACGCACGCCGTCTTGAGCTCGTTGGTCAGCGCGAACACCCTGTGCGATATCCCGACGTACGCGACGGTCGCTACTAAAAAGTTAACAAGCGGGTACCCCGGCACCAGGCTCATGAGCTTGCTCGGCTGTCCGTTGGGCACGTTCGCGGTGCTCAGCCAGATGTGGAACTGGCTGATGTACGTCTCGAGCGTGATTTTCCCGCACACGCAAAACAGCTCGACGTAAAAATTGCGCAGCGTCTGCGTCAGGTTCCGCAACACGATGAAGCACGTGATGGGGATCCAGCTCGTGTACGGGTGCACCTTGTTGTACTCCAGCTTGGGAAGCACGTAAATGGTTTCGTGGTACCAGTACAGCACTAACAGTGTGAAACCCGCCATCAAGGTCTGAATGGCGACCCGCGCCGCGGACGGCTTCTCGTCTATCCACTTGAGAAGCGATTCGTATCGCGGGTGGCAATACGCGCACACCATCCCGTAAATCCAAACGTACCGGTCCAATCCGCTCCGGAAAAACCACTCGTGCATCGGGTCGACGTCCGGTTTATTAGGGTCCGTGTATTTAAGCAGAAACTGAAACGGCTTGAACACGAAACCGAACACGCCCGGCACTTCCCACAGCACGTACGCGAAGACGACGCACGCGAAAACCTTCGCCGCCACGACTGCGTTTTTGTCGTTGTGTTCTTTGTACGCTAACAAGGATACGTACACGAACAGCGTGAACAGCGTGTGCATGGGGCAGATGTAGTACAGCGTGTAATCGTTGCGCATCACCAGGCAGGTGAAGAACACGAAGAAGTTGAGCCGCCACATCATCTGCCAAAATCGGGGCGCGCTGAAATCTTTCCGCACGTAGTAGTAGGAAAAGTTGCCAAAGCCGGTCATCCACACGTACGCCGCGATGAAGAGCCGAATCGCGTTGTACGCCTCTGTGGCTTTGAAGTAGTGGTACAGCAAGAAAAGCACCTGCATCCAGCCCTTCCACTCCTCCGTCTGTTCACGGTTCAAAGGCGCGTGCGTCTTGGACTTGTGTAAGCTCGTTCTATAGCCGTACGCGGCGAGCGCCACGAAGAGCGCCAGAAACAAGTCTCTCGAGTACGACTTTTCCGAGTCCGGGATCGCGCCGGTGCGGTCGGCGAAGTAGAAGAGCGCCAGCACCAGCCCGAACTCCGCCCACGCGCGCAACGTCCCGCGGCTCGCCAGCAGCGCGTTCTTGTCGCCCAGCGCGATGCGCACGGGCGCGAGCTGCGCGAGCCGCCGCGCGTCGAACAGAGGCCCGAGGCTCTCCGCGACCGGCGGCCCGGACTTCCCGACGGACTCGTCCGCGGAGGCGGGTGCCGCCGCGCGCGCGCCGCTCTCTTCGTCGCGCCTCGAGACGTCGAGGAGCGGCGAGTCGCCCAGACCTTTCGACACTCCGGTCGCGGTCAGCGGCAGGTCACCCAGGTCGTCCTCGCGTTTCCCCGAGCCGTTCCGGCCGTGCAGGCGCGCGTGCGCGGTCTCCGCCATCGCGCTCAAAGCGCACACCACCGCGAAGATCAGGAAGCACCCCATCTGCGCCGAGCTGTGCATGACGTGCATGGTATCCCCGGCCGCCATCGACTCCACGACGATGTCAGACATCGTGTCGCGTCGATGCGTGTCACTCGCACGCGCGCTCCCCGCGCGGGCCGCACTGCGACGGAGGACGCGGACGCGCTATCTGCGCGCGATTCGGCGGTCCCAAGCCTGTGGCTCACGATCAGTCGATCACTCAAACTGTGGTCTACGTCTGCAGGCTGGCAGGTGCTCACGTGCTCCAAAGATTCAAACCACGACTGACTTTTCCTCCACTCCGACGCGCGCGATAGGTGTCGCTCGCGGCGCCCGACAGGGCCATGGCGGACCCCTCGGACCCCGGCGAGCCGCCCCTGGCGCCGCGGGGCCGCCAAGGCTCGGCGCACGCCGGTGCGCCGCCCCCGACGGCGTCCACCTCCGCGCCGGCGGCCGGCTTGCCCGGCTTGCCCGGCTCGCAGGCGCACGCGGATGATTTGCGACAGCTCGAGCACCTGCGTCTGCATCACGCGGCGAGCGCACACCCCGAGCCGCCCTCGATGGGCGCGGCCGGGGCTGGGTATCCTCCCGCGCCGGCGCCTCCGGCGTTTTCCGGCGCGCCGGTCCCCGCGAACCTGCCGACGTCCTCCTCCGGGGGCGAACGTTTGGTCGCCGCGATGGAGCACGTGGACCGCGTGGTTTCCATCTTCCTGGAGGACCTCGGGCGCGCCGTCGCGGCGGTGCGCGCGGAGGTGGCCGCCGAGCGCGAGGCTTCTCTGCGCGCGGTGGACGACGCGCACGCGGACGCGCGCCGGGCGGCGCACCAGCTCGTAGAGGACAAGCAGGACTTCGAGAGGCACCGCGTTTCGACGGAGGCGGACCTCGAGCGGCGATGGGCGGATCTGCGCGCCGAGCAGGAGAGCGACAAGCGCGAGCGCGCGAGGGTCGAGCGAGAAATCAGAGAAATGTCCCAGCGCGCCACCGCGGAGACGCAGGCCGCGGCGCTGGTGCAGATGCAGGCGGCGCAGGCGGCGCAGGCGGCGTCGCTCAGGGCCGCGCTCGGAGGCGACGAGATTCTCGGAGGCGACCTCGCCGGCGCCTACGTCTCTTTCGACCCCGCCGGGCTCGGCGCCGCCGGGCGGTCGGCGGGCCATCGCGGCGTCGCCGGCGTGGACGCGCCTTTGATGACCTCTCTGCCCAGCGGGATGGTGGACTTCGCCGCTGACGGGTACTACCCCACCCCGGACGGACTCGCCGCGCACCCCGACCTGCCCCCGCCCGGGCACGAGCGCGTCGCCACCTCGGGCGCGATGGAGGCGCTTCCGGGGCCCGAGCTGGTGTTTGCCATCGGCGGCCTCGCCAAGGCGAACCAGCCGCTGTGGACGGCGGAGGTGTACGAGTCGGCGCACGGCGCATGGCGCGCGCTCCCCGAGATGAGCACCGCGCGCGGGTACCTGGCCGTCGCGCGCGGGGGCCCGGGCACGTCCTCCAGAGGCGCGCGCGACAATGCCTCCGACCGCGAGCCCACCACCGTGCTGGCGCTCGGCGGCAGCGACGGCGCGCGCGTGTTGCGTTCGGCGGAGGCTTTTGATTTCGTTTTGGGCGAGTGGCGCTCGCTCGCGCCCATGAGCGCGCCGCGCATCTGGCTGGGCGCCGCGACCGTGGGGAGCCGGACGTACGCGGTCGGTGGGTACGACGGATCGAAGTACCTGGACCTGGTTGAGGCGTTCGTGCCCGGCCCGGAGGACGCGCCGCCCGGCTCGACGGCGGCGCAGGGCCGATGGGAGCGGTGCGCTGGTTTGTCGTCGGGGCGAAGCACGGCGGGCGTCGCGAGTTGCGGCGGCGTTCTGTACTGCGTGGGCGGGTTCTCGTCGCCGAACTACCTGTCGTTGGCGGAGGCGTACGACCCGACCGCGGACCGCTGGTGGGCAGTCGCGCCGCTCGCCTCCCCCAGACGCGACCTCGGTTTGTGCGCGCTGGAGAGCCGCCAAACGCTCGTCGCGGCGGGCGGGTACGACGGAAACGCGTACCTCGGTTTGGTGGAAGCTCTGGACCCGCGGACGAACGGATGGCGCCGTTTAGCGCCGCTTCGCACGCCGAGGCAGCTGATCGGCCTGGCGAGCAAAAACGACACGGTCTTCGCGGTCGGGGGCTTCGACGGGCGCGAAACAAGCCGCGTGGTGGAGGTGTACGACGCGCGCGCCGACCGGTGGATGGACGCCGCGCCCATGTCGCAGCCCAGGCTGGGTTTAGGGACGTGTTGCGCGTGAAGCGATACCGAAGATACAGTATCTTATAGAGATATGGCGCGCGACACACGAAATATTTAATAGCAATCGTGCGCGTGGTAGACTGCGTCGAGGGTGTCGTTCACGGCGTACTAGGCAGACCACACGGAAAGGGCAGTCTACGCGACGTAACGCGTCAGACCGCCGGCTGTCGCGTTTGCGGAACTACGTCGTTTTTTTTTCGACGCCGCCGCGCATCGCTCCTCCGAAAAAGCGTTTTTTTTTCCCGTCGCGCGGCGGATGGGTCGTCGGATCGGTGGAAGATCTGAGAAAGTCACACTTGGCGCCTCGTCCGCGTGGTCATCGTCGCCCGTACCACTCTCGCGCGCGAGAGCCCTCTCGCCTCGCGAGATGTCATCGTCGGCCCTCGCGTTCGGCGCGGGCGCGGTCGCGGGCGCCGCACTCGCGGCGCCCCGCCCCGGCCCCCGCCCCGCGCGGCCCGCGACGGGCGCGGGCGCGCTTGGTCCTCGTCCTCGTCCGATTCGCGTGCCGAGTCGCGGCGCTGGTTCTCCCGCGGCGCCTCGCGCCGCGCCCGACTCGCCCGCGGCTGACTCGCCGCCGCCGCCTTGGTCCGCGCTCTCCGTGCCCGTGTACAGCCTGGCGACCGTGCCGGCGACGGGCGCGACCGCCGGGGACAGCGCCCAAAGAGCGAGCATGAACATCACCACCTACTGCTGCCCGGTGACCATCCAGCCGTCGCGCAAATTCGCGGTGGCTCTGTACACGCACACCGCGACGGCGCGCAACATGCTCGCCACCGGTCGCGGCGTGCTTCAGATTTTAAGGAAACAACACGTGGACTTAGTGTCGGTGTTAGGGAAGCAAAGCGCGCACGACGTGGATAAGCTGGCTTTGATACGAGAAGAAGGTTATGACATCGTCGAACGATTCGGCGCGCCGACGCTCGCCGACGCGTTCGGCGTCGTCGCGCTGGAGATTGTGTCAATCGAAACCGCGGGCGACCACCACCTGGCGCTGTGCGAGGTGGTGGCGCACCAGACGCTGGACGCGGGGGAGGGCGAGCCGCTGTACACGGGGGACCTGCCGAAGCCGTGACGACCGAGACGAAGAGACGCGCGCGCGGTGGCGGAGCGACGATAAGGTGAGTGACGACGCGCGATGAAGTTGTCTATGAAGTCGTGGGCCGACTCCTTTTCAAGCGCCAGGTCGCGTTTTTTAGTTTGTCGTTCGTCCGTAACACCTCTCGTTTTTTCATCGGAACTCCGAGGCCTCGCGGCAGTGCCAGATGCGCCGCGGGCGCATCTTGGTCCCCCCGAACGCCTCCCGCACGTCGTCGCATCTCCCAGGCCAGCGGCGCGGCGGTCGCCGCGCGATGGAGTGCCGCGACCCGCGCGCGTTCGCGCTCCTGTGCGCGGCGATGTTCTTCGTCTACTCGGACCAGAACCTCATGGCGCCGAATTTGAGCCAAATCGCGGACTTCTTCGGGTACGACGACGACGAGCGCGACGCCAAGCTGGGCGGGCAGATCTCCGTGGCGTTCTTCCTGCTCGGCCTGCCCGCGACGCTCATCATCGGTCTGCTGTGCGACGTCGTGCAGCGCAAGAAGGTGCTCGTCGCGACGCTCCTGCTCGGCCAGGGCCCGTGCCTCCTCACCATCTTCGTGACGGAGTACTGGCAGCTGTTCGTTTTGCGCACGCTCACGGGCATCGCGGTGGGGGGTGCGCTGCCGCTGGTGTACTCCATCGCTGGTGATTTATTCCCCCCCACTTCGCGCGCGTACGCGAGCGCGATGGTGGGGATATGCTCCTCGCTCGGCTCGATGTGCGGCCAGGGCGTCGCCGGATTCATGGGCCCGACGTTCGGGTGGCGCCTGCCCTTCGCCGCCGTCGCCGCGCCCGGCCTCGTCGTGGCGTGGCTCGTGCACGCCTTCGCGGAGGAGCCCGCGCGCGGCGTGGCGGAGGGAAAGGCGGACGAAGAGGACGGCGACGACGAAAGCGGCGGTGAAGCGGCGTACGCGGAAACCTCCACCGCCGCCGTCGACGACGCGACGAAGACGAAGACGAAAACGTCTGACGAGCCCTACGACGAAAACATTAGCCGCGTCACTTTTTTGACTCGGCTGGCTCTGGATTTCGCGCGCAAGTCGCGGAGCGTGATTTCTCGGCGCACGAACGTGCTCGGGTTCCTACAGGGCGTTCCTGGGTGCGTGCCCTGGTCCATCATCAGCGTGTTCATGAACGACTACCTGGCGAACGACAAAGGGCTCGGCGTCGAGGCGGCGACGTCGCTGCTGATGTGCTTCGGCCTCGGCGCCATGGGCGGCACCGTCGGCGGCGGCGTCGTCGGCCAGAGGCTGTACAACGCGTCTCCGGTGTACGCGACTACGTTCATGGGCGCCGCCGCGGTGGCGGGGATCTTCCCCTGGCTGTTTTTGGTGCACGCGGACGACTACGACGGGAACGACGCGAGCGCGATGTCGCGAAAGTGCGCCGTCGCGATTTTCGCCGGTTTACTCTGCTCCGTGACTGGCGTCAACGTTCGGGCGATGACGGTGAACGTCAACGACCCCCGGGAGCGTGGAACCGCGTTCGCGTGGTTCAACCTGACGGACGATCTCGGGAAGGGGTTCGGGCCGGTTCTCATCGCGTACCTGATCCACAGGATGGGACGGCAAAAGGCGTTCGAGCTCGGGTTCTGGTTCTGGGTGCCGTGCGGCGTTTTGTGCGCGCTCTGCGGGCTCACCGTGCCAAAGGACGAGGCGAGGGTGAGAAGAGAAGCCGAGTCTTTGCGGCGAGGGTATTCAGTCGGCGGCGAGGGCGAAACCGCCTCTTTGCTCGGGAAGGGGGGGGACAAGATGGTCTAGAAAAGATGGTCTTGATAGTAACTACTAGTCTGTGTAGTCTGTGAAACCGGTGAAGTCAGGAGCTTTGGTTTGTCGTCGCGGTGCGTCTCGCGTCTCTCTGCGTCTCACGTCTCTCCGAGTGAAGTCGTAAGGCGTTTTACGGCAACATACGCCCTCGCTCCGGGATCCCGGGTGACCTACGCGGCGGCGGCGCCCGTCGCGGCGACGCTTCCGCGCTCGCGCGCTTCTTTTTCGCGTTTCCCGGCGGCTTCCGCCGCGAGCCGCGTGGTGGTCGGCGGGTCGAGCCCTTTGTTTGCGGCGTCGAACACCATGGGCCCGGGGCACGCGTAGCGGTCCTCCAGGCGCCACGCGTTTCTCTTTTCGGCGAAGGACGCGAACGCGGGACCCTTCAGGTCCACCAGCGTCTTACGCACCACCAGGCGGTCCTTTCCGTCCCGCCGCTCGGCGCGCAGCGTGCGCGGCAGAGGCACGCCGGCGACGCGCCAAAACAAAACGGGGTCGACGGGGTTCTCCACCGCCACCACCACGCCGTTCGCGCCCCCCGCCGCGAGAAGACACGCGCCGTGTCCCAGGTTGTACGCGTACGTCGCGTCGAAGTCGGAGGGCAGCCCGGCTCTTCCTTCGTACCCGCAGAAGTGGAAACGCGGGCGGAACGCTTTAGCGGCGTCGGGGGGCAGGCGCTCGGCGACGAGCTTAACGAGGAGCTTCTCCGTCTCGACGGCGCTGAGGTTCGGGTTCCCGTGCGCGTCCGTCGCCGAAACGAGCTCGTTCAAAATCTCGGGGGGTAAGTCGCGCGCGGTTTCGGCGGACGGTTCCTTTTTCTCGTCGCGAGCTCGCTCCTCCGCCAGCGTCTGGATCTCGGGCGTGAACGACAGCAGACCTTCCGGCACGAGCACCACGCCGTAGTCGAGCCCGCGCTCGTGCCTGGCGCGCACGAGCTCGGCGAGGTCCGCGGCGACGTCCTCCAAAGCGAGCTTCTTCTCCGCCACCTCTTCGCCCAGCAGCGCGACGTTGGGACGGACGCGCAGCGCGACTTCCAAAGTCAGGTGGCCGGCGCGTCTGCCCATGATTTTGACGAAATGCCAGTACTTCCTCGCGGAGCGCGCGTCAGAGGCGAGGTTGCCCACGATCTCCGCGTACGTCTTGCTGGCGGAGTCGAACCCGAAGCACACCGGGGAGACGCTCTCCGGGGTTTGGAAATCGTTGTCCACGGTTTTGGGGACGGCGACGACGCTCGTTTGCACTTTCGTTGCGGCGAAGTGTTCGGCGAGGTACGCGGCGTTGGTCGCCGAGTCGTCGCCGCCGACGATGACGAGCCCGTCCAGCTTCAGGTCGCGGCACGTCCTCGCGGCGGCCGCGAAGTGCTCGGGCGTGTGCAGGCGGAACCGACCGGTGCCGAGGAGGTGGAACCCGCCCTGGTTCAGGAGCGGCTTCAGGGTCTCGGAGGTGACTTCCGTCCAGCGCTTGCGCACGAGCCCCTCCGCGCCTCCGAGGAAACCGATGAGCGCGGGCTCGCCTTTCGCGCGCGAGAACCTGCGCGCCAGGCAGTCGAACATGCCGGCGGCGACGTTGTGGCCGCCGGCGGCGGGGCCGCCGCTGAAGAGCAGACCGAGGCGCGCGGCGCCGCCGGGCCCGGGACCGCGCACGGGCTTGGAGCGCGTGTCGGGCGAGGGCGCGGCGGAAGCCTCGGTGACCCTGAAGGTCGGGGTGGACGCGGTGTTGGGGAACACGAGCGGATCCGCGAGGCGGATCAAACGTCCGCCGCGGTCGCCGACGTCGTCCGACGCGCGGCGGGCGTGCTCGGCGAACGTGGGCGCGGGCTCATCCGCCGCCACGTCCTCGGCGACGAGCTCGTCCTTGAACGTGAACTGCAACTCGTCCCCGGCCAAACACCGCGCCAGAGCGGGTTCGTACGCCAAGCGCTGTTTGGCGAGAGGCGAGAGATCCTCCATGGACTTCGGGGGGGGCAGACGGGACGCTTCGGAGCGTCGATACGCGCGTCGCGACGCGCGTCGGGGGGGTGCGCGTTGAGGAGTGCGGCGGGAGCGCGCGACCCCTCGAGGCTCGAACCGTCGTGGTTTTCCAAGAGACGTCGTGGTTTTCGGAAGACGCTTCCGGAAATGGCTTCCCGACTGAGACGGTCGACGTGTCACGTGGTGACAACGCCGATTTTACGACACCGCTGTGTTCACAACGCGCGCGCTCGACTCCCGCCGCGATGGTCGAGGGCCACGGCGTGCACCGCGTGGCGGTGACGCATCGACGCGCGCTCGTCGGTAAGCGATTCGCCGCCACGTCCCCGAACGGGAGGTTCGAACAGGGCGCGCGCGCCATCGACGGCGAGCCTTTACGTAAGATCGAGGCGATCGGCAAGAACCTCTTTTACTTCTACGGAGACGCGTCCGCGTCGAACCGCGCGGAGACGAGCAAAGTCGTGCACGTGCACTTCGGGATGAGCGGCAGGTTCGGCGTGTTCGCAGCGGATACCGCGCCCGAGGCCACCAAAAACACTCGGCTGAGACTGGAAGGCCACGGGATGGTCGCGCTGCTCTCCGCGATGACGGTCGACCTGGTGGACGAATCCGTGTACTTGGCGAAGAAGGAAACTCTCGGGCAGGACCCGCTGCGCGAGGACGCGTGCCCGGACACGCTGTGGGCTAAGTTTTCCAAGTCGCGCAAATCCGTGGGTTTGGCGCTGATGGACCAAAACATGTTCGCCGGCGTGGGGAACATCTACCGCGCCGAGATTTTGTACAAAGCCGGCGTGCATCCCGACGAGCGGTGCGAGAACGTCGCACGCGAAACCTTCGA
>ENA-OUOG01003872-OUOG01003872.1-marine-metagenome-genome-assembly--contig:-NODE-3872-length-13478-cov-5.423327_pt1 | contig 13478 bp, 13 predicted proteins | sample MGYA00248635_ERZ508505 | MGnify/ENA primary metagenome ERZ508505 (study PRJEB26176, sample SAMN06267871) | marine metagenome | isolation source: Saanich Inlet, British Columbia, Canada | place: Pacific...
TAAACGTTGATCATGCATCGACCAATAAGGCGGTGTCGCAAGTGAGATCCTACATTGAAGGCTATCCACGTTAGATGCCCCTATTATCGACTCACCCAATAATTTACTATAAACATAAATACCTCTTGGATGGCTGGGCTTTATTACTAAATTAGCATATTCATTGCATACCTGATCATGGCCACTATATATTTCAGACGTTGAAGAATATATTAAATTCCTAGGATTTTTATCCAGTAGTCGGAGCAGATATTGGCCGTTTATTTTAATTAAACTCTCAGGATCGCTCATAAATTTTGCTGGCTGAGCATAACCCAAGAAATAAAAAACTATTGAATCACGATAACTTTCTAAAGCTTCATCTGGATCCATAAACTTGACGTTTTGAATATTCGTATTTCGGATGTAGTGATTCCAGCAATCGCTCGCACTATCTTTCCGACCAACCAAGACTAATTCTGAAGGCGTGACTTTACAAATGGAAAAAACAATGCTCAAACTCTCCCCGAGTGCTCCGGAAAATCCAAGAACGCAAATTCTATTATTGGAATATATTTCCTCAACTTTACGGAGATCACTAGGTCCAACTCCATGTCTCATAAAATATTCATAGCTATTTTCGACTAATAGATTAAATTTAGAAGAATCCATTGAAAACTTCCCAGCCCATATCTCTCTTAATAATTTTATGATGTAGATTCTCGAATTGTAATGAAATGAATTTTGTTTTTTTATTATTTCTTTGTAACCTGGAGTATACAGCGCCATGGTATGGTTCTAATATTATTACTTCATCATACCTATCTTTAAAGTACAAACTATCGTCATTACCAATTCGAAGTGGAGTATAAACATCAAAATCTAGCTCTAATTTTTTTTTCTCTACAAACGACAATGCCTCACCTATAGCTATTATTGCACGATTACATTGAAGCGAATGTTCTACGTCATTTTTGCACATGTACAAATTATTTGTGACTGGTTGCATCTTAAGATATTTTGCATATCGGCTCGTTAATCGCACATAACAAGCAGAATCAAGTTTTTCGGCTTCTTTAAAAGATTCCCTAAGGAGAGAGAGGCAGCCCGGTAGATAAATATCAAGTCCGACTATTGAATCAGCCAAAATTACATCGTTCACACAATGGTGTGTAGGTCCAAGTTTATAATAATCGAATGGGCCGTTTGGAGAAATCAATATTAGTTTTATCTCATTATATCCAATTGTTAATTTTATTTGCTCGTAGGCTCGTTCTAAAAGAAAAGGGCTTATCGTGTGGCAAATTACCATACGATCTGAGACGGCCACACCACCAGCGAAAGAGATCATCGCCTGCTCATTTATCCCGAGGTTTATCACTCCAGGAATTAGTTCCTCGCCATCTAAAAATGAGCCTACACCGATATCACCCAAAAGAACGAACGCCTGTTTATCGTGTATTTGTTTTTTGGCCCAACAAGAAAATTCATGTCTCATCGTTCATTTCTCATTTAAAAGTTTATTTGAGAACTGTTGAAATTCTTCCAGTGTCGGAGCCTTATGGTGCCAAGATGGAGAATTCATTATTTCGCAAAGAGGGTAGCCTTTGATTGTATTGCACCATAAGAGTGATGCTTCACTTTTCTCCCGAGATGTGGCGATACAACTTCTTAATTCGCTTCTATTGTGTCCGTTACACTCGCTAGCACCCCAAATTTCGATGACTGTTTGTTTGATCCCGTGTTCGGGAATCGCGCGACTAGTCGATCCATTGGCATCTATATATATGCTAATTGGAAGTTCTGGAAATTTTTGAAGGATGTTCAAACTCTCCCAAAAAGTCCCTTCATTAGCCTCTCCATCACCAACAATCACGTGTACCCGATCATTAATTCCTCTGTCTAGCCGGTCAAACGCAACTCCAAGTGCGTGGGGTAGTCCATGTCCCAACGAACCAGTGCCAAAAAAAAGGCCAAGCTCTGGGAGCTTAGGCACATGCCCAATCATGGAACTCCCTTCTAAAGCTACTTTTCGTTCCACATGTGATCGAAGCTCAGGAATTTGACTCATCAGACCATATAGTGCAAACACGGCATGGCCTTTTGAAAGAACAAGAGAACGAAAATCTACATGCTGCTCATGTGTTACGATCGAATAATAGATTTCTATCAAAATCTCCACAATTGAGAAACTGCTCGCCACATGCCCCTCGCCAGAATCATATGCAAACTCTAATATCTTATGTCTTACGCGATTTGCGAGTGAATCATCGAAAATATTGACCATATTATTCTCTCAAGATACTAAATGATAATTCTAATCACGTCTAAATAACTCAATCACATTACATAAGTGATCTATATTTTTCTTTAAATCGATAGAATCATTACCCACAAAAAGCCCATTATCATGAATATTATCTGCTACTGGAAAAACCCGATCTGATTTTATAATATTTAAAAATCTACAAGCAGGGTGCCGTAAAAAATTTCCAGCAACTATCGGCCTACTTTCGATCTTATGATCGTTTAACAGCTTAACTAAATCGGTCCTGCGTCCCCTGAATTTGTTTTTTAAAATCATCGCAAAACCGAACCATGAGCTCTCATAAGGAAGAGCTTCCTGTAAATCGATGTCGTCTGAAAATTGATCCATTTTTTCAAGGAAATAAACCGCGTTTTCTCGCCTTTGTGACAATGTCGTGCTGGCCTTTTGAAGCTGAACCGACCCTACCGCGCCCATAAATTCGATAGGTCTAACGCAAAAACCTGGAACTACAAACTCAAACGGAGCTTGAAAGTCATCTTTACTGAGCTGGCTTAAGGACCCAGATTTTTGGTCTCTACTCCAACCATGGGCCCGAATCGCTCTACACAATGCCGCAAACTGACTGTCATTTGTAGAGATCATGCCCCCCTCCATGGTCTGAAGATGATGACTAAAGTAAAATGAATGCGATGCCCACAAACCAAATGATCCTGCGAGAGTATCTCCACATTGAGCCCCAAAACTCTCACAATTATCCTCAAACAAAGGGAGGCCAAATTGCTCGCACAAATCAGCTATATCGCCCAGCCCGGCGGATGACCCCAACAAATTAACCCAACAAATGCCTGCAGTATTTCCATCTATCGAATCTCGAATCTTTTCTATATCTCCATTCAAAGTATGCGAATCAATGTCAACGAATTTAAGTGCGTAGCCAGCCTGATGAATTGGAAAGTAGGTCGTAGACCAGCTTACTGCAGGAACGATGATATTTCTTTTTTCTAGAAATTCTTTCTCATTTTCCGAGCCATATCTGAACGCAAACATTGCGACTAAGTTCGCGGAAGACCCTGAATTAGTCATTATGCAATGCTTGACACCTAAGTAACGCGCGAACTCATCCTCGAATTGGGATACCCTATCTCCCATCGTAAATTTATTCGATTCGATCACTTCGTCGATAGCATCGATCTCTTCGGAACCCCAGCTATTTGATGCGAGTTTATATTCCATGTATCCGAACCCCAAGTCGTAAGTCCCCGCGCTTAAACGCAATCAGAGGAAAATATTTTTTTTAAAGTTACTACCGGTCTATATTTTTTTGCTAGTTTCTCAAGAGTAGCGATTTTTTTTATGATTAAATTCTCATTTTTAATGAAGAATTCTATCCGGTCTGCACCCTCTTCAGGCTCCTTAAATTGGGGAACTACACCATCAAAAAGTAATTCGGTGGCCGGACAATATTCAGTCACTGGTAAACTTCCGCAAAATATAGATTCAAGTATTCTTGCTTTATATTGAAAAACAGTTCTGTTTCGCTCATCTGCGAAAGACTTGCTAAAATTTACGATGATTTTCGTATTTCTTATTCTTTCGATCATCTGATTTAAAGGTAGCGGAATTTCATGGCCACCGAAGATCTCAAACCCATCAATTTCCTGAAAGGGCAATAGCATTGTTTTTCGATCAGCCTTGGCAGGGTCGCCAAAAAAAGCGGCTTCATGGGTTTTATGAAGCAAATTTTTAGGTTTGTAAGTTTTCTCAGACCCATAAACTTGCATAAATTCAGCTTCACATCCTTTTTCTCGAAGTTTTAAGGCGGAAATTGGACAACCCGTGGTAAAGGTATTTATACCCATATGTTTAGCTAATTGATAATTCATTTCATGGAAAGTTGAATCATCCCACAGCATCCCTACGATTCGAATACTGTCACCGAGTTTTTCAAAAAAATCTGTATTAAAATATTGCCACGCAAACTCATAAGAAATGTAGATTTCTTGTGCGTCCGATTTAGCGAGCACCAATAACAATTTATCGTACGCAGTCTTAGCGTAATTGATAAATTCTTTATTTTGAACAAGCTGTTGTGTTAGCGGCGGAAAGTCAAAAGACAGGAATGTAGCTTGTCCAATCTCATTGAAGGAGTGATAAAGCTCATCTACCCATTGTGAATTGAATGGGGTAACAACAAGAATTTTCCTCATAGGTCTTAGATGCCAACTGCTTAGGATATGTTGATTTAAGCAATAGGTGTGCCTATTTCGTCTAATCCATTCTGCCTAAACTACTATCATTGCTGGAGATTAAGTTTCCAGCGAACAACTTTAGGCATGTTAACTTAGGAGCCCTGGCCAATGGCCAAACGAAATCGCAGACCAGCCTCAACTCAGAGGCTTATTGGTCGATAAAAAAAAGTAACACTGTCCGTCTGAGCGAATGTCGCTCATATTTATTCGAAAAATGCGACCCTCCTCAAATTTCAGTACGATTTCGTTCTTCTTGTTCTGAGTAAACTTTTCACTAGACATTGCGCCTGCGATCCATACCTTCTCGTCCGATAGATATAGAGCTAGTCGCCACCCATTACGAATCATATGTTGCACTCTGAAATTAAAGGTCTCAGAAATTATTACTGGTGGTTCACATATTGGTTTCGGAACGGGGCTCGTAGCCATAATTTGGGGCGCTGCAAGGAAAAATCCCCCAGCGACAACTATGAAACACTTAAACAACTTAGTGATACCAAACACGCTTTCTATCTTCTGATGACAGGCAATGCGGATAACAATGTGGAAGCAAGTTGGTTTGTCACATTAGCTTGGGCAGCGATGGTGATGGCAGCTTGCTGCTGTATGGAAGCGATCGCAACTTGCGACGACTCGTAAGCCATATCAGCGTCAGAAATTTGGCCTTGTGCCGCTTTTGTCATCACCAGCTGACCTCCTATCCAATTGACCTGATGCTGGAGCCTATTGATAACCGCACCAAACGCCGCTCGCTTGGCGGAAATGGTCGCAAGCGCAGAGTCAATGGTGCTCACCGATGCTGAGGCACTGAAGTCGAGATCTGTTAAGAAAGCCAGGCCGCCGGGGGCTCGAACCTCAGAAACGCCTTCTACTGCCTCGCCACTTGTTAGAGCCGATGCGCCAGTGGCAACGGTATCCTCCTCAGAGACTCGGTAGGTTTGGTCAGCAAACTCAAATGCCTCTACCTGGACCAAAATATCAGTCCCATCAGAACCCACATTGTCTACCACCGTGTACCGGCCCGATTCATTCGTAATCGTATAGTCGGCATAGTTTCCTGCAAAGATCGCCGTATCCAGGCCCGACCCACCATCAATGTAATCATCGCCCTGCCCGCCTTTAAGAGCATTATCAGAAATATTTCCTGTAATCGTGTCATCACCGGATCCACCAATAGCATTTTCTACTACAGTCCCATAGGCAATCGCGACATTGTCTTGCCCAAGGTAAACAGCATCATTCTCAGAGGTGTTGTATACGGTATTCACCCCATCGTCCTTGTTGTTGTATACATCTGTGAAATAGTCGGTCCAGTAACTAAGCGCTGTTGATTCGGCTGAGGATGTGGCAAATAAACCTTTAGTCTGACCGTCAGCGACTAAAAGTGCGGCCGCTTCTGCGGCAACTTCAGCGACAGTCTTCGTTCCGATCGAAGAAAAGCTACCTGCCGTGAGATTAATCGTGCTGCTGGTAGATTGCGCGGATGCATCCAGCGTATCAAGCCCTCCACTGTCAACGATGGTTTCTATGGTTTTCTCACCGTCTGTAAAACTATAAGAATTGTCCCCTGTTCTCGTGTCGGTAGCGGCCCCGTAATGATATTGAGCAATCGCGACATCGTAGACCATAGGTGTAACTGGCTGGACGGTCGAGTAGCTAAAGCTCACCCCATAGGTCCCATCACCATTATTAGTGGTTGTCACCCCCGAAATATAAAGATCTCTGTCATAAGATTTGAGCTGTCCATAGGACATGATTGTGTGACGCCTGTTTTCGACACTGGACTGCAATGTTGTTCCTGTCGGTGATGACGCTGAACCGTTTCCTTCCACGAATGGATGTGAAATTCCAATTGCATGACCAAACTCGTGCATAGCTGTAACAAATCCGTAGCTGCTGGGTGCAAAAGACGCATTACTACTGATCACTGATGGTGCCCCAAACCAGGAATCGCCGCCTAATGCATCCGCATTCGGATAAAACGCAAAAGCTGCTGCCTGACCACCGAATGTGGTTGTCCCCATCTGCGTTGAATAGGCAACGCGAATCTCACCTACATTATTGGAATCTGTCTCTGTCACTTTATCGAAAGTAATCCCAGACGCGTCGGCCCAGAGCTGGAATGCTTGATCCAAATCTGATGCATGAGACACAATCGATGTGGCGTTTGCGATTAAGTCCCCGCGCCCTGTGTAGGCGGTGCTATCAAATGGCACGCTCCCATCGTAGTAGGAATAGCTTAACGACTCCCCGCTAGCCAGGTCCCACTTTCGGGTTGAGTTCAGGGCATCAATATAATTTGTTCCCGAGGCGGATGACGTTGTATAGCCAACCGCCGTCGATCCAGCTGAAGTTGGTGCCGCGGCAGCTTCATTATCATCCAAGGAAAATGATCCCCCACAGATAGGGCAGGTATCTGGATCATGGGCCTGGCTGGCCTGAAAATGTGCAATTGCAACCTGCGTAATATCAACCTCCAAAGAGGCTACCCTGAACTCTTCGCCGGTGAGCAAGTCCGCTACGCTGAGCTCTCCAAAATAGTCAATTTCGTCTATGGTCAGGAGGTTAGAAGGGTTCGCCTCGCTACTCATAAATACAGTTTCTTTAGGGAGTCCGATGATATTGCTGCCTACGAGAGTCGATATCTCTAGCTCTTTGTCAGCCAGTTGGTCCTTGACGTCTTCTCCATTCAGGTTGCGAAGGGCCAGCTCCCTCATCTCGACTACCAGCAAACCAAGTTGGTCAAGCGCTTCATTACGTACCTGTACTAACGTAGCTACCTCAATACCATTGGCAATCTGGTCAGACAGAGCCAGCCAAGATGTGTTCTCCGACAGTGTCAGATAGTCAGATATCCTTTGAGGATGGTTAACACGTTGCCCGACCGTATTGGCTACTTCGGCAATATTTTGCCAACTCACCAAAGTACTTCCGATGCTAGAAGTCGTCGTATTAATAGTCACTAGCTCTACTTAAAACCGCCTCACCACCATTTATGATCGGTTTTTACGCGGCAAACTTTAACCGTTTAGTTACAAAAACAAATTACGATAGATATCGTGCGGCCGATATTGCTTCGCGATATGCGCAAGATCTAGGGTCAGAGACTTTCTTTCTGATTCGTTTCGAAGGTAATATCCAATCAATTCGACCGCTTGCGCAGGATCCTCAAATGAAGGGACTAATCCATTAAATAAGATTGAGGTGTTCGGACAAGTCTCCGTGATAGGCAAAGACCCACAAAAGATTGTCTCAAATATCCGCCCCTTCATCTGATATCGGACCCGACCCGCAGGATCCGGATCTGACTTCGATAGATTTAATATTATTTTGGAGTTTCTAATCATATCCCCAAGTTCCCGATAAGACACGCCGATGACCTTCCTGTCGCTATCGTTATAATTAATCGGTATCGTCTTCGCGATGTATTGCAAATATTCTCTTCGATCTGCTTTATCGCAAGCACCAAAAAATGAAACGTCATACGCTGGATCGATATCAGGGTATGAGTAGTAAATGTCTTCTGAACCCTCCAGCGGGATGTACTGACTACTGAATCCTTCCTCAGCGTAGCGAAACTCTCCTATTTTGTCGCCGACGAGAACCTTTCTGACTCGGATCTTGTCTAAAACGGCCCTATTCAACTCATGAAACACAGAATCATCCCAAACCGTCGCGACTATCCGTTCCGGGTCGAAAGGGATGAAAAACTCTGGAGTTAAAAAAAGATCCCAGCAGAATTCAAAGCTCACAAGAATACCATCCGGCTTAAAATCCTTAACCAATCTGTCCAGTCTCTGAGAAAAGTCGATTGCAAGCTCGATCAGGGCCATACCTTGTGGTTGAGGTTGAGGTGCCCCAAGCGATACGATCTTAAAGTCCCAACAGCGTTCGACGCACCGCCCGATTTCCTCCAGCCAGCGTGAATCAAAGGGTGTCAGAACGAGGACTCTAGGCTTTTTCATATCACCGAGCTGAAGAAAGCTTTTCGACCATGACTTGCGACGGCGGGCACGTCAGTTGGACGCATTTATCTCGATAGATGTTCGTAAACGCATCAATCGCTATTTTAGGCGATTTAAGCGGGTTAAATGACTCGTGATTGAGACGACCATCAACAGAAGCGGGCATCCACAGGTAGTCATCCATAACCATCAGGCCACCATCAGCAAGCAACTCGAAACCCAATGCCACGTCAACAAAGACATCGCTGGCCAGATGCGATCCATCGATGTAGACCAAATCAAACGCACCCGAATAACCTTCTTTTATAAGGCTAGCTAAAGCAATACTAGACCGTTCTTTCAGCTTGATCACTTCAACGTGATGATCAATGGAAGCCCCGGCCTCTGATACATTTTCGTCGAAATAGGATTCAACTGATGACATATCAATTTCAGCTGCCTTATGTTCTTCGGCACCCTCCCAAGTATCGACGCAAACCGCGATCTCCAAATTTTCAAGATTCTGAATTGCCCAACAAACTGATGCCCCTTCATACGAACCGACCTCGAGGTAGCTCTTAATAGGTCTGTCCACGACAGCTGCATCCCAAAGCCTTCGGGCCGACTGATCAAACCAATCATTCGTATACTTCATACCAAACTTCTTTCACTAAATAATTGCCAACTTGCTCGCAAAAGTCGTGCCAGTGGCACTTAAATTGCTTGTTCTGAGGACAACCAATCAACGGAGGCTAAATGGCACAGCAAATTAAGGAGTATTTTAAAACGGTACGGACTTCTATAGATCAGTCGGATTTCGAAACAGCCCTACACCTCCTACAAAATCCGACCGAAGAAAGCTGGGGCCAGACGGTTGAGGCAATGTATCTGACCGCCATGGTGCTCGCGAGCTGCGACCGAATGCCTGAGGCGGCAATTTACGCGCAAATAGTCGGGATGCATCCTACAGAAACTAATCCAGAAGTTATTGTGGACTGCTTAACGATACTAGCCAAAGCCTTAATGATTTCGGACGTTAAAACAATCTTGATGAGCCGACATCAGCTTTTCCTGATAGCAGACCTCGCCATAAACCGCGTTACCCAACTCGTCGCGATAGCAAACGCGGCGGAGTTGTTTGATTTGGCCGAAAGAATATTGGATTCCAAAAAAGATTTGTTTGATGACCAGGCTAAATTTTTTCTATTAAAAGCCGGAATAGCAAGATCCACTAACAATATCGAGCAAGAGAAAGAATTTCTTATATCGGCACTACGGAGCAACCCACGGAATGCATCAGTTCATGCGTCGATTGCACATCTTTTCGACAGGTTTCGAGAGTTCGACGCCTCAGCGGAACATAATTCAATTGCTGAGGCGTTCGGCGATAATGGAGACCACCCAAACATCGGTATGGCTTTCTTCCTCGCATCAATATCCAAGGGAGTTTTTGAACAGGAGAGGCTCAAGAATCTCTGGTTAACCCAACTAGACACCGACCAAGCGTTTAGGGCGCCTTTCGGGCTTCTAAATGCGACCGACGATCCGAAATTGATTTTAGAGGAAAACAAAAGATTCGGCGTAGCGTGCCACATCAATGCGGACCGCTCTCGCAGTAATGGAGCCCTTAAAAAAAGTAAAAATAATTCCAAGATTCGAATTGGATACTTTTCACCAGACTTCCGCAATCACGCCGTCACTCATCTCATCAACGACCTAATCCACTCGCACGATCAAAGTCAATTTGAAACTTTTGGTTTCTCCATTGCTAACTTTGAATCATCTCAGTATCGAGACTCTTTGAGAGAGGGCTTTGACGAGTTTTATGAAGTTGAATCTGCGAGTAACGAAGAAATTATTATTAAAGCAAACTCCTTAGAGCTTGATTTTGCTGTGGACCTCGCTGGATACACACAGGGATTTCGGCCACAACTAATGGAGCGAATAAAAAACGCATACATTATCAATTTTTTAGGGTACCCCAGCACGATTGGCACAGGTTTCTATGACTTTATCATCGGCGATTCAATTGTAACTCCCCCGGGTAGCGAAAAATATTTCAGTGAAGAGATAATTCGCCTCGACCGCAGTTATCAATGCAACTCTCCAAGCAGAAATTGTCACCAAGTAGACCGCCATGAAACTAACCTGCCAGAAGACTCTTTCGTATTTTGTAATTTCAACGCCAGACAGAAGCTCAATCTGCCTACATTAGAAGCGTGGTCTGAGATTATAGAGCGCTGCCCTGATAGCGTCTTGTGGCTTTTAGACCCGGGGGTGGCGGTTAGGCAAGACATCAAAACTATCTTCAAAAAGAACAGCCACAGAGTTATCTTCGCACCCATGGCGCCAGTGGAATATCACTTGGGCCGAATCAAACATGCTAACCTATTTCTCGACAGTTTCCCTTATGGAGCACACACTACCGCTAGCGATGCTATCTACAGCGGCATCCCAATCTTGACTATCTCGGGCAGGGCCTTTCAGTCACGAGTCTCTTGGTCGCTAATGCACTACAGCGGGATAAACGATTTAAACTGTTTCGATTGGGCTGATTTTATCACAAAGGGAGTGGAGTTTTATCACTCACACTCGCCTGATGAAGGGAAGTATTATCGAGATATTCTTTTGGATCGAAAAAAATACTCTCATCCATACAACGTGGAAGGGTACGCACGAGAGTATGAGGAAAAATTAATAAAGATAATGGAACGCTGAATAATCAGCGCGCCACAACCTTATTAGTTATTGAAGCAAACTCAGCACGTACTGCGGTGCTGAATTTGCCTGAGCAAGCATCGCGGCCCCCGCTTGTTGCAACACCTGGCCTTTCGCAACTTCGGCGCTTTCTGCAGCGTAGTCAGTGTCCATGATCCTGGAGTGCGCAGCGGACGTATTTGCTGAGACGTTGGAAAGATTGTTAACCGTATATTCAAGCCGATTAATGTAAGCACCTAGAGTCCCTCTCGCTGTAGCAATTGAATTAATCGCAGTGTCTACCGTCGATACCACTGTTCCAACCGCTGTTGAAGTAAGGAAAGTAGGGAAAGTAAGCGAAGTGGTCGAGCCGTCGAATGCAGCAGCAAAGGTTCCACCAGTAGCGCTGACTGTGAAATTATTGAACTTCGTGTTTGCAGCTATCGCATCGATCTCTGCGCCCAAGGCCGTGATCTCAGCATCAATGTTTGCAATATCTGTGGCATTGTAGGTACCCGTACTAGCCTTCTGGACAGCCAACTCACGAATCCGTTGCGCCATATTCTCGACCTCCACGAGCGAGCCTTCCGCGACCTGAGCCATTGAAATTCCATCTTGCGCGTTACGTTTAGCCATGTCCGTACCACGAATCTGAGCTTCTAATCGAGAAGCTATTCCTGCTCCCGCTGCATCATCAGCCGCCGAATTGATCCGATTCCCGGAAGCCAATCGCTCCATCGCGGTCTCCACACCATCACGGGTAGTTCTCATGTGATGAGCAGCCATGATCGAAGGCATATTAGTGTTGATTACAATAGACATTAGTTCGTTCCTCCAAACTTTAGTCGGCAAATAACCGCCGTTGCTTGGTAAATCGGAACGAGCTTGCCGAGCTTTAATCTTTTTTAAGAAAAAATCTGCCTCTCAGCGGCCGGCTAGTGCCGCTAAGAGGCAATTTTACCCCGGAGGAACGAGGATTCTTACTGCAAAACTGCCAACACGTATTGATTACTAGCATTTGCTTGTGCCAATATCGCCGCGCCCGCCTGTTGTAGTATTTGCCCTTTAGCGACAGCCGCACTTGCTTCAGCGTAATCGGTATCCGCAACGGTACCAGCGGCAGCATAGTTGTTGGCGGCTGTATTAGAAATCGCGTTAACGCTATACTGAAGCCGGTTAATCATCGCACCCAGCGTGCCTCGCGCGGTTGCCACTGAAACGAGTGATGCGTCCGCTGACGCGATTGTAGTGCCTGCACTCGCGAAGAATGTTGGCAACGTGAATGTCGCTGTATCACCGCCACCGCTGACAACGTAGTCACCTCCTCCCGCACTCACATCCGACCCGTTAAATTTAGTGTTGTCTTTTATCGAGCTGATTTCTGCGTTAAGAGCAGTAATTTCAGCGTCAATATTCGCAATTTGGGTAGACGTGTAAGCCCCAGTGCTCGCTTTTTGAACGGCTAGCTCTCGAATACGAATAACCATATTCTCGACTTCGACCAGAGCCGAATCCGCGACCTGTGCCTGTGCAATACCCATTTGCCCACTTTTCATCGCCTGATCGAGGCCCTTGGCTTGAGCCTTCAATGCGGACGCTACGCCCACACCAGCGGCATCATCAGCTGCGGAATTGATCCGACTACCCGACGCCAATCTAGTCATTGCGCTATCTAATTCCACCCTATTTTTTCTTAGGTGGTGAGCTGCGAGAAGACTCGCAACGTTAGTCCCTATTGAAACGGACATGATTTATCCTCCACTCCATTTTCTCAGCGAGTTTATCCTCGCCACGAGCTGTTAATCGGAGGGAGTGCGGCAAACTTTAGCCGCTTTAGGCATTTTTTTGCCGGTTTTAGATTCTCATCCGCTGATAACGGTAAGTTTTTGCCGTAAACATGGCAATTAATTGCCATGTTTTCTGAAACAAGGTTCCAAAATTTAAACTCACCAGTGATCTAAATTTCTTATATGAGGAACAATTCGGAGTCTTTTTGATGTGTTTAGATAAAAAAAACGAGCTATCGTTGTGTTCTGAGCCTCTAAAACTTCTTCACTTTTCTGTAGAGTCCGACCGTGATAGGAAGGGGTTATGAAGAAACGATTTACTGAAGAACAGATCATCCAGATCTTGAAGGAACAGGAAGCGGGCGAACGCACAGCCGATGTCTGTCGGCGCTACGGAGTGAATCAACCGACGTTTTATAAGTGGAAGACGAAGTTTGGCGGCATGGAATTCTCTGGAAGCGGAGAACACGCGGCTTAAGAAGCTGTTGGCTGAGCAGATGCTGGATAACGCCATGTTGAGGGACGTGAACTCAAAAAAGTGGTGACGCCCGAC
>ENA-OUOG01003874-OUOG01003874.1-marine-metagenome-genome-assembly--contig:-NODE-3874-length-13474-cov-12.584534_pt1 | contig 13474 bp, 16 predicted proteins | sample MGYA00248635_ERZ508505 | MGnify/ENA primary metagenome ERZ508505 (study PRJEB26176, sample SAMN06267871) | marine metagenome | isolation source: Saanich Inlet, British Columbia, Canada | place: Pacific...
ATTGTGCCACGCGTTGATGAAGAGATGATTAAAATCGCTCTTCAAGCAGAAAAAGCAACGCCACGTGATATTGCGGATGCTCTTGCTGAGACCAAGGCACGTAAGATCGGTGGGAAGCATCCAGACAAGCTGGTGATCGGGTGCGACCAAGTGCTCGATTTTGACGGGCAAATCCTATCAAAGCCACAAACGCCTGAGGAGGCCAAAGAGCAACTCAAGGTGCTGCGCGGCAAACGCCACAGCTTGCTGTCTGCTGTTGTCGTTTATCATGAGCTTGAGCCGTTGTGGCGACATGTCGGGCAGGTCAGGCTCTATATGCGCGACATTTCGGACTCATATCTTAACGAATATGTTGATCGGAACTGGCCCAGTCTTCAAAGCTCTGTCGGGGGCTATAAGCTTGAAGAGGAAGGCGTACGGCTTTTTAGCCGTATCGAAGGGGATTACTTTACGATCCTTGGCTTGCCGCTGATAGAAATGATTAATTACCTGACAGCCTCGGGAGACCTTAAGGCATGAGTTTAAACAGAATTCCTCTGGCGGGCGTTATTGGCTCGCCGATCGCGCACTCAAAATCGCCCGCCTTGCATACTCATTGGCTGAAAACCCTTGGGATTGCCGGGCATTACATTCCAATTGATGTGGCGCAGGAAGACCTTGAACATATTGTCAAAACCCTACCCAAAATGGGATTTGTCGGGGTGAATGTGACTGTGCCTTACAAAGAAAAGGTGATGGATTTTGCTGATCTGGTGACAGATCGTGCGGCGCTGATAGGCTCAGCGAATACACTCATTTTCCGCAAAGATGGGAAGATTCACGCTGACAACACGGATAGCTATGGATTCATTCAGAATTTGCGACAGAAAGCGCCTGATTGGGATCCGAAGGCAGGGCCTGCAGCGATCCTTGGGGCTGGTGGCGCGGCGCGGGCCGTTATAGCTGCGCTTGTCGAAGTGGGGGTTCCTGAAATTTTAATTTCAAACCGGACAAAGGCCCGGGCGGAAAAGCTTAAGGCTGACTTTGGTAAGCGTTTGCGGGTCGTCGACTGGGTTCAGGCTGGAAATATGCTTGAAGAGGCGGCAACAGTTATCAATACCACATCTCTTGGAATGGTGGGGAAGCCGCCCCTCAGAGTCCCGCTGGATGGATTGCAAAAAGGGACTTTGGTCACGGATCTCGTCTATGCGCCTTTGATGACTCATTTGCTCAATGAAGCGAATGAAGCAGGCTGTGTCACTGTTGACGGTCTTGGAATGCTTTTGCATCAGGCTGTGCCCGCATTTGAGCGCTGGTTTGGTGTGCGTCCTCAAGTGACAGACGAAACCCGCGCGGCTGTGTTGCGCTGATGGTGTATCGTCTCGGGCTGACGGGCTCCATTGGCATGGGCAAATCTACTACAGCGAAATTCTTTGCTGCTGAGGGCTGTGATGTCTGGGATGCAGATGCGGCGGTGCATCGGCTTTATGGGCGGGGAGGCTTGGCTGTTATGCCTATGGAGGCGGTGTTTCCGAAGGCTGTGCTGGATGGGGCTGTTTCGCGGGATGTTCTGAAGGAGATCATTGGCGCCGACTCGAGTGCTTTGGCAGAGATTGAAAAGATCGTTCATCCATTGGTGGCCGCCGATCGTGCGCAGTTTGCTGAAACTGCGACAAGCGATATTCTGGTGTTTGATATTCCACTGCTGTTTGAAAAGGGCAGTGAAGACATGATGGATTCTGTCGTTGTTGTGTCTGTGGATGAGGCAACTCAGCGCGCGCGGGTTCTGGCGCGGGGGACTATGAGTGCGGCTCAGTTTGAGGCGATCAAAGCCAAGCAGATGCCAGATGTGGAAAAGCGCGCGCGCGCAGATTATGTTGTCACGACGGATACGCTTGCAGGCGCTGAAGCGCAGGTGAAGGCGATCGTAAAAGAAATAAGGGCAGGGCTGACGGATGCGTGAAATTGTGCTGGACACGGAGACCACAGGCTTTGAGCCAATGCAGGGCGATCGTATTGTCGAGATAGGCGCGGTTGAGCTTTATAACCACGTGCCAACAGGCCGGACCTATCACCAATATATCAATCCCGAGCGCGAGATGCCGCAGGAGGCATTTGAAGTGCATGGGCTTGGTGACGAGTTTCTGGCGGATAAACCCAAGTTTGCTCAAATCGGTCAGGCGTTTCTTGATTTTGTGCAGGATTCTACGCTCGTTATTCACAACGCGGCATTTGACATGAAGTTTCTCAATGCCGAGCTGAAATGGATGAACCTGCCGTTGCTTCCGATGAGTCAGGCGCTTGATACGCTTGATATTGCGCGCAAAAGATTTCCGGGCTCACCTGCTTCGCTTGATGCACTGTGTCGCCGCTTCAATATTGATAACTCATCTCGCACGCTCCACGGCGCTTTGCTTGACTCCGAAATTCTTGCGGAAGTGTATCTTGAGCTGATTGGCGGCAAGCAGCCTGACTTTGCGCTTTCGACGAACCATGAGAGTGAAACGACTGGAAGCGCAGGGCGCTGGCGGCCACAGCCTCGGCCAACGCCTTTGCCTGCGCGTATCAGCCAAAAAGAAGCCGCCGCCCATGATGCTTTTGTAGAAAGCTTGGGCGACGGCGCACTTTGGAAAAAGCTTGGTTGATCAGGCGTCCAGCTTTTTGCCTTCTTCAGCCTGACGGCGCATCAGCTCGTTGCGGTAAAGCGCCATGAAGTCGATTGTTTCGAGGTTAAGCGGCGGGAAGCCACCATCGCGCGTAACGTCAGAGACGATGCGGCGCAGGAACGGGAAGAGCAGGCGCGGACACTCGATCAGAAGGAAGGGGTGCAGCTGATCTTCTGGAACGCCCTCAATATTGAAGATACCGACATAGTCGATTTCCATGAGGAAGAGCTTTTCAGCCGTGTTCTCTTTGTTCACAGACGTGATTGCGAGCTTGATCGCAACTTCGAACTGATTTTCTGCTGAACGCTTTTTTGCGTCAAGATTGACCTGAACGTTTACATCAGGCGTGACTTCGCCTTGGACGCCCTTTTGGGCGAGGATGTTTTCAAATGACAGGTCGCGGATGAACTGATTGATCACGTTCATTTTAACTTGGGGTGTTTCGGTTTGTGCTTCTGGTGCAGCGCCATTCTCGGCCATGTTATTCTCCATTGGAAAGACTTTTGAAACTCTTGCCGACTGACTTAGCAAGAAGGCTTAGAAGCCTCAATGCCCTAGTGTTTTGTCCAGCCTGATGGGGTATGCGTTGGGCGCTTTGTTTCATCGACTTCATGATAGTCACCATCGATGATGTCGCTGGGGTCATTTTGGTGGCGCTGCTGATCAGGGTGAGCGGTGAAGCCCTGAACTGTCACGCGGCGACGGACATAGGCAAATACAGCGTGGCGCACTGCCGGAATAAGCAGCGAAAAGCCGATAGCATCTGTGAAAAACCCGGGTGTCAGCAAAAGAGCGCCAGAAAACAGGATCATGGCGCCATGGGCTAAAGGCTCTGTTGGATCGCGAAGGTCATTGAACGAACTGCGCAGATTATTCAGCGCGAGTGCTCCTTGATTGCGCAGGAGTGATGTCCCGATCATGGCTGTGAGAACCACAATTAGGAGCGTTGGCCAAAGCCCTATGGCTCCACCAACTTGGATAAAAAGGGCTATTTCTATCAGAGGCACAGCGATAAACGCCACTAAAAGCCACATTTTCTTAATCTCCTGCTTGTCATTGGGCGTAGTAGACTTGAACACGCCCATAACCTACATAGGTGCTGATAACGCCATTTGCCACGCTCACTTAATGAGGTTTACATGAATTTGCCCATTCTTCAGTTGCTTGTCCTAGCCGGAATTGCGATTTTTCTGATCCTGCGGTTGCGCAGCGTTCTAGGCACGCGCGATGGATTTGAAGCGCCAAACGTGCCGCCAGCGGGACTCGACGAACGCAAGCGTAAGTTTGAAGTAATTGAGGGCGGTCCCGATCAGGACATTACAGATCATGCGGAAGAGGGCAGTGATACAGCAAAGGCGCTTGCGAGTATGAAGCAGCGAGAGCCTTCGTTTGAGGTCGGTGGGTTTCTGTCAGGAGCGCGTAGCGCATATGAGTTTATCCTGATGGGCTTTGAGCGCGGCGAGTTGGCCGAGATCAAACCCTACATTTCTGACGAGGTCTATGAGGTCTTCGCTCAGGTTGTGGAAGCCCGTGAGAAGAAGGGTCTCAAAGTCGAAGCCGAATTTATAGGTGTCCGTGAAGTGTCTATTCACTCGGCAGAGTTTCATGCGGCGAGTGGCACGGCGGAGATTGCCATGAAGTTTATTGGTGAGCTGACATCTGTTGTGCGGGACAGCACAGGCGAGATTGTTGAGGGTAAAGAGGGCAAAGTCAAAACCCAGAAAGATATTTGGACATTCGAGCGCGAAATGGGTGTGAATGATCCAAACTGGATTTTGGTTGCCACGGGTGAATGAAGCGTTTTCTTTTAGCGGCAATAACGGCTGGGCTTGTCATGACAGAAGCTGCAAGCGCCGCTGAAGAAACGGAAATTCGTATTCTTGAGTTTTCTGAGCTGGACGGCTGGGAAAAGGACAACCACGCCGAGGCGCTGGCTGTCTTTCTTAACACTTGTAGCGACATGAAATCCCCTGACTGGAAAGGCCTGTGCCGAGCAGGACGGGATCAGACCAATGCTAAGGCTTTTTTTGAGCTGTTCTTTCGCCCTGTTCAGATCACTGATGGTAAGCCTGCTCTTTTTACCGGCTATTTTGAACCAGAACTTGACGGCGATTTGTATCGATCCGAGCGCTTTCGCTTTCCGATCTATAAACTTCCGCCAGAAGCGCGGGACGGCGCTTGGCTGAGCCGTCGAGAGCTGGAAGAAACTGGCGCCATGGAAGGGCGCGGCCTTGAGATTGCTTGGGTTGATGACGCGGTCGAGCTGTTCTTTTTGCAGATTCAGGGCTCGGGGCGGATCAGGCTTCCTGATGGGCGGTATATCCGTGTGGGATATGGCGGCAAGAACGGTCATGAGTATCGCTCAATCGGTCGGGAGCTTGTACGGCGGGGCGTCTACAACGTGCACCAAGTCTCAGCACAAGTGATCAAGAATTGGGTGCGCCGCAACCCGATCGACGGGCTCGAGCTGCTACGCCACAATCCCTCCTATGTTTTCTTCCGAGAGGTGAGCGAAGTGCCTGCGGACAAAGGCCCGCTTGGTGCGATGAATCGCTCTGTAACGGAGATGCGCACTGTGGCTGTTGACCCGCGGTATACGCCGCTCGGTGCGCCTGTTTGGGTCGAGAAGAATGGTAAGGGCAAGATCCGCAAGCTTATGATCGCGCAGGACACTGGCTCTGCCATCAAGGGCGCGCAGCGGGCTGATATTTTCTTTGGCACGGGTGACGAAGCAGGGCTCAAGGCTGGGCGTTTGAAAGACCCCGGGCGGATGATTGTTCTGATGCCGATCCAGCGCGCATATGCGTATTTGCCAGTGGACGAGCAATGAGCCGTCGCAAGTTACATAGAGAAGAGCTTGAGCTTTGGGGGAAAGTGGCTGAAACGGCCGTTCCAATGCACCCAAAGCGCACCAAGACAAAGGACGCGTTGCGTGTATCAAAGCCAGCACCGAAGCGGGCTGTTGAGGCGATGCCAAACTTTGAGATATCTGCGCGGGCGCAAGCATATCAGCCAGCGCATGATGTGATGCCTGATATTCGCGAGCGGGTGAAAAAAGCGCCAGTCCAGATGGACAAGAAGGCGCATGGAAAGCTGAAGCAAGGCAAGCTGAAGCCTGACGCGAAAATCGATTTGCACGGGATGACACAAGATCAGGCGCACCCGCGACTGACAGCATTTGTCATGAAGGCCTATCAGAACCAGAAGCGCTTGCTCCTAGTTGTCACTGGAAAGGGCAAGCCGCGCGATGACGGCGGGCCTATTCCGGTGCGGCTCGGTGTGTTGCGCCATCAAGTGCCGCAGTGGCTTACCACTCCGCCTTTGGCGCAACTTGTCTTACAGATCAGCGAAGCCCATTTGCGCCATGGCGGCGGCGGTGCTTATTACGTATATCTGCGCCGTCAGCGATGAGCTATTTCAGCAGATTGAGCAGATATTGTCCGTAAGAGTTTTTGGCAAAGCTCTCAGCACGCTTTTGCAGTTCGGCGGCTGTGATCCAGCCACGGGAATAAGCAATCTCTTCGGGGCTGCCGACTTGAAGGCCTTGGCGCTCTGACAGCGTGCGTACAAAATTTCCTGCATCAAGCAGAGAGCCATGTGTGCCGGTATCAAGCCAGGCATAACCACGGCCCATTTGCTGCACGTTGAGGAGGCCGTCGTGAAGATAGCTTTCCAGAAGCGAGGTGATTTCAAGTTCGCCGCGCTCGGAAGGCTTTACTTGAGCCGCGCGCCGGGGGGCGGACCCGTCGAGGAAGTAGAGGCCTGTTACTGCGTAGTTTGATGGTGGATTTTTGGGCTTTTCGACGATCGATTTTACGGTTCCATCTTTGGCAAAATCGACAACGCCATAGCGCTCGGGATCAGCGACGCGGTAGCCGAAGACTGTTCCGCCTGTTTCGACGCTATCGGCGGCGCCAAGCACTTCAGGCAGGCCATGACCGAAGAAGATATTGTCGCCAAGAACCATAGCGCTGGGCGCGCCATCGAGGAAATCTTCGGCGAGTAAGTAGGCTTGCGCCAGCCCGTCAGGCGATGGCTGTGTGATATAGGTGAGGCTGAGGCCCCATTGTGACCCGTCGCCCAGAGTGCGCTGAAACTGTTCTTGGTCTTGTGGTGTTGTGATGATCGCGATTTCGCGAATGCCACCGAACATGAGCACAGAGAGGGGATAGTAGATCATTGGCTTATCATAGATCGGCAAGAGCTGCTTTGAGACGCCTATAGTGATCGGATAGAGGCGTGTGCCTGAGCCGCCTGCGAGGATGATGCCTTTGCGTTGTGTCATGTCAGCTCACTTATTACCTTGGCCAATTCGTCTTTCCATTGTGGTTGTTTAACCCCGAAATCTGACAGGAGTGAGGCGCAATCCAGACGGGAATTGAGGGGACGCGCGGCTGGTGTTGGGTAGTCTTTTGTGGGGATGTCTGTAACTGTCACTGAGCGCTCCGCTTTGGCAAAGATTTCGCGCGCGAAATCTGCCCAGCTTACGGAAGGCGCGCCTGAGATGTGGAAGGTTCCGCTTTCATCGAGGTTCTGCGCTATGGTTATGCAGGCAGCGGCTATGGCTGAGGCGGGTGTTGGTCCGCCGATCTGATCTGCGACAATGTTGAGGGCATCGCGCGTCTCCGAGAGGCGCAGCATTGTTTTGACAAAGTTGTTGCCATGCGCGGAAAAGACCCAAGATGTCCGCAGGATTGCATGAAGCGCGCCACTCGAGCGGATCGCTTCTTCGCCAGCAAGCTTGGTGCGGCCATAAGCATTGATTGGAGCGGTTGGCGCATCGGGTGAGCGAGACATCTCGCCGCTGCCGTCAAAAACATAATCGGTCGAGATATGAACGAATGGGATACCAAGGTTAGCGCAGGCCTGGGCCATTGCTGCAGGGGCCTCGGCGTTTATGGTATATGCCAGACTCTCCTCATCTTCCGCCCGGTCAACGGCTGTATAGGCGGCAGCATTGATGACTGCGCTGGGCTTGGCGGCGAGAATTGCTTCGGCGCAGACGTCAGGGTTTAAAAGGTCCGCCTCTTCGCGGCTGAGATAAGTGAACTCGGGGTGAAGGTGTTGCAGCTCGCAAGCCACTTGACCCGTTTTGCCAAAAACCAGAATGCTCATGCGCGCCCCAGCCTTTCGCCCACGCCAGCGCGAGCAAGAAGGGGCTGCCACCATTCTTCATTCTCAAGATACCAACGAACGGTTTTTTCCAAACCCTCTTCGACAGTGACGGAAGGCCGCCAGCCGAGCTCTTCGCGGATACGTGTTGGGTCGATCGCGTAGCGCAGGTCGTGGCCGGGGCGGTCGGAGACAAATTCAATCAGATCAGCATAGGGTTCAGAAGCAGGCTTGAGCGCATCAAGAATTGTGCAGATGGTTTGCACAAGTTCCAGATTGCTGCGTTCGTTTTCACCACCGATGTTATAGCTTCGGCCAAGTGCGCCCTTCTCAAGTACCAGCAAAAGCGCATCGGCATGATCTTCGACATAGAGCCAGTCGCGTACGTTTTCGCCTTTGCCGTAAATCGGGATCGGCTTGCCAGCAAGAGCGCTCAGGATCACCACGGGGATCAGCTTTTCTGGGAAGTGGAACGGGCCGTAGTTGTTCGAGCAATTCGTCAGAACAACAGGCAGGCCGTAAGTTTCGGCCCAAGCGCGCACCAGATGATCGGAGCTGGCCTTGGAAGCGGAATAGGGCGAGCGGGGGTCATAAGGTGTCTCTTCGGTAAATTGCCCCGTTGCGCCGAGCGAGCCGAAGACTTCGTCTGTTGAGATGTGGTGAAAGCGGAAATCCTTGGGCTTGCCACGCCCTTCCCAATAGTGCCGCGCGGCTTGCAGCATGTTGTATGTGCCCATGACGTTGGTTTCGATAAAGGCTTGGGGGCCGTCTATACTGCGGTCAACATGGCTTTCAGCGGCGAGGTGCATCACTGCGTCTGGCTGGTGTTTCTGAAAGATCTCTTCAAGCGCAGGCAGGTCACGAATGTCTGCCTGCTCAAATGTATAGAGCGGGCTGCCGGAGACGCTTGCGACATTCTCAAGGCAGGCGGCATAAGTCAGCGCGTCGAGGTTAACGACCTCGTGACCGCGCGACACGGCGAGGCGGACAACGGCTGAGCCGATAAAGCCAGCGCCGCCTGTGACCAGAAGCTTCATGCTGCGGCCTCCCATGTGAAGGGGCTGTCAAAGCTTGCGAAGGAAGGCGCGTTTGCGTCTTTGGCGCTCAATTCTGGAGTGCCGTTGAAGCCCCAGTCGATGCCGCAGCTGTCCCACAGTATCGCCCCGTCTGACTCTGGGGCATAGTATGCGTTGCACTTGTAGATGATCTCGGTGTCGGGTGTGCGGGTGATGAATCCGTGGGCGAAGCCTTCAGGAATGAAAAGCTGCTTGCCGTTTTCAAAACTAAGCTCTTCGCCGACCCACTGGCCGTAGGTGGGCGAGCCTTTGCGGATATCAACGGCGACATCAAAGAGCACACCGCGCCCGCAGCGAACGAGTTTGGCTTGAGCGTTGGGCGGCGCCTGAAAGTGAAGGCCACGCACTGTTCCGACTGCGGAGGAAAGTGAGTGATTGTCTTGCACGAAATCCACGCTGATCCCGTGTTCGGCCATGCGCTCTTTGTTCCAGCTTTCAGAAAAGAAGCCACGGTTGTCACCAAAACGTGCTGGCTCGATGAGAAGGACATCGGGGAGAGCGGTGGCCGTAACTTTCATAAATTAACTTTCTTTACTGATACTGTCGTAACGGGCGAGGTTGCCGATAAGCGCTTTCATTTCTTCTATTGGGATCATGTTTGGCCCGTCGCATGGGGCATTGTCGGGGTCTTCATGTGTTTCGATAAACAGTGCAGACACTCCCACAGCCACAGCGGCGCGCGCAAGCACTGGGGCGAACTCACGCTGACCTCCTGAAGTTGTGCCTTGGCCGCCGGGCTGCTGCACAGAGTGGGTTGCATCAAACACAACGGGATAGCCCGTGGCCGCCATGATCGGCAGGCCGCGGAAATCAGAGACTAGAGTATTGTAGCCAAAGCTTGTTCCGCGGTCACAAAGCATGATGCGCTCGTTGCCTGTGCTGGCAATTTTGGCTGCGACATTGGTCATTTCCCACGGGGCGAGGAACTGGCCTTTCTTGACGTTAATGGCTGCGCCCGTTTCGCCAGCGGCGAGGAGCAGGTCTGTCTGACGGCAGAGGAAGGCCGGGATCTGCAGAACATCGACGGCTTCGGCGGCGGGTGCACACTGTCGGTCGTTGTGAACATCGGTGATAACTGGGCACCCAAACTCTTGGCGGATCTTGGAAAGGATGCCCAGGCCTTCATCGGGGCCCATACCTCTGCTATTGGTCAGAGACGAGCGGTTTGCTTTGTCATAGCTTGATTTGAACACAAGCTTTGTTCCCGTTGGCTCACAGGCCTCCAGTATCCGCTCCGCCATCATGCGGGCGTGCTCAAGGCTTTCCAACTGACAAGGGCCAGCGATCAGCATAAAGGGTTCTTTGCCACCAACTTTGATGCCATTGATATCGATTATTTTTGTCATTGCTCTGCCAATACCTTCTCAATCCGCGCCACATCTTCCGGGTTGTTCAGCTCCCAGAAGAGACGGCCTCGGGCTTCAACTTCAACACATTTTACCGCGACGCCATTGTACAGAAAGCGCAGCTGCTCCAGCCCTTCAAGCTTTTCAAGCTGACACTCAGGCCAGCTGATATAGGCCTTGAGCGCTTCTGGGCGATAGGCGTAGACGCCGACGTGGTGATAGACGGGGATATTCTCGGAAGGGACTTTGCCAGCGTCGATATAAGGCAAAACCTCTTTGGAGAAATAGAGTGCGCGGCCCTCGGCTCCGAAGACAGCTGTCGTGCCACCCACGCGGCCAGCTGCGCGATCTTCTTTGAACATCGCGTAGGTTTGCGCGTCGCATTGTAGGACGGGTGTCGCCATTTGAGCGGTTTTATCAGCTTTCATTGCTGAGATCAGGTCTTCGACAAACCAAGGAGGCGTCAGCGGCGCATCGCCTTGAAAGTTGACGATGAGATCGGCATCAAGCGCGGCAACTTCTACAGCCTCAGCGACACGCGCCGTTCCGTTTTCGCGCTCGGGGCTTGTCATTATCACCTTTGCGCCAAAGGCCTCGGAGGCCTCATGGATACGTGTATCGTCGGTGACGACATAAACGTCTGAAACGCCATTGATTTGGCTGGCCGCCTCATAGCTCATCTGGATTAGTGATTTCTCGCTGCCATCTTTTTGGCGAAGGGTTGCCAGCGGCTTTCCCGGATAGCGAGTCGAAGCATAGCGAGCGGGAATGAGGACAACGGTTTTCATGCAACACCTGCGCGCAAGAGATCGTGAATATGGACGATGCCGACCGGGCGTTTGGCCTCATCTACCACCATGAGGGCGGAGATTTTCTTTTCATTGAGAAGCGCCAGCGCCTGCGCAGCGAAGAGCTCAGGCGTTATTGTGACTGGGTCTAGCGTGGCGATTTCGCTGGCGGTTTTTTCCATCAGGTTGCCCATATGGCGGCGTAAGTCACCATCGGAAATTACGCCGATAAGAACACCGCCTTTGAGAACGCCAGTGATGCCAAAGCCCTTAGATGTCATCGACAGCAACACATCAGACATAGGTGTGTCGGCTTCCACTGTGGGGACTTTTTCGCCTTTGTGCATCAGATCAGCCACGCGTGAGAGCTGTGCGCCGAGCTTGCCGCCTGGATGGTTCTTTAGGAAATCTTCGGAACCAAACCCGCGCTGCTCCATAACGGCGACTGCGAGCGCATCGCCCATGGCGAGCGTGAGCGTTGTCGAGGTTGTCGGAGCCATGCCAATTGCGCAGGCTTCAGGCAGGTTTGGCAGGTTGAGTTTATAATCAGCCGACTGCAAAAGCGTGCTGTTGATTTTGGAGGAAATCCCGATCAGCGGAATATTGAAGCGGCGGGTGTGTAGAAGGATATCCCGCAATTCCTGCGTTTCGCCCGAGTTGGAAATAAGCACAACGATATCGTGAGATGTGATCATGCCCAAGTCACCATGGCTCGCTTCGGAGGCATGGACGAAATAGGAGGGTGTGCCTGTGCTTGCTAAGGTGGCCGAAATCTTGCGGCCGATATGGCCTGATTTACCCACACCAGAGATAATTACCCGGCCCTCAGTTTTGAGGATCAGCTCGACCACATCTGCGAAATCGTCAGGCAGCGCATCGACCATTTCAAGGATCGCGTTTGCCTCGGTTTGGAGCACACGGCGGGCCGAGCGAACAATGGGAAGATCATCTGGTTGGGTCATTGGGCCTCATCTCTTGGCCATCTCTTGGCCGCTTATGCTGTCTTAGTCACCGGAACCAATAAAAACAAGCTCATGCCTCGCGTGGAGGCAAAAGCTGTGTGGCTTTGCGCACGCCGAAAAAGAGGAGTGCACTCGCGCAGGAAAAATAGACCGCAACTGCAACATATTGGGCCTCAAGGCTGATGCCTGCGTCGATTCCCCATCCGGTAAGGCCGGGCCCGATGGCTGAGCCAAGCACCATGACGGCGGCGGCCATCGCCTTGATGGAACCGATTGAAGCTGTGCCATAGAATTCAGCCCAGAATGCATTTGGTAAAGTTGAGTTTGCGCCTGATGTCAGGCCGAAGAGGGCGAAACCAAGCACCAAGCCGCCTGTGCCTTGACCAAGGCCAAAAACGAGGAAGGCGAGCACTGCGGGGAGATACATAAAGACAATGAGACGCGGTGTTCCGATACGGTCAAGCGCCCAACCTGAAAGAACCATCGACGCGATTGTGACCGCTGTGTAGAGCGGGAACATAGCCACGAATGTGAGATGCGATATTTCTTTGATTTCGGAAAAATGCACTTGGTGAAACATGAGTGCGGTGCCAAAGGCGGAGGGACCGAGAAGGGCTGGAACCATGACCCAGAAAAGCCAGTGAGACATAGCTTGATTGCGCGTCCATTGGAGGCCGTTCATACCCACAGAGTGAGTTGATTTTGCCATAGATTGTGGCGTGCGCTCCTCTTGCAATAGCCTAACCAGAATTGGGATACCAAGAAGAGCAACCAAGGCAGCGGCAAGCCAGAGTAAGCGCCAGTCATAGACTGTTAGGAGGGCCACAAAAAGCAATGGGAGAACAGCTTCGCCGATTGAAAAACCAAGAGCCGCAACGGAGAGGGCGCGGCCGCGGGCGGTGGTGAACCAGCGGGCCATGGCGACGACAGCGATATGACTGCTCATGCCCTGACCTGTGATGCGCAGGGTAAAGATCACGGCAGGGAGGAGCCATGCGGCGTGATTGGTGGCCATAAAGGCGCAGGCGCCTGCGAGGCAGACGAGCACAACAGGGCCAAGTGTGCGGACGCGAAAACGGTCGGTCAGCCCGCCGGACCAGACCATGACAATGGCCGAAGCCAAAGTCCCCAGTGCATAAATTCCGCCCCATTCTCCGTGGCTTAGGCCGAACTCGGCGCGGATTTCACCCGCAAAGATGGAGATAAAAAACGTCTGCCCGAAGCTCGACATAAACGTGAGTAACGCACCCGCGGCGAGCCACCTGACATTGAGCCTGAGGAAAGAAAGCGTATCCATTCACCAGCATTTGCGGAAACCGCCCAGAAAGAAAACCCCGAAACGTAAACGCACCGCCCCGCAGGGTTAACGCCCGCCAAGCGGGCTGATTCCAGGGGGGTGAAAAGCGTGCACCATGCGTGCACAACCCGTGCACCGCCTGAATGGGGTTTTGTTAACGGAAATTAAGTTAATGGGGCGTTCTTAGGTGGGTGGGTATCGGCCCAGAGCCGACCTTTAGGCATGCTGCCGCGAACGACGGCTTCGAG